>Ga0105239_10000150_pt1 | contig 100349 bp, 89 predicted proteins | sample KBSC44metaG_FD_92761 | JGI IMG/M metagenome (GOLD analysis project Ga0105239, IMG submission 92761) | Corn rhizosphere microbial communities from Kellogg Biological Station, Michigan, USA - KBS C4-4 metaG | ecosystem: Host-associated > Plants > Roots > Rhizosphere > Soil | place: Michigan, USA... | reverse complement strand
GCAGCTCTACATCGCTGCCGGCATCAGCGGCGCGATCCAGCACCTGGCCGGCATGAAGGACAGCAAGGTGATCGTCGCGATCAACAAGGACCCGGAAGCGCCGATCTTCAGCGTCGCCGACTATGGCCTCGAAGCCGATCTGTTCGTCGCCGTGCCGGAGCTCGTGAAGGCCCTCTGAGGCCGGACCTCCAGGGCGCCCGCGAGGCGCCCTTTTTTTCGCCTGGATGGAGACAACAATGACGTATCGCGCCCCTGTCAAGGACATGCTTTTCTGCATGAAGGAACTGGCCGGCCTCGAAGCCATCACCAAGCTGCCCGGCTTCGAAGAGGCGGGCCTCGACACGGCGCAGGCCGTGCTCGAGGAATGCGCGAAGTTCAATGAAGACGTGGTCGCGCCGCTGAACTTCGAAGGCGACAAGGCGCCGTCGTTCTGGAAGGATGGCGAGGTCTTCACCACCAAGGGCTTCAAGGACGCCTTCCGCCAGTTCGGCGAAGGCGGCTGGCAAGGCCTGCAGCACCCGGCCGAGTTCGACGGACAAGGCTTGCCGAAGACGATCGGCGCGGCCTGCGTCGAGATGCTGAACAGCGCCAACCTGAGCTTTGCGCTCTGCCCGCTGCTGACCGACGGCGCGATCGAAGCGCTGCTGACCGCCGGCACGCCGCAGCAGCAGCAGGCCTACATCCCGAAGATGATCTCCGGCGAGTGGACCGGCACGATGAACCTGACCGAGCCGCAGGCCGGCAGCGATCTGGCGATGGTGCGCAGCCGCGCCGAGCCCTTGCCCGACGGCAGCTACAAGATCTTCGGCACGAAGATCTTCATCACCTACGGCGAGCACGACATGGCGAAGAACATCGTGCATCTCGTGCTGGCACGCGTGAGCGGCGCGCCCGAGGGCGTGAAGGGCATCAGCCTGTTCATCGTGCCGAAGTTCATGGTCAAGCCCGACGGCTCGCTCGGCGAGCGCAACGACGTGCACTGCGTCAGCATCGAGCACAAGCTCGGCATCAAGGCCAGCCCGACCGCCGTTCTGCAATACGGCGACAACGGCGGAGCCATCGGCTACCTGATCGGCCAGGAAAACCGCGGCCTCGAGTACATGTTCATCATGATGAACGCCGCGCGCTACGCGGTCGGCATGCAGGGCATCGCGGTGGCCGAGCGGGCGTACCAGAAGGCGGTCGAGTACGCGCGCGACCGCGTGCAGTCGCGCCCTGTCGATGGTTCGGTGGCAGGCAGCGCCACCATCATCCATCACCCCGACGTGAAGCGCATGCTGATGACGATGCGCGCGCTGACCGAAGGCTGCCGCGCGATGGCGATCGCCGCCGCCGCCGCCTACGACGCGGCCCACGCCGGCCCGGATGCCGAGACGCGCAAGCAGAACCAGGCTTTCTACGAGTTCATGGTGCCCTTGATCAAGGGCTTCAGCACCGAGATGAGCCTCGAAGTGACCAGCCTCGGCGTGCAGGTGCACGGCGGCATGGGCTTCATCGAGGAGACCGGCGCGGCGCAGTACTACCGCGACGCGAAGATCCTGACGATCTACGAAGGCACGACCGCGATCCAGGCGAACGACCTGATCGGCCGCAAGACCGCGCGCGACGGCGGCCAGACGGCCAAGGCGATCGCGAGGCAGATCGCCGCGACCGAGGCCAAGCTCGACGAGCGCCAGAGCGACGCCGCGCGCTCGATGCTCGCGAAGCTGCGCGCCGCGCGCGAGGCCTTCGAGCAGGTGGTCGACTTCGTCGCCGGCCAGACGAAGGCGCATCCGAACGCCGTCTTCGCCGGCTCGGTGCCCTACCTGATGCTCGCCGGCAACCTGATGGCCGGCTGGCAAATGGCGCGCGCCTTGATGGCGGCCGAAGACTCGCTCGCCGCGGGCAGCGATGTCGCGTTCATGACAGCCAAGATCGCCACCGCGCGGTTTTATGCGGAGCACATCCTGGCGCGCGTGCCGGGCCTGCGCGACAGCATCGTCGACGGGGCCGAGAGCGTCACCGGGATGGCGCTCGAAGCGTTCTGAATCACGACCCCACGAGAGACATCCACCATGCCGTTGCCGCCCGTCCTGCGCCGTTTGCCGCTGCCGATCTTCGGCTCGCCGCTCTTCATCATCAGCAACCCCAAGCTCCTGATCGAGCAGTGCAAGGCAGGTGTGATCGGCTCGATGCCGGCGCTGAACGCGCGCCCGGCCGAGCAGCTCGAAGACTGGCTGGCGGAGATCACCGAGACGCTGGCGGCCCACGACAAGGCGCATCCGGACCAGCCTGCCGCTCCGTTCGCGATCAACCAGATCGTGCACAAGAGCAACGACCGGCTCGATCACGACATGCAGGTCTGCGCCAAATACAAGGTGCCGATCGTGATCACCTCGCTGGGCGCGCGCACCGACGTGAACGACGCGGTGCACGGCTGGGGCGGCATCGTGATGCACGACATCATCAACAACTTCTTCGCAAAGAAGGCGATCGAAAAGGGTGCCGACGGCCTGATCGCGGTCGCCGCCGGTGCCGGCGGCCATGCCGGCGTGAAAAGCCCGTTCGCGCTGATCCAGGAGATCCGCGAATGGTTCGACGGCCCGCTCGCGCTGAGCGGCGCGATCTCGACCGGCGGCGCGGTGCTCGCGGCGCAGGCGATGGGCGCCGACTTCGCCTACATCGGCTCGGCCTTCATCGCGACCGAAGAAGCCCGCGCCGCCGACAGCTACAAGCAGGCGATCGTCGAAGGCACCTCGGACGACATCGTCTACAGCAGCCTGTTCACCGGCGTGCACGGCAACTACCTGAAGCCCTCGATCCGTGCCGCCGGCATGGACCCCGACAACCTGCCCGAAGCCGACCCGAGCTCGATGAATTTCGCTGGCGGCGAGGGTTCGAAGCCGAAGGCCTGGAAGGAGATCTGGGGCTGCGGCCAGGGCATTTCGGCGGTAAAGCAGGTACTGCCGGCGCGCGATCTGATCGCGCGCCTGGCCCGCGAATATGCCGAGGCCCGCGCTCGCCTGGGCCTAGTGCGCGAGGAGGCGCTGGCCGCCTGAATCGAAGAGGGAAGGGCGCGGCTTTGGTCTGCGCGCCCTCGTCACATTTCCGAGACAGGCTGTACCACCCTGTCAACACCACGACGCCTGTCTCGGTGCTACAGTCCAACCCCTGAATTGCAGGTCCTTCCCGTCCCCTTTGCTGGCAGCAGCTCAGGCGGGTCGCAATCCGCCAACCGGTCAAGCCGTGTCGCGGAAGGTTTTCCAACCAGCCAACAGCTTCGGGGTCGAAGCGTGAGGTGAGCGAAATGATGCAAGAAGACAGGTCTACGTCGTACCTGTTCGGGGGCAATGCGCCCTATGTCGAGGAACTCTACGAGGCCTACCTCGACAATCCGGGCTCGGTGCCCGACAACTGGCGTTCCTATTTCGACGCCCTCCAGCACGTCCCCGCGGTCGATGGCTCCGAATCCCGCGACGTGCCGCACGCGCCGGTGATCGAATCCTTCGCGCAGCGCGCCAAGGCCAACGCCTTCACGATCAAGACCAGCAGCGAAGACCTCGCCGTCGCGCGCAAGCAGGTGCACGTGCAGTCGCTGATCGCGGCCTACCGCTTCCTCGGCTCGCGCTGGGCCGATCTGGACCCGTTGAAGCGCCAGGAGCGCCCGAAGCTCCCCGAACTCGAGCCGGCGTTCTACGACCTGACCGAGTCCGACATGGACATCACGTTCAGCGCCACGAACACCTACTTCACGACCGCCGAGCACATGACGCTGCGGCAGATCGTGCAGGCGCTGCGTGAAACCTACTGCGGCTCGATCGGTGCCGAGTACATGCACGTCACCGAGCCGACGGAAAAGCGCTGGTGGCAGATGCGGCTGGAGAGCATCCGCTCCAAGCCCGCCTATTCGGTGAGCGAGAAGAAGCACATCCTGAACCGCCTGACGGCCGCCGAAGGCCTCGAGCGCTACCTGCACACCAAGTACGTCGGCCAGAAGCGCTTTTCGCTCGAAGGCGGCGAGAGCTTCATCGCCTCGATGGACGAGATCGTGCAGCGCGCCGGCAAGGCCGGGGTGCAGGAGATCGTCATCGGCATGGCCCACCGCGGCCGGCTGAACGTGCTGGTGAACACGCTCGGCAAGATGCCGGCGGATCTGTTCGCCGAGTTCGACCACACCGCGCAGGAAAGCCTGCCGTCCGGCGACGTCAAGTACCACCAGGGCTTCTCCAGCGACGTGACCACGCCCGGCGGCCCGGTGCACCTCAGCCTCGCGTTCAACCCCTCGCACCTGGAGATCGTCAACCCGGTGGTCGAAGGCTCGGTCAAGGCGCGCCTGGATCGCCGCGGCGACAAGGAAGGCGACTCGGTCCTGCCGGTGATCGTGCATGGCGACGCGGCCTTCGCCGGCCAGGGCGTGATCATGGAAACGCTGGCGCTGGCGCAGACCCGCGGCTACTACACCGGTGGCACGGTGCATCTGGTGATCAACAACCAGATCGGCTTCACCACCAGCGACCCGCGCGATTCGCGCTCGACGCTGTATTGCACCGACATCGTCAAGATGATCGAAGCGCCGGTGCTGCACGTGAACGGCGACGATCCGGAAGCGGTCGTGTTGAGCACCCAGCTCGCGCTCGACTATCGCCAGGAGTTCAACAAGGACGTGGTGGTCGACATCGTTTGCTTCCGCAAGCTCGGCCACAACGAGCAGGACACGCCCTCGCTGACGCAGCCGCTGATGTACAAGAAGATCGCGCAGCACCCCGGCACGCGCAAGCTCTACGGCGACAAGCTGGTGGCGCAAGGCACCCTGAAGCCGACCGATCCGGACGACATGGTGAAGGAGTTCCGCGCCGCGATGGACGCCGGCAAGCACACCATCGATCCGGTGCTGACCAACTTCAAGAGCAAGTACGCGGTCGACTGGTCGCCCTTCCTCGGCAAGAAGTGGACCGATGCGGCCGACACCGCGCTGCCGCTGGCAGAGATCAAGCGCCTGGCGGAGAAGATCACCACGATCCCGAAGAACTTCAAGGCGCATCCGCTGGTCGAGAAGGTGCTCGCCGACCGCGCCGCGATGGGCCGTGGCGAGATCAACGTCGACTGGGGCATGGGCGAACACCTCGCCTTCGCGTCGCTGGTGGCGAGCGGCTACGCGGTGCGCCTCTCCGGCGAAGACAGCGGCCGCGGCACGTTCACGCACCGCCATGCCGTCCTGCACGACCAGAACCGCGAACGCTGGGACGAAGGCACCTACACGCCGCTGCAGCACGTGGCCGAGGGCCAGGCGCCGTTCGTCGTGATCGACTCGATCCTCTCGGAAGAAGCGGTGCTCGCCTTCGAGTACGGCTACGCCTCGGCCGAGCCGAACACCCTGGTGATCTGGGAGGCTCAGTTCGGCGATTTCGTCAACGGCGCGCAGGTCGTGATCGACCAGTTCATCGCTTCGGGCGAAGTCAAGTGGGGCCGCGCCAACGGCATCACCTTGATGCTGCCGCACGGCTATGAAGGCCAGGGCCCGGAGCACAGCTCGGCGCGGCTGGAGCGCTTCATGCAGCTCGCGGCCGACAACAACATGCAGGTCGTGCAGCCGACCACGGCGAGCCAGATCTTCCATCTGCTGCGCCGCCAACAGGTGCGCATGTTCAGAAAGCCGCTGGTCATCATGACGCCGAAGTCGCTGCTGCGGAACAAGGAAGCCGCGTCGCCGCTCACCGACTTCACCAAGGGCGAGTTCCGCACCGTGATCGGCCCGAGCCATCCGGACATCGATCCGCCGAAGGTCAAGCGCATCATCGTCTGCTCCGGCAAGGTCGCTTACGACCTGATGAAGCGGCGCGACGAGAAGAAGGCCTGGGACGTGGTGGTGTTCCGCGTCGAGCAGCTCTATCCGTTCCCGCACAAGGCGTTCGCGGCCGAGATCAAGAAGTTCCCGAACGCGACCGAGATCGTCTGGGCGCAGGACGAGCCGCAGAACCAGGGTGCCTGGTTCTTCGTGCAGCACTACATCCACGAGAACATGACGGAAGGGCAGAAGCTCGGCTACGCCGGGCGCCCGGCCTCGGCTTCCCCGGCCGTCGGCTACTCGCACTTGCACCAGGAGCAACTGAAGGCGCTGCTGGACCAGGCCTTTGCCAAGCTCAAGGGCTTCGTGCTCACCAAATAAAAAACGAGCCGCGTGCTGCGCCCCGCCGTTTGCACGGCAGCGGCGCAGCTTCGCCGCCACTGAACGAGACCCCGAAAGAACCCCATGTCCATCATCGAAGTCAAAGTGCCGCAGCTGTCCGAATCCGTTTCGGAAGCCACCCTGCTGCAGTGGAAGAAAAAGCCCGGCGAAGCCGTGGCGCTGGATGAAATCCTGATCGAGATCGAAACCGACAAGGTCGTGCTCGAAGTGCCCGCGCCGGCCGCCGGCGTGCTGGCGCAGGTCATCAAGAACGACGGCGACAGCTGCATTGCCGACGAAGTCATCGCGAAGATCGATACCGAAGGCAAGGCCGAGCTGATCGACGAAGGCGAAGTCAAGGCGGTGCCGCCGGCCGAGCCCGCGCCGGGTGCAACGCCCGGCGTCAAGGCCGAGGTCGCGGCCGCGGCGCAGACCAAGAGCGACATCGCGATGCCCGCCGCCGCGAAGATGATGGCGGAGAACGACCTGGCCGCCGGCTCGGTCGCCGGCACCGGCCGGGATGGCCGAGTGACCAAGGGCGACGTGCTCGGTGCGCTGGAGTCGGGCGCCAAGGCCGCGCCGGCAGCGGCCCCGGCGGCGCGTGCGCCCGCCGCCGCGCCGCCGGCTGCGGCCAGGCTTCCGGTCGTTCCGGCGCCTTCGTCGCCCAAGCTGAGCGAGCGCCCGGAACAGCGCGTGCCGATGTCGCGCCTGCGCGCCCGCGTCGCCGAGCGCCTGGTGCAGTCGCAGGCCACCAACGCGATCCTGACCACCTTCAACGAGGTCAACATGGCCCCGGTGATGGAGATGCGCAAGCGCTTCCAGGAGAAGTTCGAGAAGGAGCACGGCGTCAAGATCGGCTTCATGAGCTTCTTCGTGAAGGCCGCAGTGGCTGCGCTGAAGAAGTACCCGGTGGTCAATGCCTCCGTCGACGGCAACGACATCGTCTACCACGGCTACTTCGACATCGGCATCGCGGTCGGCTCGCCGCGCGGGCTGGTGGTGCCGATCCTGCGCAATGCCGACCAGATGAGCTTCGCCGAGATCGAGAAGAAGATCTCCGAGTTCGGCAAGAAGGCGGCGGAAGGCAAGCTGGCGCTCGAGGAGCTGACCGGCGGCACCTTCTCGATCTCCAACGGCGGCGTGTTCGGCTCGATGCTCTCGACGCCGATCATCAACCCGCCGCAGTCCGCAATCCTCGGCGTGCACGCCACGAAGGACCGCGCGGTGGTGGAGAACGGCCAGATCGTGGTGCGCCCGATGAACTACCTGGCGATGAGCTATGACCACCGCATCATCGACGGCCGCGAGGCCGTGCTCAGCCTGGTCGCGATGAAGGAAGCGCTGGAAGACCCGGCCAGGCTGCTGTTCGACATCTGACGGGCGAGCGATGCGCCGCCGGCCGGTCTCGCCGAGATCGGCCGGCGGCCGCCTTGAAGCTCGTGCAATCGAGCGCAGCTGAGTGAAAGACTACGGAGCATATTCATGAGCAAATCCTTCGATGTCGTCGTGATCGGCGGCGGCCCGGGCGGCTACATCGCGGCCATCCGCGCGGCGCAACTCGGCTTCAACACCGCTTGTATAGACGAGTGGAAAAACGGCAAGGGCGGCCCGGCGCCGGGCGGCACCTGCACCAACGTCGGCTGCATCCCATCGAAGGCCTTGCTGCAGTCGAGCGAGCATTTCGAGCATGCCGGCCACAGCTTCGCCGACCACGGCATCGGCGTCGGCGAGCTGAGCCTGGACCTGGCGAAGATGCTCGGCCGCAAGGACGCAGTCGTGAAGCAGAACAACGACGGCATCCTGTATCTCTTCAAGAAGAACAAGGTGACGTTTTTCCATGGCCGCGGTTCCTTCGTGAAGGCGGCCGACGGCGCCTACGAGATCGCGGTCAAGGGCGCGGCGGACGAGTCGATCATCGCGAAGCACGTGATCCTCGCGACCGGCTCGAACCCGCGCGCCTTGCCGGGCGCCGACTTCGACGAGGTCAACATCCTGTCGAACGACGGCGCGTTGCGCATTCCCGCGGTGCCGAAGCGGTTGGGCGTGATCGGCTCCGGCGTGATCGGCCTCGAGATGGGCTCGGTCTGGCGCCGCCTGGGCGCGGACGTGACCGTGCTCGAAGCGCTGCCGGCCTTCCTCGGTGCGGTGGACGAACAGATCGCCAAGGAGGCGCAGAAGGTTTTCGCGAAGCAGAAGCTGAAGGTCGAGCTCGGCATCAAGATCAGCAAGGTCGAGTCTTCCGACAAGGGCGTGACGGTTTCGTACGCCGATGCCAAGGGCGCGGCACAGACCCTCGAGTGCGACAAGCTGATCGTCTCGATCGGCCGCGTGCCCAACACCATCGGGCTGAACGCCGAAGCCGTCGGCCTGAAGGTCGACGAGCGCGGCGCGATCACGGTCGACGACGACTGCAAGACCAACCTGCCGAACGTCTGGGCGATCGGCGACGTGGTGCGCGGCCCGATGCTCGCGCACAAGGCGGAAGAAGAGGGCGTCGCGGTGGCCGAGCGCATCGCCGGCCAGAAGCCGCATGTCGACTTCAACACCGTGCCGTGGGTGATCTACACCTCGCCGGAAATCGCCTGGGTCGGCCAGACCGAGCAGCAGCTGAAGGCCGCGGGCCGCGCGTACAAGGCCGGCACCTTCCCGTTCCTCGCCAACGGCCGCGCCCGGGCGCTCGGAGATACGACCGGCATGGTCAAGTTCCTGGCCGACGCGAAGACGGACGAAGTCCTCGGCGTGCACATCATCGGGCCGATGGCAAGCGAGCTGATATCTGAAGCCGTGGTCGCGATGGAGTTCAAGGCCAGCGCCGAGGACATCGCGCGCATCTGCCATGCGCACCCGAGCCTGAGCGAAGCGACGAAGGAAGCAGCGCTGGCGATCGACAAACGCACGCTCAACTTCTAAGGTCCGATGATGGCCCCCTGCACGCCTTCGGCGTGGTCCCCCCAAGGGAGATCAGGCCTCTTCGGGCGGCCGGGCGAGGCCTGACGCCCATGCCCGTTCGGCAACTCTACGAAGAAACACTCGCCGAACGCGGCTACACCGCCGATGCGGCGCAGCTGCATGCGATCGACTCGCTCGAACGCTGCGAGAACGAGTGGGCTGACTACAAGGCCCGGCGCAGCAACGCGATCACCAAGCTGCTGCGCCATCCGCCGATCCCGCGCGGCGTCTACATGTACGGCGGGGTGGGGCGCGGCAAGAGCTTCCTGATGGACTGCTTCTTCGTCAGCGTGCCCTTGCAGCGCAAGACGCGGCTGCATTTCCACGAGTTCATGCGCGAGGTGCATCGCGAGCTGCAGGACCTGAAAGGCATGGCGAACCCGCTGGAAGAGCTGGGCAAGCGCATCGCGCGGCGCTTCCGGCTGATCTGCTTCGACGAGTTCCACGTCGCCGACGTGACCGATGCGATGATCCTGCACCGGCTGCTCGAATCGCTGTTCGCGAATCGGGTCAGCATCGTCACCACGTCCAACTTCAAGCCCGACGACCTGTATCCGAACGGCCTGCACCGCGACCGCATCCTGCCGGCGATCGAGCTGCTGAAGGAGAAGCTCGAAGTCATCAGCGTCGATGCCGGCACCGACTACCGGCAGATGACGCTGGAGCAGGTCCAGTTCTATCACTGCCCGCTCGGGCCCGAGGCCGATGCGGCGATGACGCAGGCCTTCGAGCGCCTCGCCGAGGCGCGCGAGGAAGACCCGGTGCTGCACATCGAACACCGCGAACTGCAGGCGCGGCGGCGCGCCGGCGGCGTGGTCTGGTTCGACTTCAAGAGCCTGTGCGGCGGCCCGCGCTCGCAGAACGACTATCTCGAGCTGGCGAGCCGCTTCCACACGCTGCTGCTGTCGGACGTGCCGCAGATGTCGCCGCGGCTGGCGTCCGAGGCGCGGCGTTTCACCTGGCTGGTCGATGTGCTGTACGACCGGCGCGTCAAGCTGATCCTGTCGGCCGCGGTGCCGGCCGAGGAGCTCTACACCGAGGGCCCGTTGGCGCACGAGTTTCCGCGCACCGCCTCGCGCCTGCACGAGATGCGCTCGGCCGAGTTCCTCGCGCTGGCGCGGCGCGAGGTGGATACTTCGCTGACATGAAAGCCCTGATCCCGCTGCTGCTGATCGCGCTGGCCGCGCCGCTGGCAGCGCAGGAGCGCGAGCGCATCGCCGCCGAGCGCGCCGAGGTCGAGGCGCGTTTCGCGACGCAGCAGCGCGAGTGCGAAAGCCAGTTCATCGTGGCCTCCTGCATCGATACCGCGCAGGCGGTGCGGCGCGAGGCGCTTGCCAAATTGCGCAAGCAGGAACTCGCTCTGAACCAGGCCGAACGCAAGCAGAAGGCGGCCGAGCGCAGCGCCGAGATCCGCGCGAAGGAGAACGCCCCGCCCCCGCCGGCCAAGCCGGTGCCGATGCCGCCTGCGGCAGAGCCGGGCAAGACCGGCTCCGAGCCGCCGAGCGCCCGCATCCGCCAGCCCAAGCCGGTGCCGCCGCAGCCCAGCGCCGAGGAACTGGCGGCGAACCGGGCGCGCTACGAACAACGCCAGATCGACGCGCAGAAGCATCGTGAAGAGGTCGCGCGCCGCAATCAGGAGCGTGCCGCGCAGAAGAAGCCGTCGGTCCCGCTGCCGGTGCCGCCCGCCTCGGGCGCCACGCCGTAGCGGCGTTCAGTCCAGCGCTTCGACCTGGATCAGCGCGAGCGACAGGTTGTCGCCGCCGCCGCGCGCGCGCTGGCGCGCCTTGTTGACCAGCATCTCGCTCGCTTCGCGCGCCGGCAAGCCGTGCACGATCGCGCCGAGCTCCTTCGGGGTGAAGTAGTGCCAGAGCCCGTCGCTGCAGGCCAGCATGCTGTCGCCGACCTGCAGCTGGTCGATATGCTTCACCGTCACCGGCGGATCCTGGTAGGTGCCGAGGCAGCCGGTCAGCAGGTTCGACTGCGGATGGGTGTTCGCCTCGTCCTCGCTGATCTGGCCCTCGTCGATCAGGCGCTGCACGTAGGAATGGTCGATCGTGCGGCTGACCATGTCGGGCCCGCGGAAGTGGTAGACGCGCGAATCGCCGGCATGCACCACGTCGCATTCGCGCGAGGGGCTGATCAGGAAGGCGGCCACCGTGCTGTGCGGCTCTTCCTCGGCGGTGATCGCGGTCAGCTTGATCATCAGGTGCGCTTCCAGCACGACCTGCTTCAGCAGCTCGGTCGGGCTGTCCTTCGTCGGTGCATAGCGTTCGAACAGCTGGCGCGCGGTGAGCAGCACCTGGTCGGCCGCCTTGCGGCCGCCGCTCTTGCCGCCCATGCCGTCGGCAAGGATCGCGAGCGCGCAGCCCGGCACCCGGGTGTGCGGCAGGATTTCGACCTGATCCTGCTGGTAGGCGCGGTCACCGCGGTGGATACCGGTGGTGGCGGTCAGGCGGTATCCGACGGGGTTGCTCATGGGCGAAAACTATAATCGCTTTGCCCTGGAATCCCGCCGCTTTACGGAGTGGAAGCCTCATCCCGACTCGATGGAAGACAACCTGCATTCGCCGCAGCGCCGCCTGATCGAGTTGCGCATGGAGCATGCTGATCTCGACAGCCTGATCGACCAGGCCGTGATCGACCGGCCGGCCGACGATCTCGCGCTGAGGCGCATGAAAAAACGTCGCCTGGCGCTGCGCGACCTGATCGCGCGCATCGAGACCGAACTCGATCCGCCGGAGCCGGCGTGATCGACGAGCCGGCGAGCGCGCTGTGCGAATCGGTGAAGGCAGCGTTCGCTGATCACGGGGCCTTGTCGCGCGCCGATGCACGCTATGTCGTGCGCGAAACGCAGACCGTCTTCGCCGAGGGTGTCGCACGTGCAATCGATGCCCGCAGCGCGCTGGTTGCCGAGGCCGGCACCGGCATCGGCAAGACCTACGCCTATCTCGTGCCGGCCTTGCTGAGCGGGGCGCGCACCCTTGTCAGCACTGCGACCAAAAGCCTCCAGGACCAGCTTTTCCTGCGCGACCTGCCGCGCCTGCGCGATGCACTGCAGGTGCCCACCACCTTGGCCTTGCTGAAGGGCCGCGCGAGCTATCTCTGCCTGCACCGGCTGAAGCAGGCGCGCGACTCCGCGTCCCTGCCCGACCGCTGGGCGGTGCGCATGCTCGCCAAGGTCGAGCAGTGGGCACAGTCCACCGTCAGCGGCGACCTGGCGGAGATGCCGGGCCTGGACGAGCGCTCCACGGTGATCCCGCTGGTGACCTCGTCGCGCGAGAACTGCCTCGGCAGCGAATGCCCCGATTACCGCGCGTGCCACGTGATGAAGGCGCGGCGCGAGGCGATGGCGGCGGACCTGGTCGTCGTCAACCATCATCTGTTCTTCGCCGACATGGCGCTGCGCGACAGCGGCGTGGCCGAGCTGCTGCCGAGCGTCGAGGTGGCGGTGTTCGACGAAGCGCACCAGCTCGCGGAAGCCGGCGTGCAGTTCCTCGGCCAGACGATCGGCACCAGCCAGGTGATCGACTTCGCCCGCGACATGCTCGCGATCGGCCTGCAGCAGGCGCGTGGCCTGGTGCCGTGGCAGGAGCATGCGGCGCGCTGCGACAAGGCCGCACGCGACCTGCGCATGGCCGCCGTCGGCAGCCTGCGCGAGGTGCGCGGCAGCTTCAAGCTGCGCTGGGACGAGCGTTCGCGGCAAGACGATTTCCTCGTCGCGCTGCAAGGCGTGGCCGATGCCTGCCTCGAGGCGCGCACCGGGCTGGAAACCGTCAGCGAACTCTCGCCCGATTTCCCGAAGCTCGCCGAGCGAGCCGCCAACTTCGCGCGCCTGGCCGCGCAGTTCCTGCTGCCGGCCGCGCTCGGCAACGTGCGTTGGATCGATCTCTCGCCGCACCAGGCGCGCCTCGTCGAATCGCCGCTCGACATCCGCGATGCGCTGCGCGAGCAGATGGCGCCGGGCGGCAAGGCCTGGATCTTCACCTCGGCCACCTTGGGCGATGACGAACGCCTGAGCTGGTTCACCGAGGCGGCCGGGCTGGAGCAGGCGACGACCTTGCGCGTCGGCAGCCCGTTCGACTATGCGTCGCATGCGCGCCTCTACGTGCCGCGCGGCTTCCCGAGCCCGAAGGAAACCGGCCACCCGGCCGCGGTCGCGACGCTCGCCTCGCGCTGCGCCAGCGCCCTCGGCGGCCGCACCTTCGTGCTCACCACGACCTTGCGTGCGTTGCAGGTCATCGCGGATCAGCTGCGCGCCGAATTCGAAGCCGCCGGGTCCGACATCGAGGTGCTGATGCAGGGCAGCGCGCCGAAGCGCCAGCTGCTGCAGCAGTTCCTCGACCATCCGCGCGCGGTGCTGGTCGGCTCGCAGAGTTTCTGGGAAGGCATCGACGTGCCGGGCGATGCCCTGCAATGCGTGCTGATCGACAAGCTGCCGTTCCCGCCGCCGAACGACCCGCTGGTCGAAGCCCGGGTCAAGCGGCTCGAAGCGGCGGGGCGAAATGCCTTCGCGGACTATTTCGTTGCCGAGGCGGCGGTTTCGCTGAAGCAGGGCGCCGGGCGGCTGATCCGCACCGAGAGCGATCACGGCCTGCTGGTGGTCTGCGACCCGCGCATGGCCGGCATGAACTACGGCCGGCGCCTGCGCCAGGCCTTGCCGCCGATGACCCAGGTGGCGAACGAGGGCGAAGCCCTGTCATGGCTGGCCGAACTGGCCAAGAAAGAGAGTGCATGGTGACTGGCGACAGAAGGGCAGTGGGCAGCGACCTCGAGATCGCGCGGGCCGCGACGATGCGCCGCATCATCGATCTCGCGCGCGAGCGGCTCGGCATCGGCGATGAACATCTGTCGCCCTATGGGCACCACAAGGCCAAGCTGTCGCTCGACTATGTCGCCTCGCTGCAAGGCCGCCCCGAAGGCAAGCTGGTGCTGGTGACCGCGATCTCGCCGACGCCCGCGGGCGAAGGCAAGACGACGACCACCGTCGGTCTCGGCGACGGGCTGAACCGCATTGGCCACAAGACGCTGGTCTGCCTGCGCGAGCCCTCGCTCGGCCCGGTCTTCGGCATGAAGGGCGGGGCGACCGGCGGCGGCTACGCCCAGGTCGTGCCGATGGAAGACATCAACCTGCACTTCACCGGCGACTTCAGCGCGATCGCGCTCGCGCACAACCTGCTCGCCGCGCTGATCGACAACCACATCCACCACGGCAACGCGCTCGGCTTCGACGTGCGCCGCATTGCCTGGAAGCGCGTGGTGGACATGAACGACCGCGCGCTGCGCGACATCACGATCGCGCTCGGCGGGCCGGCCAACGGCATGCCGCGCGAGGACGGCTTCGACATCGTCGTGGCCTCGGAAGTGATGGCGATCTTCTGTCTCGCGACCAGCCTGGCCGATCTGAAACAGCGGCTCGGCCGCATCATCGTCGGCCAGTCCATCGACGGCCGCGCGCTGACTGCCGCCGACCTGGACGCCCACGGCGCGATGGCGGTGCTGCTGAAGGACGCGCTCGCGCCGAACCTGGTGCAGACGCTGGAGAACAACCTCGCCTTCATCCACGGCGGGCCCTTCGCCAACATCGCCCACGGCTGCAATTCGGTGCTCGCGACCAGCGCCGCGCTGAAGCTGGCGGACTACGTCGTTACCGAGGCGGGCTTCGGCGCCGATCTCGGGGCCGAGAAGTTCATCGACATCAAATGCCGCAAGGCCGGGCTGCGGCCGTCCGCGGTGGTGCTGGTCGCGACGGTGCGCGCGCTCAAGTTCCACGGCGGCGCCGAGGTGGCCGATGCCGCGACCGAGGACCTGGGCGCGCTGGAGCGCGGGCTGGTGAACCTGGAGCGCCATCTCGACAACATCCGCCACCACTACGGGCTGCCGTGCGTGGTCGCGATCAACCATCGTGCGCACGACACGCAGGCCGAGATCGACATGCTGACGCAGCGTGTCGCGGCACGCGGTGTCGGCGTGACCTTGGCAACGCACTGGGCCGACGGCGGAGCCGGCGCCGAGGCGCTGGCGCGCGCGGTGGTGCAGCTGTGCGAGCCCGCTCCGGCAGGGCGTTTCGTCTACGAGGACCAGGCCAAGCTGTGGGAGAAGATGCGCGCGATCGCAACGAAGGTCTACGGCGCGGTCGACATCACCGCGAGCGCCGCGGTGCGCGACCGCATCGATCGATTGCAGGCCGAGGGATACGGCCACTATCCGGTGTGCGTCGCGAAGACGCCTTATTCGTTTTCCACCGATCCGAAACGCCGCGGCGCGCCGAGCGACCACATGGTCGACATACGCGAGGTCCGTCTCGCTGCTGGCGCGGAATTCGTCGTGATGATCTGCGGCGACGTGATGACCATGCCGGGGCTGCCGAAGCAGCCCGCGGCGAACACCATCGACCTCGATGCGCAGGGGCGCATCACCGGCCTGTCCTGACTCGGATTCTCAGGTCACCAGAACTGCCACCACCTGGTGGCACGTTTCGACAATTGCCCGTCGACCAGGAAGTTGCTCTGCGGATAGTTCTGGCGCAGCACGCGCTCGGCGTCGTCGCGCAGTTCCTTCAGGCCCAGGCGCTCGTAGCTCTGCGCCATGATGAACAAGGCCTCTTCGGCCGACGGCGACTGCTGGAATTCGGTCACCGTCTGCTGCGCGCGGTTGGCCGACGCGACATAGGCGCCGCGCCGGAAGTAGTAGCGGGCCACATGCAGCTCGTAGGACGCGAGCGAGTTGACGATGTAGTTCATGCGCAATTGCGAGTCCGGCGCGTATTGCGACTGCGGGAAGCGCTCGACCAGTTGCTTGAACGACTGGTACGAGTCCCGCGAAGCCTGTTGATCGCGCTCGGACAGATCCTGGCGCGAGACGCTGCCGAGAATGCCCAGATTGTCGTTGAAGTTGACCAGGCCCTTCAGGTAGAGCGCGTAGTCCAGCGCCGGGCTCGACGGGTGCAGCTTGATGAACCGGTCGAGCGTGGCGAGCGCCTGCACCCGGTCATTGGTCTTGTAGTAGGCATAGGCCAGTTCGAGCTGGGCCTGCTCGGCAATCACTGTGCCGGCGGCGCGGCCTTCCAGGCGCTCAAAGGACTTGATCGCGCGGTCATAGTTGCCGGTATTCAGGTCGTCTTTTGCATCTGCATACAATTCGTCGACCGACATCTTCGCGGTATCGTCCCTCGGGCTCGTGCCGCAGCCGGCCAGCAGCGCGGCCAGGGCCAGGGTCGAGACAAGCGCCTTCGAATGGCGCGATAACGGCAGAAAACTCATGGGTCGGGGCAGCGTGGATCGCGTTGGACGCAGGCCGCTTTCCTCTCTAGGAATGAAGCGCGGATTATATGGTTGAGCCTGTGGAGGCCCTGCTCGATGCCGGCCCGGACGATGATGCGCTGGCCGAGGACGTCGAACGCCGCGAAGCGGTCGTCGGCAGCGCGATGCATGGACAGCGGCTCGACAAGCTGCTGGTCAGCATCGCCGGCGAGTTCTCGCGCAATCATCTTCAGTCGCTGATCGAGGCCGGTCACGTGTGCGTCGACGGCCAGGTGCGCGACACCGCGTCGAAGCGCGTGACCGCCGGCCAGCGGGTGAGCGTCGATCTGGTACCCACCGCGGAGAGTCGGGCTTTCCGGCCCGAACCACTGGCTCTGAACGTGGTCTTCGAGGACGAGCACCTGATGGTGCTGGACAAGCCCGCCGGACTGGTCGTGCACCCGGCGCCGGGGCATTGGTCCGGCACCTTGCTGAATGGCTTGCTGGCGCATCACGCGGCTGCTGCCAGCCTGCCGCGGGCCGGCATCGTGCATCGGCTGGACAAGGACACTTCCGGGCTGATGCTCGTCGGCAAGACCCTGGAGGCTGTCACGGCGCTGGTGCGCGCGATCGCTGCACGCGAGGTCAGCCGCCGCTACCTGGCGCTGGCTCGCGGCGAGATGGCCGCGGCCTCGCTGCGCATCGAGTCGCCGATCGGCCGCGACCCGCAGTCGCGCATCCGCATGGCGGTGGTCGGCAGCGGCAAGCCGGCGCGCACCGACGTCGAGCGCCTCGCGGTCGGGGAGGGCGTGAGCGCGCTGCGCTGCATCCTGCACACCGGGCGCACGCATCAGATCCGCGTGCACCTGGCTTCGCGCGGCCATGTGCTGGTGGCGGACACGCTGTACGGCGGCGTGCCGGCACTCGGCATGGAGCGGCAGGCCCTGCACGCGCACGAGCTGGGATTCGCCCATCCGATCCTCGGCCATCGGCAGGAGTTCCGCGCCGCGCCCCCGGCCGATTTCGCCCGCGCCTGGGGCCGGGTTCACGCGGGACTATGAAGTGCCGCGCGCTTCGCTACAATGCAGGCTTCTTTCGGAAAGTCCCGCCGTGGCGCAGTGATCGATTCGCGCAACCGGCCTCGGGCTTGTGTGGCAGGCAATGGCGTCTCGCCGTTGAACCGAAACCCGAAGGAACTCCCGCTCGAGATGAGCCCGGACCGGATCGTCGAAGCCCGCTTCGCATCCGAACGCAACGAACCCTGACCACCCCTGCAGCAAGGGGCAGAGACCCGCGAACCACGGTTCGCCTCCACCGCACCGCCTGGCAAAGCCGGCGGGAGAGGCAAGACGAGAGTCCATGAATACACAGGATGCAAAGCGCGTCCTCGAGACCGCGCTCATCTGCGCGCACCAGCCGATGCCGCTGCGCGACATGCGTTCGCTGTTCGCCGAAGAACTCGGCCCCGACACCTTGCGCACGCTGCTCGACGAGCTGATGCAGGACTGGGCCGGTCGCGGCGTCGAACTGGTGGCGCTGGCCGGCGGCTGGCGCTTCCAGAGCCGGCCTGAGATGCGCGAGTTCCTCGATCGCCTGAATCCCGAGAAGCCGCCGAAGTATTCGCGCGCCGTGATGGAAACCCTGGCGATCATTGCCTATCGCCAGCCGGTGACCCGCGGCGATATCGAAGACATCCGCGGCGTCACCGTCAGCACGCCGGTCGTCAAGCAGCTGGAAGACCGTGGCTGGGTCGAGGCGATCGGCTACCGCGAAACCCCCGGCCGGCCGGCGCTGTATGCGACGACGAAACAATTCCTCGACGATCTCGGCCTCGCCAGTCTGGAACAACTGCCGCTGCTGGAAGCGGCGGGGACGCCCATGACGGCCTTGGCGGAGGCACTCGCGGATCAGCCGTCCCTGCTGAGCGACGGCGTGGCAGCAGCCGAAGCCCAGCTGCTGCCGACGGCCGGCGCCGAGGCCGCGCTGGTGGAGGCTGAGCCCGACACCCGCGTCGAACTCCCGCCCGAAACATCACCCTCCTTCGAGCCGGCTGCTGCCGATGCTCTCCCCGAATCCCCTGCGACTGCAGCCCCGGCAGACTCCGAGGCCCCCCTGGAACGCGAAGCATGAACAATCCGTCTGACACGCCCACCCCTCTCGACGCGGAGATCGAAGCGCCGGCTGCGACGAACGAGTCTGCAGCGCCCCTCAAGCCGGCACGCAAACGGCGTGTGCCGAAGGCCGAGGCAGCAGCCGAGGGCACGAGCCCCGCCGAGGTTGCAGTCGCGGCGGAGCCCGTTGCCGAGCCGGTGCAGCCGGCGGCCGGCCCGGATGCGGCGCCGGTCAAGCGTCGCCGCCGCACTGCCGCGGCGCAGCCCGCAGAGGAAGCGCAGGCCGAGGCGGCGGTGCCGACGGAGGACGTTGCCGACAGCGCGCCGCTCGCGCGTGGGCCGCGAGTGAAGGCGGCCAAGGCGCCGAGGATTCCGAAGACCGCCGAGTTGTTTCCTGAAGCGACGCCGGTGGCCGAGGCTGCGCCCGTTGCGGAGGTGCAGCCGGTCGCGGAGGTGCAGCCGGCCGTCGAGGCACCGCCGGTGGCCGAGGTGCCGCCGATGGCCGAAGCCCGGCCGGCGATCGAAAGCCAGCGCGAAGCACCGGTCAACCCAGCGCCGGTCGAAGTAGCGCGGCCTCCGATGTTCGAGCTCGCACCCGAAGAGCCTGCGTCTTCCGAGTCGGCGGGGGCAGACGAGGCGCAAGGCGCTGCCGGCCCGCAGGAGCCGCATGAAGGCAGCCGGCGGCGCAATCGCCGCGACCGCAAGCGCGGCCCGCGCCCGGAGGCGGCCGAAGGCATGCCGCAACAAGCCGCCGGCGAAGAGGCCGGCGAAACGCAGGATGCGGAGGATGGCGAACCCGCAGCGCCGCGCCCGGTGCCGGCCGATGTCAACGAAGTTTTTGCCCAGGTGCTGGCGGGCGAGTTCGATACGGAAGACGAGATTCCGCCGGCCGAAGAGGTCGCACACAAGCGCGTGCTGCTGCCCGAGCCGGACGCGCCGAAGCTGCACAAGGTGCTGGCACAGGCCGGCGTCGGATCGCGCCGCGACATGGAGCAGCTGATCGCCGACGGCCACATCACGGTCAACGGCGAGCCGGCGCACACCGGCCAGCGCATTTCCTTCGGCGACCGCGTCGCGGTGAACGGCAAGCCGATCAAGTTCCGCATCCAGCCGCCGCCGCCGCGCATCATTGCCTATCACAAGCCGGCGGGCGAAGTCGTCACGAACGACGATCCGCAACAGCGCCCGACGGTCTTCCGCCGCCTGCCGCGCCTGCCGCAGGGCAAGTGGCAATCGGTCGGCCGGCTCGACATCAACACCGAAGGCCTGCTGCTCTTCACCAACTCGGGCGAACTGGCCAACCAGCTGATGCACCCGCGCTTCGGCGTCGAGCGCGAGTACGCGGTGCGCGTGCTCGGCAAGCTCGACGAAGACCAGCGCGAAGAGCTGCTCGACGGCGTGCACATCGACGGCCAGGAAGCCAGCTTCCGCTCGATCGAGGACGGCGGCGGCGAGGGCGCGAACCACTGGTATCGCGTCGTCATCACCGAAGGCCGCAACCGCGAAGTGCGCAAGCTCTTCGACGCCGTGGGGCTCACGGTGAGCCGGCTGATCCGCATCCGCTACGGCACCGTGGTGCTGCCGCGCGGCCTGAAGCGCGGCGTGTGGGTCGATCTCGATGAAACCGACGTGCGCACGATACGGCGGCTGACCGGCACCGACGGCCCGCGCCGCGACGGCAACCCCGGCGGCAAGCCGAATCCGCAGGGGCGCAACGATCGCCCCGGTGCGCAGCAAGGGCCGGGCAAGCGCGGCCGTGATCGCGACCGCGGCGGACGCGGCGGCAACATCGGCCCTTACGGCCAGAACAACCCGAACGTGAACAGCGGCTATCCGAACGTGCAGCAGGCCGCGGCGCCGCGGGACGACGAGCACGATCCGGATCGCGAAGAGGACTTCGGTCCGATCCCGAACCCGCTGGAGCAGACCTTCGACCGCCGTTTCGTGCAGAAATCGCGACCCTTCGCGTCGGGCTTCGGCCGCGGCGGCTCGGCGCCGGATCGCAGCCCTCCGCGCGGCAACGGGCCGCGCGAGCCCGATCCGCTGCAGACCTCGGTCGGCTACATCGGCGCCGACGCCTTCCATCGCAAGGGCAATCGCGGTGGTGGTGGCGGCAATCGCGGCGGCGGTGGCGGCGGCGGCAATCGCAACGGCGGCGGCAACCGGGGCGGCGGCGGATTCGGTGGTGGCGGTGGCGGTCGCCGGGGCCGCTGGAGATCGAGCGTCATGCTCCCAAGCTACAATCTAAGGCTTTGCCAAGTCATTGATTCAGGAGAGATTTCATGGCCGTTGAACGTACCTTGTCGATCATCAAACCCGACGCCGTCGCGAAAAATGTGATTGGCCAGATCTATGCGCGCTTCGAAGGCGCCGGGCTGAAGATCGTCGCCGCGAAGATGGCGCATCTGTCGCGCGGCGAGGCCGAGGCCTTCTACGCGGTGCACAAGGCGCGTCCGTTCTTCAACGACCTGGTGAGTTTCATGATCTCCGGCCCGGTGATGATCCAGGCGCTCGAGGGTGAAGGCGCGATCCTGAAGAACCGCGAGCTGATGGGCGCGACCGATCCGAAGAAGGCCGACAAGGGCACGATCCGCGCCGACTTCGCCGACAGCATCGACGCGAACGCGGTGCACGGCTCCGACGCGCCGGAAACGGCTGCGGTCGAGATCTCGTTCTTCTTCCCGGGCATGAACGTCTACAGCCGCTAAGGCGGCATCGAGACGATCGGGATCGACATGTCCAGAGTGAACCTGCTCGACTTCGATCTCGATGGCCTGACCGCGTATTGCGAGACGCTGGGCGAGAAGCGCTTCCGCGCGACCCAGCTGTTTCGCTGGATCCACCAGCGCGGCGCGGCCGATTTTGCTGCGATGACCGACCTGGCCAAGTCGCTGCGCGACAAGCTCGCCGGCGTGGCCGAAGTGAAGGGCCTGGGCATCGTCAGCGAGCAGGCCTCGGTCGACGGCACGATCAAGTGGCTGTTCGATGTCGGCGGCGGCAATGCGGTCGAGACCGTCTTCATCCCCGAGCCCGACCGCGGCACCTTGTGCGTCTCTTCGCAGGCCGGCTGCGCGGTCGGTTGCCGTTTCTGCTCGACCGGCCATCAGGGCTTCAGCCGCAACCTGACGACCGCCGAGATCGTCGCCCAGCTGTGGTTCGCCGAACATCATCTGCGCCGACGCCTTGGCCTGGCTGCCGGCGAACGTGCGATCACCAACGTCGTGATGATGGGCATGGGTGAGCCGCTGCAGAATTATTCGGCGCTGGTGCCGGCCCTGCGCGTGATGCTGGACGACCATGCCTATGGCCTCTCGCGGCGCCGCGTCACCGTCTCGACCTCGGGCGTGGTGCCGATGATCGATCGGCTGCGCGACGATTGCCCGGTGGCCCTGGCGGTCTCGCTGCACGCGCCGAACGATGCGCTGCGCGATTCGCTCGTGCCGCTCAACCGCAAGTATCCGATCGATGAATTGCTCGATGCCTGCACCCGCTACCTCGACGCCGCGCCGCGCGACTTCATCACCTTCGAATACTGCATGCTCGACGGCGTGAACGACAGTGTCGAGCAGGCGCGCCAGCTGGTCGCGCTGCTGAAGAAGCGGCTGCCGTGCAAGCTCAACCTGATCCCGTTCAATCCCTTCGTCGAGTCCGGGCTGACCCGCTCGCCGGCGGCGCGTGTGCAGGCCTTCGCGCAAGTGCTGCTCGATGCCGGCATCGTCACGACGGTACGCAAGACCCGGGGCGACGACATCGATGCGGCCTGCGGGCAACTCGCCGGTGAAGTGCAGGATCGGACCCAGGCCGCGAAGCGCATGAAGCGCGCGCCGATCACGATCCACGCCGCCGCCGCGACCGTCGGGCGGGACACGAGCGCATGACGCGGCAACGCGTCGTGATGCGCGGCCGCGTCGCAATCCTGGCCTGCGCCGCATTCGCCGCCGCCGTGCTGTCGGCTGGCTGCACCACGACCACGGTGTCGCGCCCGCAGACGGCCGACAGCGAAGCCAATACGCCACCGAAGGTCGCCGATGCCGGCAAGCGTGCGCGTGCGCGCATGGAGCTCGCGAGCGCCTATTTCGCCCAGGGCCAGCCCGATACCGCGCTCGACGAGGTCAAGCTCGCGCTCGAAGCCGATCCGAAATCCGCCGACGCCTACAACCTCAGCGGCCTGATCTACGCCAGCCTCGGCGATCCGGTGCAGGCCGATGCGAGCTTTCGCCGCTCGCTGGAGCTGAACCCGCAAAGCGGCGGCACCTTGCACAACTACGGCTGGTTCCAGTGCCAGCAGGGGCGCTACGCCGAGGCCCAGGCTTCGTTCACGCGCGCGCTGGCGGTGCCGCAGTACCGCGACACGCCGCGGACGATGCTGGTGCAGGGCGTGTGCTACGCGCGCAGCGGCAACCTGGTCGAAGCCGAGCAGATCCTCAACCGCGCCTTCGAGATCGAGCCCGGCAATCCGGCCGTCGCCGTGAACCTCGCCGAGGTGCTGTACCGGCGCGGCCAGTACGAACGGGCGCGCTTCTACATCAAGCGCGTCAACAGCCAGCCGGACCAATCGACCGCACAGACCTTGTGGCTAGGCGTGCGCATCGAGAATCGTGCCGGCAACCGTGCACAGATGGCCGACCTGGCCAATCAACTGCGCAACCGCTTCCCGCAATCGCGCGAGGCGGCTGCGCTCGACCGAGGGCAGTTCGATGAGTGAGGCGGGCCAGCCGCTCGAATCCACCGCCGGCGGGCGCAGCGCCGGGGCCTTGCTGCGCCAGGCGCGCAAGGCGCAGGGCCTGCACATCGCCGCGCTGGCGACGGCCATCAAGGTCACGCCGCAGAAGCTCGAGGCGCTCGAAAACGACCGCTACGAAGAGCTGCCCGACGCGACCTTCGCGCGTGCGCTCGCGAAGGCCGTCTGCCGCGTGCTGAAGATCGACGCGGAGCCGATCCTCGCCTTGCTGCCGAAGAACAGCAGCCAGGGTTTCGAGCGGCTCGGCGGCGGCTTGAACACGCCGTATCGCGAACGTTCCGGCCGCGGCGAGGCGATGGATTTGTCGATGCTGCGCAGCCCGGTGATCTGGGGCCCGGTGCTGCTGCTGATCGCCGCCGCGGTGGTGCTGCTGATGCCGCTCGACCTGAGCCGCTTCCGGCGCGCCGAGACTGCGGCGGATGCCTCGGCATCGGCGCCGATCAGCGCGGAGACCGGCGTGTTCGCGAGCAGCCCGATCGTCTCGGTACCCGCGTCCGCGCCCGAGGTCGTGGTGCCTCCGTTCACGCCTGCCGCCAGTGCCGGGGCTGCCGCTGCGCCGACCCCCGCCGCCGAGGCCGCGGCACCGACCGCTTCACCGGGCGGCGACACCACACCGGCCGGGCTCGTCGTGCTGATTACGAGCAAGGAGTCCTGGGTCGAAGTGGTCGATTCGCAAGGCCACACGCTGCTTTCGCGTTCGCTGCAGGCCGATGAGCATGTCGCCCTCGACGGCACGCCGCCGCTGCGCGTGAAGATCGGCAACGCCAAGGCGACACAACTGGTGTTCCGCGGCCAGCCGGTCGATCTTGCGCCAGCCACGCGCGACAACATCGCCCGCTTGGAACTCAAGTAGGTCAACCACGGGGTCTTGTCATGACCAAGCTGTTCGCCGCCCTCGACGAGTACATCGTTCCTGCCCAACCGCACGCCCGCCACTCGCGGCAAGCCCGCGTCGCCTGGGGCGACAACGTCGTGACGGTTGGCGGCGACGCGCCGGTGCGCGTGCAGTCGATGACCAATACCGATACCGTCGACGTGATCGAGACCGCGATCCAGGTCAAGGAGCTTGCGATCGCCGGCTCGGAGATGGTGCGCATCACCGTCAACACGCCGGAGGCCGCGGCCGCGGTGCCGCACATCCGCGAGCAGCTCGACCGCATGGGCATCAAGGTGCCGCTGATCGGCGACTTCCACTACAACGGCCACCGGCTGCTGAGCGACTTCCCGGACTGCGCCCAGTCGCTCTCGAAGTACCGCATCAATCCCGGCAATGTCGGCAAGGGCGACAAGCGCGACCGCCAGTTCGCGCAGATGATCGAGATCGCCGCGAAGCACGACAAGGCGGTGCGCATCGGCGTCAACTGGGGCAGCCTCGACCAGGAGCTGCTGGTCGAGATGATGGACGCGAATGCGAAGCTGGCCGAGCCCTTCGATGCGAAGCAGATCATGTACCGCGCGCTGATCACCTCGGCGATCGAATCGGCGCGCCGTGCCGAGGAGATCGGCCTGCGCGGCGAGCAGATCATGCTGTCGTGCAAGGTCTCGGGCGTGCAGGACCTGATCAGCGTCTACCAGGCGCTGGCCAGGCGCTGCGACTACGCCTTGCACCTCGGCCTGACCGAAGCCGGCATGGGCACCAAGGGCACGGTTGCGTCGAGCACAGCGCTCGCGGTGCTGCTGCAGCAAGGCATCGGCGACACGATCCGCGTCTCGCTGACGCCGCAGCCCGGCGAGTCGCGCACACAGGAGGTGGTGATCGCGCTCGAGATCCTGCAATCGCTGGGCTTGCGCGCCTTCAACCCGAGTGTCACCGCCTGTCCCGGCTGCGGCCGCACCACCAGCACCACCTTCCAGGAACTGGCCAAGCAGATCGACGACTATCTGCGCGCGCAGATGCCGGTCTGGCGCGCGAAATATCCGGGCGTGGAAGACATGCGCGTCGCGGTGATGGGCTGCATCGTCAACGGCCCGGGCGAAAGCAAACATGCCGACATCGGCATCAGCCTGCCTGGTACCGGCGAAGCCCCCGCGGCGCCGGTTTTCATCGACGGCCAGAAGGCGCTCACCTTGCGCGGCGAAGGCATCGCGCGCGAGTTCCAGACCCTGGTCGAGGACTACATCGAGAAGCGCTTCGGCGCCGCCACCGCGGCGCATTGACGCTGCGGCGTCAGTGGCCTCCCGTCGGCGCCCCGCGAGGGCGCCCGTTGCGACTTCGTATTCAGAAAAACATCATGGCTGACAACTCCAAGCCCGCCGCGCTGCAAGGCGTCAAGGGCATGAACGACATCCTGCCGCCGGAAGCGGCGCGCTGGGAATGGTTCGAAGCGACCGTGCGCTCGCTGATGGCGCGCTACGGCTACGCCAACCTGCGCACGCCGCTCGTCGAGCCGACAGCACTGTTCGTGCGCGGCATCGGCGAGGTGACCGACATCGTCGAGAAGGAGATGTACTCCTTCGAAGACTCGATGAACGGCGACCGCCTGACCTTGCGCCCCGAGTTCACCGCCGGCATCGTGCGCGCGATGATCGAGCACAACGCGCTGTACAACGGCCCGCTGCGCATCTGGAGCACCGGCGCGGTGTTCCGCCACGAGCGCCCGCAGAAGGGCCGCTACCGCCAGTTTCACCAGATCGACGTCGAGGCGCTGGGCCACGCCGGGCCGGATGTCGACGCCGAGCAGATCCTGATGTGCCGCGCGCTGTGGCGCGACCTGGGTCTGATCGAAGGACGGGACGTGCGGCTGGAGCTGAACAGCCTCGGCCAGCCGGCCGAACGCGCGGCGCACCGTGCCGCGCTGGTCGCGCACTTCGAGCAGCATGCCGACGTGCTCGACGAAGATGCACGCCGCCGTTTGTTGACCAACCCGCTGCGCATCCTCGACAGCAAGAACCCGGCGATGCAGCCGGTCAACGACGCGGCGCCGCAGCTGATCGATTTCCTCGGCGAGGCCTCGCTCACGCACCTGAACGCGGTGCGCGCGGTGCTCGACGCGGCCGGGCTCGAATACCGCATCAATCCGCGCCTGGTGCGCGGCCTGGACTACTACAACCTGACGGTCTTCGAGTGGGTCACCGACCGCCTCGGCTCGCAAGGCACCGTCTGCGGCGGCGGCCGCTACGACGGCTTGTTCGAGCAGCTCGGCGGCAAGCCGACAGCGGCGATCGGCTGGGGCATGGGGATCGAGCGCATGCTGCTGCTGCTGGAGGAGGCCGGCCTCGGCCCGGCACCGGCGCCGCCGCTGGCCTACGCCGTGGTGCCCAGCACCGCGGTGCTGGCGCCCGCAATGCTTGCGATCGAGGCGCTGCGCGCAGCCGGTGTCACGGTCGTGATGAACGCCGGCTTCGCCAGCATGAAGTCGCAGTTCAAGCGTGCCGATGCGAGCGGCGCGGCCTACGCGCTGATCTTCGGCGAGAACGAGGTTGCGCAAGGCCAGGTGGCGCTCAAGCCGCTGCGCGATGCCGCGGCGGCCCAGGCGCTGCGCCCGTTGCATCGTGTTGCCGAGTGGGCGGGCGAACTCTCGGGCGCTGAACCCGGCCAAGCATAATCGCGCCTTCATCTGGAAACCCTGGCCCCATGGCAACGCATCTCGACCTCGAAGAACAAGAACAGCTCGACCAGCTGAAGCACTTCTGGAAGCAGTACGGCAACCTGATCACCTGGGTGCTGGTGATCGTGCTTGCCGGCTTCGCCGCCTACAACCTCTGGAACATCTGGCAGCGCAAGCAGGCCGCCAATGCCAGCGCGATGTACGACGCGCTCGACCGTGCCGCGCAGGGCGCCGACATGGACAAGGTCGCGAGCATCTTCGGCGACCTGAAGAAGGACTATCCCGGCACCACCTTCGCCGAGCAGGGGGGCCTGCTGGCGGCCAGGGTGCAGTTCGACAAGAACCAGCCCGACAACGCCCGCGCGTCGTTGACCTGGGTCGCCGAGAACGCCAAGGAAGACGAATACAAGACCATCGCCCGCCTGCGCCTCGCCGGCCTGCTGATGGACGAGAAGAAGTACGACGATGCGCTGAAGCAGCTCGACGGCGCGACCTCGAAGGACTTCGAGGCGCTGGTTGCCGACCGGCGCGGCGACGTGCTGCTGGCCCAGGGCAAGAAGGACGAGGCCAAGGCCGCCTACCAGAAGGCCTGGGCGGCGATGGATCCGACGATCGAGTACCGCCGCCTGATCGATGCGAAGCTGACCGCGATGGGCGCAGCGCCCGCAATTGTCGCGACGAAGGCCTCGGAGGCGAAGCCATGAGGCTGCATTCGCTCTCGCTGCGCCGCGCCGCTCTGGCCGCCGCCGTGGCCTGCATCGGCGCGCTGGCGGCCTGCTCCAGCACGACCAAGCCCAAGCCGACGCCGCTGGAAGAATTCAAGCCGCAGATCGCCGGCAAGGTGGTCTGGACCGCGCGGGTCGACGGCGTGAAGTTCCCGCTGACGGTCGCGGTGAATGCCGGCAAGTTCACCTTGGCCGGTGATGACGGCCGCGTCGTCGCCCTGGCGGCGGACAACGGTCGCGAGCTGTGGAGCGCGAACGTCGGCGCGAAGATCGCCGCCGGCGTCGGCAGCGACGGCCGCTACGCCGCGGTGGTGACGCGCGACAACGAGCTGGTCACGCTCGACGGCGGCAAGCCGCTCTGGCGTGCGACCTTGCCGTCCCGCGTCGAGACCGCGCCGCTGGTGGCAGGCGAGCGTGTCTTCGTGATGGGCGTGGACCGCATCGTGCGTGCCTTCGACGCGATCGACGGCCGCAAGCTGTGGACGCTCGACCGCCCCGGCGATGCGCTGACCCTGGCCAAGGGCGGCGTGGTGGCCGCATTCAAGGACACCCTGATCGTCGGCCAGGGCCCGCGCCTGGCCGGGGTCGATCCGCTGAAGGGCAGCGTGCGCTGGGAAGTGGCGGTGGCTTCGCCGCGCGGCACGAACGAGGTCGAGCGCCTGGCCGACCTGATCGGGCCGGTGGCGCGTGTCGGCGACGTGCTGTGCGTGCGCTCCTTCCAGTCGGCCGTCGGCTGCGTCAACGCCGAGACCGGTGCCCTGGTCTGGACCAAGAACGTCGGCGGCAGCGACAGCGTGGCCGCCGACCCGCAGTTCGTCTTCGGCGCCGATGCAAGCGACCGCATCACCGCCTGGCGCGCGCCCAACGGCGACGTCGCCTGGACCTCCGACAAGCTGCTGTACCGCGGCCTGACCGGCCCGCTCACGGTCGGCAAGACGGCGGTATTCGGCGACAGCGAAGGTTTCGTGCACTTCCTCGCGCGCGCCGATGGCGGCATGCTGCTGCGCCTGCCGACGGACGGCAGCCCGGTCGCCTCGCCGCCGGTACTGTCCGGCACGACGATGCTGGTGGTCACGCAAAAGGGCGGCGTGTTCGCGTTCCGGCCGGAGTGATGTCGGCCCCCAAGCTCACTTCGCTCGCTGCCCCCCGAGGGGGCGCGATTTCCCGTGGGACGCCCCGGCGGGAAATCGACTCCTTCGACGGCGTCCGGACGAGATGAAACCCGTCATCGCCATCGTCGGCAGGCCGAATGTCGGCAAGTCGACCCTGTTCAATCGCATGACGAAGAGCCGCGACGCGATCGTCGCGGACTTCGCCGGGCTGACGCGCGACCGCCACTACGGCGACGGGCGGCTGGCGGATCGCGAATTCATCGTCGTCGACACCGGCGGCTTCGAGCCCGACAGCTCCACCGGCATCGTCAAGGAGATGGCCAAGCAGACGCGCCAGGCCGTGGCCGAGGCGGATGCGGTGATCTTCGTCGTCGACGTGCGCGGCGGCCTCTCGGCCCAGGATCACGACATCGCCCGCTATCTGCGCGCCGTCGGCAAGCGCGTGCTGCTGGCCGCGAACAAGGCCGAGGGCATGAGCGAATCGCCGCTGCTCGGCGAGTTCTTCGAACTCGGCATGGGCGAGCCGCATCCGGTCTCGGCGGCGCACGGCCAGGGCATTCGCAGCCTGATCGAGGCCGCACTCGCGGACTTCCCGTTCGACGAAGAGTCGGTCGAAGAAGAGGAGGGCGCACCGATCCGCCTCGCGGTCGCCGGCCGGCCGAACGTCGGCAAGTCGACCCTGATCAACACCTGGCTCGGCGAAGAACGTCTGGTGGCCTTCGACCAGCCTGGCACGACACGCGATGCGATCAGCGTGCCGTTCGAGCGCAACGGCCAAAAATTCCAGTTGATCGATACCGCCGGACTGCGCCGCAAAGGCAAGGTCTTCGAAGCGATCGAGAAGTTCTCGGTGGTGAAGACCCTGCAGGCGATCGCCGACGCCAACGTCGTGCTGCTGCTGCTCGACGCGACCCAAGGCGTCACCGATCAGGACGCCCACATCGCCGGCTACATTCTCGACAGCGGTCGCGCCGTGGTGCTCGCGGTCAACAAGTGGGATGCAGTCGACTCCTACCAGCGTGAGATGCTGGAACGCTCGGTCGCGCAGCGCCTGCCCTTCCTGAAATTCGCACCGGTGATGAATATCTCGGCGATCAAGCGCCAGGGCCTCGGCCCGGTCTGGAAAGCGATTGCCGAGGCGCACGCGTCGGCCATCAAGAAGATGCCGACGCCGATACTGACACGGCTCTTACTCGAAGCCGTCGAACACCAGCAACCGAAACGCGCCGGCCAGTTCCGGCCGAAGCTGCGGTATGCGCACCAGGGCGGCTCGAATCCGCCGCTGATCGTGGTCCACGGCAATTCGCTGGAGCACGTCACCGATACCTACAAGCGCTATCTCGAAGGGCGCTTCCGCGCCCATTTCAAGCTGGTCGGCACGCCGTTGCGTATCGAAATGCGATCTTCACGGAACCCCTTCAAAGAGAAGGACTCGTAAGCTATCCGGCCGCGTCGCACTCCCCCTGTGTTAACGTGGCTTACTTCAAAACAACCATCACGGAGAATATCGTGAGCAATAAAGGGCAACTCCTGCAAGACCCCTTCCTGAACCTGCTTCGCAAAGAGCATGTTCCGGTTTCCATCTACCTCGTCAACGGTATCAAGCTGCAGGGCCACATCGAATCATTCGACCAATACGTCGTGCTGTTGCGCAATACCGTGACCCAGATGGTCTACAAGCACGCCATCTCCACCGTCGTACCGGGTCGGGCCGTGAACTTCCACGCCACCGAACCGAATGACCAGGCCTGACACCGGCGCCTGACCGGTCTGCGGCCCCTTCCTTGAGTTCGTCCTCGTCTTCGGCCTCGACGTCAACGGCACTGCCCAAAGCGGTTCTCGTCGGCGTCGACTTCGGTCGCGGCGCATCGTTCGACGACAGTCTGGACGAGTTGGCGCTATTGGCCGAATCCGCCGGTGACGAGCCGGTGGCGCGCGTGATCGCGCGCCGCAAGGCGCCCGATCCCGCGCTCTTCATCGGCTCGGGCAAGGCGGACGAGATCAAGGCGTTGGTGCTCGGCCACGGCGCCGAGGCGGTGTTGTTCGACCAGGCCTTGTCGCCTGCACAGCAGCGCAATCTCGAACGCCATCTCGGCGTTGCCGTGGCTGACCGCACCATGCTGATTCTCGAGATCTTCGGCGCGCGCGCGCAGAGTCACGAGGGGAAGTTGCAAGTCGAGTTGGCTCGGCTGCAATACCTGTCGACTCGACTGGTGCGGCGCTGGAGTCACCTGGAGCGTCAGCGTGGCGGCATCGGCACTCGCGGCGGTCCGGGCGAAGCCCAGATCGAACTCGATCGCCGCATGATCGGCGAACGCATCAAGTCGGTGAAAGAGCGGCTCGAGAAGGTGAAGCGCCAGCGCGGCACGCAGCGCCGTGCCCGCGAACGCAGCGGCACGTTCCGCGTCTCGCTGGTGGGCTACACCAACGCGGGCAAGTCGACCTTGTTCAATGCCTTGACCAAGGCGCGGAGCTATGCGGCCGACCAGCTCTTCGCGACGCTCGACACCACCACGCGCCAGCTCTGGCTCGAGGACGCCGGCAAGGCGGTGTCGCTGTCCGACACGGTCGGCTTCATCCGCGACCTGCCGCACAAGCTGGTGGAAGCGTTCAAGGCCACCTTGCAGGAAGCGGCAGACGCGGACTTGCTGCTGCACGTGATCGATGCAGCCAGTCCGGTGGTCGACGAACAGCGCGCCGAGGTCGAGCGCGTGCTGACCGAGATCGGCGCGGACCGCGTGCCGCAGATCCTGGTCTTCAACAAGCTCGACCAGCTCGAAGCCACGCAGCGGCCGCGGGTGCGCGTCGACATGATCGAGCGGGCCGGCGGCGAGCGCGTGCCGCGGGTCTTCGTCAGCGCACGCTACGGCGAAGGGCTCGATGAATTGCGGCGCGCCATCAGCCAGATCTTCCTGGCGACTCTGCAGTCGGCGGACGAGTCCGACTCGCGCTTGAATGCCGGCGATGAGGCCTCAGCTGACGAACCAACCGGCGAAAGCGATCACGTCGGCGTGCTCCAGCGCCCCACTGGAACCTAATCCTCCCCCACATGAGCATGAGTTCCGACACCACGTTCCCTCCCGATCGCTTTGCAGCGGCCCATGCGGTGGCCCGTTCGGCGCGTCGTTTGCTGGCTGGCGCGGCACGCAGGCTGCTGCCCGCCGGCAAGGCCGAGCCGATGCAGGCCGGCCGCAATGACGGCCCGCCCGATCTCGACGAGCTGTGGCGCGACTTCAATCGCAAGCTGAGCGGCCTCTTCGGCGGCAAGGGCGGCGCGCCGCGCAACAACGGCTCCGGCGAGGAGCCGCCGAGCGGCGGCGGCGGCAATTTCCAGCCGGACATGAAGAGCGCCGGCATCGGCGTCGGCCTGATCGCGGTCGTCGCGGTGCTGATCTGGCTGAGCACCGGCTTCTTCATCGTGCAGGAAGGCCAGCAGGCGGTGATCACGACCTTCGGCCGCTACAGCCACACGGTCGATGCCGGCTTCACCTGGCGAGCCCCGTATCCGTTCCAGGCCCATGAAACGATTCCGGTGACGCAGCTGCGCTCGGTCGAGATCGGCCGCAACACCACGGTCCAGGCGACCGGTTTGCGCGACTCGTCGATGCTGACTCAGGACGAGAACATCGTCGACATCCGTTTCACCGTGCAGTACCGGCTGAAGGATGCGCGCGAATACCTGTTCGAGAACCGCAATCCCGACGATGCCGTCGTGATGGCCGCCGAGTCGGCGGTGCGCGAGATCGTCGGCAAGAGCAACATGGACCAGGTGCTCTACGAGCAGCGCGACGCGATCGCGCAGGACCTGGTCAAGTCGATCCAGGTGCAGATGGACAGGCTGAAGGCCGGCATCCTGATCTCCAACGTCAACGTGCAGAACGTGCAGGCGCCGGAGCAGGTGCAGGCTGCGTTCGACGATGCCTTCAAGGCCGGCGCCGACCGCGAGCGCTTGAAGAACGAAGGCCAGGCCTATGCCAACGACGTGATCCCGCGCGCCCAGGGCACGGCGGCGCGGCTGAAGGAAGAGGCCGAGGGCTACCGCTCGCGCATCGTCGCGCAGGCCGAGGGCGACTCGCAGCGCTTCAACAGCGTGCTGACCGAGTATCAGAAGGCTCCGGCGGTGACCCGGGACCGTCTCTACATCGACACGATGCAACAGGTTTATTCGAACGTCAGCAAGGTGATGATCGACTCCCAGAACAACTCGAATCTGCTGTACTTGCCGCTGGACAAGCTGATCCAGCAGGCGGCCGCGCCCGCATCGGCCGTGGCCGCCGCGCCGCCGGCCGTCGAGCCGACGATTCCCTCGTCGACGCCGAGCGGTACGGTCGACGTGCGCTCCCGCGACGGGCAGCGCAGCCGTGACCGCGACAGCCGCTGAAGGGAGCACGCATGAACCGCATCGCCATGTTCGTCGCTCTGGTGCTGGTCGCGCTGATGCTGCTCGGCTCGACGCTTTTCGTCGTCGACCAGCGGCAATTCGCCGTCGTCTACGCACTCGGCGAGATCAAGGAAGTCATCGCCGAGCCGGGACTGAAAGTCAAGCTGCCGCCGCCGTTCCAGAACGTCGTGTTCCTGGATCGCCGCATCCAGACGCTCGACAGCCCCGAGACTCGCCCGATCTTCACCGCTGAAAAGAAAAGCCTGGTGATCGACTGGCTGGTGAAGTGGCGCGTGATCGACGCCAAACAATTCATCCGCAACAACGGCACCGACATGCGCAATGTCGAGAACCGCTTGAGTCCGATCGTGCAGGCGGCATTCAATGAGGTCGTCACGAAACGGACGATTCGCGAGATGCTCGCGACCGAGCGCGAGAAGGTGATGCAGGACGTGCGCTCGCGCCTGAGCGACGAGGCCAAGTCCTTCGGTATCGAAGTCGTCGACGTGCGCATCAAGCGCGTCGACTTCTCCGCCAACATCACCGACTCGGTCTATCGCCGCATGGCATCGGAACGCCAGCGCGTCGCCAACGAATTGCGCTCCACCGGCGCGGCCGAAGGCGAAAAGATCCGCGCCGATGCGGATCGACAGCGCGAGGTCATCGTCGCCGAGGCCTATCGCGATGCGCAGAAGGTCAAGGGCGAAGGCGATGCCAAGGCCTCGACGCTGTATGCCGACGCCTTCGGGCGCGACCCGCAGTTCGCGAAGTTCTATCGCAGCCTGGAGGCCTACCGCTCGAGCTTCCGGAGCAAGTCCGACGTGATGGTGCTCGATCCCGGCAGCGACTTCTTCAAAGCCATGAGAGGTTCCGACAGCGGCACCACGCCGTCTGCTCCGGCGCGCCGATAGCCGCGGCCCCGCCATGTGGGACTTGCTGCTGGGCGCGATAGCGCTGATGCTGGTGATCGAGGGGCTGCTGCCGTTTTTCAGTCCGATGTCGTGGCGCAAGCTGTTCGAGCGCGCCACGCGCATGAGCGACGGCCAGATCCGTTTCCTCGGCCTGTCGAGCATGATCGCCGGGCTCGTCTTGCTGCTGCTCTTCTGGTCGTAAATTGGAGCCCCCGGCCGCGGGAGTACCCGCGGCCACCCCCCGAGGGGGCTGAGTGCCGCGGCTCCAAGCTGGCCTGCGCCGGCTTGGACGGCACGAAGGGGCTCGCGTCCTCGCGAGCCGCGGCCTGCAAGGTCGCCGGCCGCTACGGAGCGGCCGGGCGCTGGCCGGCGGCGCGTGAGCGCCCCGTACAATGCCGGTTTTAATTCCCCCGGTTTTCTCCATGTCCTCTGCTTGGCTGCTGCCCGAGCACATTGCCGATGTGCTTCCCGCCGAGGCGCGGCGCATCGAGGAATTGCGCCGAAGCCTGCTCGACGTGGCGCGCAGCTACGGCTGCGAACTGGTCATGCCGCCGCTGCTCGAGCATCTCGAATCGCTGCTCACCGGCACCGGCCACGAGCTCGATCTGCGCACCTTCAAGCTCGTCGACCAGCTGAGCGGCCGCACGCTCGGGGTGCGTGCCGATACGACGCCGCAGGCTGCGCGCATCGATGCCCATCTGCTGAACCGCAGCGGCGTGACCCGCCTCTGCTATTGCGGCCCGGTGCTGCACACCCTGCCGGTGGCGCCGCATGCGACGCGCGAGCCGCTGCAGTTCGGCGCCGAGATCTTCGGCCATGCCGGCCTCGAAGCGGATCTCGAAGTGCTCGACCTGGCGCTCGACTCGCTGGTGCGCGCCGGCCTGTCGGGGCTGGTGATCGACATGGCCGATGCGCGCATCGTGCGCGGCGTGCTGGCCGGTCTGCCGATCGACGCGATGGCGCTCGCCGATGTCGTCAGCGCGCTCACGGCCAAGGATGCCGCGCGCGTCGCCGAGCTGTCGGCGCGCTTCCCGGCCGAAACGCGCCAAGCGCTGGCGAAGCTGACGACGCTGTATGGCGGCGCGGAAGTGCTGGAGGTCGCGCGGCGCGAGCTGCCGTCCCGGCCGCTGATCCATGCGGCGCTCGATGATCTGCAATGGCTGGCCGCGCAGTTGCGGCACTCGCATCCGGAAGTCAGCGTCGGCTTCGATTTGTCGGACCTGAGCGGCTACGCCTACTACAGCGGCGGCCGCTTCGCGATCTACGCCGCCGGCGCGAGTGAAGCGATCCTGCGCGGCGGCCGCTACGACGAAGTCGGCGCGGTCTTCGGGCGCAACCGCCCGGCGGTCGGCTTCAGCATGGATTTGAAAGGCATCTCGGCCATCGCGAGCGAAGTGCCGCGCCACGCGGCGATCCGCGCGCCCTGGGCCGACGATGCCTCGCTGCGCGCGGCCATCCGCGACTTGCGGCGCCAGGGCGAGACCGTGGTGTGCGTGCTGCCCGGGCATGACCATGAAGCGCAGGAGTACGACTGCGATCGCGAGCTCGTCGCCGCCGGCGCGAGCTGGGTCGTGCGCGGGCTTTGAACTGGCCGACAGGCTGTAACCAGGAACGGACTTTCTCAGATGACGCAAGCAAGCAAGACCGCCAGCGGTCGCAACGTCGTGGTCGTCGGCACGCAATGGGGCGATGAAGGCAAGGGCAAGGTCGTCGACTGGCTGACCGATCACGCGCAGGGCGTGGTGCGCTTCCAGGGCGGCCACAACGCCGGCCACACCTTGGTCATCAAGGGCGTGAAGACGGCGCTGCAGCTGATCCCGTCGGGCATCATGCGCGACGGGGTGGCCTGCTACATCGGCAACGGCGTGGTGGTCGACCCGGTGCATCTGCTGTCGGAGATCGAGCGGCTCGAGAAGATCGGCCTCTCGGTGCGCTCGCGGCTCTTCATCAGCGAGTCCTGTCCCTTGATCATGCCGTTCCATGTCGAGGTCGACAAGGCGCGCGAAGCGCTGCGCGAGACCAGCGGCGCCGGCAAGATCGGCACCACCGGCAAGGGCATCGGCCCGGCCTATGAAGACAAGGTGGCGCGGCGCGCCTTGCGCGTGCAGGACCTGAAGCACCCCGAACGCTTCGCGAAGAAGCTGCGCGAGCTGCTCGATCTGCACAACATCGCGCTCGGCGGCTATCTGAAATCGAAGCCGCTGGAGTTCGAGCCGATCTATGCGATGGCGATGCAGGTCGCCGAGCAGCTGAAGCCGATGATGGCCGACGTCGGCTACATGATCTACACCGGCAACAACGGCGGCGCGCACCTGCTGTTCGAAGGCGCGCAGGGCACCTTGCTCGACATCGACCACGGCACCTACCCGTACGTGACCTCGAGCAACTGCGTGGCCGGCAACGCCGCTGCCGGCTCGGGCGTCGGGCCGGACCGTCTGCACTACATCCTCGGCATCACCAAGGCCTACACCACACGTGTCGGCAGCGGCCCGTTCCCGACCGAGTTGCCGATGGACGAGCCCGGCACCGTCGGCCACCACCTGTCCACCGTCGGCCAGGAGCGCGGCACCGTGACCGGCCGGCCGCGCCGCTGCGGCTGGCTCGATGCCGCGGCGTTGAAGCGCGCGATCATCATCAACGGCATCTCGGGCCTGTGCATCACCAAGCTCGACGTGCTCGACGGGCTGGAGGAGATCAAGGTCTGCGTCGGCTACGAGATGAACGGCAAGCGCATCGACATCCTGCCGCTCGACGCCGACGACATCCTCGCCTGCAAGCCGATCTACGACAGCTTCCCCGGCTGGCCCGGCACCACCGCCGGCATCACCGAGTGGGATGCGCTGCCGCTGAACGCGCGGCGCTACCTGGAGCGGGTGCAGGACTACATCGGCGCGCCGATCGACATGGTCTCGACCGGCCCGGATCGCGAACACACGATCGTGCTGCGCCATCCGTTCCACCCCTGATTCGCCAAGATTCATCGACATTCATCGCGAGAAGCGAGGAGACCTGAACCATGTTGACCGACGACGGCAAACACCTGTACGTCTCTTGGGACGAGTACCACATGCTGATCGAGCGGCTCGCCCTGAAGGTGCACAACTCGGGCTGGCAGTTCGACCAGATCCTGTGCCTGGCGCGCGGCGGCATGCGGCCGGGCGACGTGATCTCGCGCGTCTTCGACAAGCCGCTGGCGATCATGTCGACCAGTTCCTACCGCGCCGAGGCCGGCACGATCCAGGGCCGGCTCGACCTGGCCAAGTACATCACGATGCCCAAGGGCGAACTGGCCGGCCGCGTGCTGCTGGTCGACGACCTGGCGGACTCCGGCATCACCTTGCGCGCAGTGGTCGACCGGCTGCGCGGCATGCCGTCGATCGCCGAATTGAGGTCGGCGGTGATCTGGACCAAGGCAGTCTCGAGCTACGTGCCGGACTACTTCGTCGAGATGCTGCCGACCAGTCCCTGGATTCACCAGCCTTTCGAAGACTACGACAACCTTCGCCCGGAAGGACTGGCGAAGAAGTTTGTCGTTTGAGTCTTCAGTCCCGGCCGGCATGCGCTGTCGGTCTTTCACTGCTTCAGAAAGCAGAAAAGGCCAGCGCTTTCGCGCCGGCCTTTATCATTTCTTCTTGTCTTGGTGCCCAGGAGAGGACTCGAACCTCCACGGAGTTACCCGCTAGTACCTGAAACTAGTGCGTCTACCAATTCCGCCACCTGGGCAAGTACTTCAGCCTTGGATCATATCATCAAAAAAACATCCACCTCCATCTCCAGTCCGCCCGTGTTGGGCGGAGCCCTCATGAGCGAAGTCGACGGGACCGTTCTCGGCCACCGCGACGGCCATGGCTTCGTGCGCCGCGACGATCGCGACGCCGACATCTACCTCTCCCCGCAGGAGATGCGCTCGGTGCTGCACCGCGACAGCGTGCGCGTGCGCATCATCCGCTACGACCGCAAGGGCCGGCCCGAAGGCCGCGTGATCGAGATCCTCGAACGCCGCAAGACGCCGATCATCGGCCGCTTGCTGCACGAAAGCGGCGTCTGGCTGGTCGCGCCGGAAGACAAGCGCTACGGCCAGGACATCCTGATCCCGAAGAACGCCACCGCGAACGCGACCGCCGGTCAGGTGGTCGCGGTCGAGCTGACCGAAACCCCGTCGATGTACTCGCAGCCGGTGGGCCGCGTGACCGAAGTGCTGGGCGAGATCGACGACCCCGGCATGGAGATCGAGATTGCGGTGCGCAAGTACGAAGTGCCGCATCGCTTCTCGCCGGAGACGCTGGCGCAGGCCGCCGGCCTGCCCGAGAAGATCCGCCCCGCCGATCGCCGCCATCGCATCGACCTGACCGACGTCGCGCTGGTCACGATCGACGGCGAGGACGCGCGCGACTTCGATGACGCGGTCTATTGCGAGCCGGCGCGTGTCGGCAAGGCCAAGGGCTGGCGGCTGGTCGTCGCGATCGCCGACGTCAGCCACTACGTCAAGCCCGGCGAGCCGATCGACGAAGACGCCTACGAACGGGCGACCTCGGTCTACTTCCCGCGGCGCGTCATCCCGATGCTGCCGGAGAAGCTCTCGAACGGCCTGTGCTCTCTGAACCCGAACGAAGACCGCCTGGCGATGGTCTGCGACATGCTGATCACCGCCGGCGGCGAGATCCATGCCTACCAGTTCTTCCCGGCGGTGATTTGTTCGCAGGCGCGCTTCACCTACACCGAGGTTGCCGCCATCCTCGCGAACACGCGCGGCCCGGAGGCCTCGAAGCGCACCGAACTCGTCCCGCACCTGCTGCACCTGCATGAGGTCTACCGGGCGCTGCTGAAGGCGCGCGGCCAGCGCGGCGCGATCGATTTCGAGACCACCGAGACGCAGATCGTCTGCGACGAGAACGGCCGCATCGAGAAGATCATCCCGCGCACTCGCAACGAGGCGCACCGGCTGATCGAGGAAGCGATGCTGGCCGCCAACGTCTGCTCTGCGGACTTCATCGCGCGCGCCAAGCACCCGGCCCTGTACCGCGTGCACGAGGGCCCGACGCCGGAGAAGAAGACGCTGCTGCAGAACTACCTGAAGGCACTGGGCCTGGGCCTTGCGATCAGCGACGATCCCAAGCCCTCCGAGTACCAGCAGATCGCGCAGGCGACGAAGGACCGGCCCGACGCGCAGCAGATCCACACGATGCTGCTGCGCTCGATGCAGCAGGCGATCTACACATCGACCAACAGCGGCCACTTCGGCCTGGCCTACGAGGCCTACACGCACTTCACCAGCCCGATTCGGCGCTATCCCGATCTGCTGGTGCATCGCGTGATCAAGGTGCTGCTCGGAGGCAAACGCTACCGGCTCTCGACCGGCACGGTCGAGGATGCGCCGAAGGGCAAGGTCAGCGCCAAGGCCAAGGAAGAGGCCTTCACCGAAGCCGAACAGTGGGAGATCGCCGGCGCGCATTGCAGCGCCAACGAACGCCGCGCCGACGAAGCCTCGCGCGACGTCGAGGCCTGGCTCAAGTGCCGCTACATGCGCGAGCACCTGGGCGAGGAATACGGCGGCGCCGTCAGCGCGGTGACGAGCTTCGGACTCTTCGTGCAGCTCGACGGGCTCTATGTCGAAGGGCTGGTGCACATCACCGAACTGGGCGGCGAGTACTTCCGCTTCGACGAAGTGCGCCAGGAACTGCGCGGCGAGCGCACCGGGGTGCGCTACATCGTCGGTTCGCGCGTCAGGGTGCAGGTCAGCCGCGTCGACCTCGACGGGCGCAAGATCGATTTCCGCCTGGTGCGCGAGGGCGAAGAGGACCGTTTGCTCGCCAAGGCGCATCGCGAGAAGTTCGGCGAACGCAGCGGCGGCTCGGCGAGCGATGAACTCGAAGCGGTGCAGCGCAGCGATCGTGCCGGCAAGGCGGCGAGCCGCGGGCGCACGCGCAGCGCGGCGGGCAAGAGCAGCGCCGGCAGCAAGCCGGCGGCGAAGGGCTCGCACGCGCGCAAGCGGCGCTGAGCGCAGGCGGGGCATGCCCCCGGCCGATCAGTCGAGCCGGTAGAGCCGCTCGATCAGGTCGGCCGCACGCAATGCGTGTGCCGCCGGGACGGGCCGGGTTTCCGCGGCGAGGCCGTGCTGGAACACCGCGCGCACCGCGGCCTCGTGCGCGGTCGAGCTGAGTTCGTCCCGAGCGCCGGCCCACAGGCCGGCCAGCCAGCCGCCGAGCACGTCGCCGGTGCCGGCAGTGGCCAGCGAGGCATTGCCGGTCGGGTTCACGTGGCTGACGGCGCCGGGCGAAGCGATGATCGATCCGGAGCTCTTGAGCACGACGACGCAGCGGTAGCGATCGGCGAGCGCACGGGCCGCGCCCAGCCGGTCGGCCTGAATGCCGTGGGTCGTGCTTGCCATCAGGCGCGCGGCTTCCAGCGGGTGCGGCGTCAGGATGCTGGCTTGGCCGCGATCCTGGCGCGCGGCGAGCTGCTGCTGCAGCGTGTTGTCGGCAGCGATGGCATTCAAGGCGTCCGCATCGAGGACCAGGCGGCTCGCATGCACCAATAGCGCGGGCAGGGCCTCGCGTACCGCCTCCCCACCGCCGCAGCCGCACAGCACGCAGCCCTTGGCGAGCGTCTCGGCACCGCTTTGCCACCAGTCCGGCCGGAACATCAGCTCGGGGCGGACGATGTCATGCGTGAGCGAACCGCCATCGAGCAGGTTCACGTAGACACGGCCCGCGCCCGCTGCCAGTGCGGCACGCGCGGCCAGCAAGGCGGCGCCGGTCATCGACGGCGCGCCGCCGACCACGTGCACGTCGCCGAAGCTGCCCTTGTGCTGCGCGTGGGTGCGCGCAGCCTGCCGGGCGACCGCGGGGCCGCCCGCGAGCATGGCCGTGGCTTGCCGTGCCGGCGCCTCGACGCTGAGCGTGGCCAGCCACACCTCGCCGGCATGGTCGCGGCCCGCCGCCGTATACAGGCCGGGTTTCAGGCTGAGCAAGGCCAGCGTGTGCGTCGCGATGACGGCCTGGCGGCCGAGCGGCTGGCCGGTCGCCGGATGCAGGCCGGAAGGGATGTCGACCGCCAGCACCTCGCCTCGCGCCTGCGCGATGCGTTCGATCGCCGCAGCGATCTCGCCCTGCGGCGGCCGGCTGGCGCCGAGGCCGAGCAGGGCGTCGACGACCAGCTCTTCCGAGCCGCGCTCGGCATTCACGCCGCTCGTGATGCGGACGCCGGCTGCCTGGGCGCGCGCCAAGGCATCGGCCGCGTCGGCCGGCAGCTGTTTCGGGTCGCCATGCAGCGTGACCGCGACCTGTTTGCCGGCCTGCTGCAAATGCATCGCGGCCTCGAGGCCGTCGCCGCCGTTGTTGCCCGGCCCGGCGGCGACCCAGATGGTTTGCGCATGCGGGGCGATCGCCAGCGCGAGCCGCGCCACGGCCTCGCCGGCGTTGCGCATCAGGCTGTGCGCCGGCCGCGCCGCCAGCGCGGCTTGTTCGATCGCCCGCGACGCCGCGACGTCGAACAAGGGCCAGGACTGCAGCAAGGGATCGATGCGATGCATCATGGGGCGACCTCCGCGGGCCTGCCAGCCTATCAGCGCAGGCGCGCCATCGCGAAACCCTGGGCATCGATCGCGGTGCGGCGCCCGGCAAGGCTGTCGGCCAGCAGGCGCGCCGAGCCGCAGGCCAGCGCCCAGCCGCCGGCGCCGTGCCCGAGGTTCAGCCACACGCCCGGCGCGCCGCTTGCGCCGATCACCGGCATGCCGTCGGGCAGGGTCGGCCGCGCACCCTTCCAGCGCTGCACGCTCGGCAACTGGGCGGCCGCCGGGAACCAGTCGGACAGCAGCCGGTACAGCGTGTCGAGGGTGCGGGCATCGAACACCCCGGCGCGCCCGCCGAGCTCGGTTGCGCCGGCGATGCGAATGCGCTGGCCGACCCGGGTGATGCTGACGTCATGCCGGGCGTCCAGGATCGCCGAGCGCGGGCCGGTATCCGGATGGCCTTCGTGGTGGCGCAGCGGCGCGGTCAGCGAGTAGCCCCACAGGCCGGCGAGCGGCAGGCGCAGGCCGAGCGGGCGCAGCAGGGCAGGGGTGCCGAGCGCGGCGCAGACCACCACCGCGTCGAAGCGCTCGCGTGTGCTGTCGAAGGTCAGCGGCCGGGTCGGCACCTCGTCCGGGTTCAGCGGCACCATGCCCGAATCCGCGCGTGGCGGGGCATCGGGCGGGGTGTGCACGTGTTCGATTTCCGGCTGCGCGCCGGCCGCGATGCTGCGCACCTCGGTGTCGAACATGAAGCGCACGCCGCGGCGCTGGGCCTGCACGCGCAGCAGGTGCACGAATTCGCGGCAATTACCGGCTTCGTCTTCGTGCAGCTGGATGCCGGCGTGCAGCGGCGTCTCCACGCTGAGCCCGGGCTCGATGGTCCGGCATTTCCCGGCATCGATCAGCGAAAACCGGATGCCGGTCTCGGCCAGCATCGACAGGCCGGGCCGCGCCGCGGCGACGTCCTTGTCGGTGCGCAGCAGCACCAGCGTGCCGGTGGAGCGTTCGTAGTCGAGCCGTTCGTCGCGGGTCAGTGCATGCAGCCGCTCGCGGCTGTAGAGCGCGAGCTTCAGCAACTGGGCGCGATTCGCCGCGCAGGTTTGCGGCAGGCAGGCATGCCACCAGCGCCACAGCCAGCGCAGCGTTGCGAAGACGAGACGCGCGCTCGCGCTGGCGGGCGAATTGCGCAACAGCAGCTGGCGCAGCCACAGTGCGCGCCGCGCCGGGTTCGTCCACGGCGAGCCGCGCCCCGGCGAGATCAGGCCGGCATGCGCGAAGCTGGCCTCCCCGGCCACGCTGCCGCGGCGTTCGAAAACGATCACCTCGTGCCCGTCGCGGGCCAGTTCCCAGGCGCTCGTCACGCCGACCACGCCGGCGCCGATGACGGCGACGCGCATGCTCAAAGCCGCTGCGCGGCCGCCGGCGCGCACGCTGCATCGAAAGGCGGCAGGGTCAGGTCGGACGGGTGGTCGGGCGCATCGCCGAAGGCGCGGCGGCTATCGAGCGCGGCTGCGCTGAAGTGCTGAAGCATCGTCCCCTGCTATACTCTTTGGGTTTATCTGGGAGCACCGCTTGATGGGAGTCAAACCCCAGCGAGTCCACCCCAACGATAGACAAATCGCGACTCCGGCTGCTGAAGGTGTTGCGAACGACGGATCGAACAGATGATCACGCTCGTTGCAATTCAAGCCGGATTCTAGACACAACCTTTGGAGTGCATATGACTGTCACCATGCGTGAGATGCTGGAAGCCGGCGTCCATTTCGGCCACCAGACCCGCTTCTGGAATCCCAAGATGGCCCCGTACATCTACGGCCATCGCAACAAGATCCACATCATCAACCTCGAGAAGACGCAGCCGCTCTTCAACGACGCGATGAAGTTCATCCGCCAGCTGGCCGCGCGCCGCGGCACCATCCTGATGATCGGCACGAAGCGCCAGGCGCGCGAAGTCATCGCCCAGGAAGCGCAGCGCGCCGGCATGCCCTACGTCGACCAGCGCTGGCTCGGCGGCATGCTGACCAACTTCAAGACCGTCAAGGGCTCGCTGAAGAAGCTGAAGGACATGCAGGCGCAGGTCGAGGCCGGCACCGAGTCGATGATCAAGAAGGAAGCGCTCTTGTTCCAGCGCGACCTGGCCAAGCTCGAGAAGGACATCGGCGGCATCCAGGACATGAACGCGCTGCCCGATGCGATGTTCGTGATCGACGTCGGCTACCACAAGATCGCGGTGCAGGAGGCCAAGAAGCTCGGCATCCCGGTGATCGCGATCGTCGACACCAACCACTCGCCGGTCGGCATCGACTACGTCATTCCCGGCAATGACGACTCGTCCAAGGCCGTCGCGCTGTACGCCAAGGCGGTCGCCGATGCGGTGGTCGAAGGCAAGGCCAACGCGATGAACGAAGTGGTGCAAGCCGCCGCGCCGCAGGGCGATGAATTCGTGGAAGTCAACGAAGGCGCCTGAGCCCTTCAGCCTGCTTTCGAACAGGGGCTGATTCAGCCCCTTTTTTCCAAGTCGAAACGATGCGTGGCCGCCGCGGCGGCCGCGATCAACCGGAGAACCCAATGGCCGCAATCACTGCAAGCATGGTCGGCGAGCTGCGCGCTCGCACCGACGCCCCGATGATGGAGTGCAAGAAGGCGCTCACCGAAGCCGACGGCGACATGAGCCGCGCCGAAGAGCTGCTGCGCGTCAAGCTCGGCAACAAGGCCGGCAAGGCCGCCTCGCGCGTCACCGCCGAAGGCGTCGTCGCCGCCTACGTCGAAGGCTCGACCGGCGCGCTGGTCGAAGTCAACTGCGAGACCGACTTCGTCTCGAAGAACGACTCCTTCCTCGCCTTCTGCAACTCGGTCGCGCAGCTGGTCGCGAAAAACGATCCGGCCGACGTGGCCGCGCTGTCGGCGCTGCCCCTGTCGCAAGACAGCTTCGGCCCGACCGTCGAGGACGTGCGCAAGGGCCTGATCGGCAAGATCGGCGAGAACATGGCGATCCGCCGCTTCAAGCGTTACGCGGGCGGCGGCAAGCTGGCCAGCTACCTGCATGGCACGCGCATCGGCGTGATGGTCGAGTTCGAAGGCGACGACGTGGCCGCGAAGGACGTGGCGATGCACGTCGCCGCGATGAAGCCGGTCTCGCTGTCGTCGTCCGAAGTGCCGGCCGAGCTGATCGAGAAGGAGCGCAAGATCGCCACCGAGAAGGCGGCCGAATCCGGCAAGCCGGCCGACATCGTCGCGAAGATGGTCGAAGGCACGGTGCAGAAGTTCCTGAAGGAAGTCTCGCTGCACAACCAGGCCTTCGTGAAGAACGACAAGCAGACCGTCGAGCAGATGCTGAAGGGCGCCAGCACCACGGTGAAGGGTTTCACCTTGTACGTGGTCGGCGAAGGCATCGAGAAGAAGGTCGACGACTTCGCGGCCGAGGTGGCGGCCCAGGTCGCCGCGGCCAAGGGCGCCTGACGTCCATCGAGAAACGGAGGAGCGGGGCACCCACCCGCTTCGCCTAAACTGCGCTGCACCACGAATGCCGCCGCTTCGTGACCCCCCGACCAAGAGGAACCGCATGCCCGCATACAAACGCATCCTGCTCAAACTTTCCGGCGAGGCCCTGATGGGCGAAGACGCCTACGGCATCAACCGCGCCACCATCGTGCGCATGGTGCGGGAGGTGCAGGAAGTGACGCAGCTGGGGTGCGAGGTGGCGGTGGTGATCGGCGGCGGCAACATCTTCCGCGGCGTGGCCGGCGGATCGGTCGGCATGGACCGCGCGACCGCCGACTACATGGGCATGCTGGCGACCGTGATGAACTCGCTGGCGCTGGCCGACACGATGCGCCAGGAAGGCATGACCGCGCGCGTGATGTCGGCCATCGCGATCGAGCAGGTGGTCGAGCCCTATGTGCGCCCGAAGGCGCTGCAGTACCTCGAGGAAGGCAAGATCGTGATCTTCGCCGCCGGCACCGGCAATCCGTTTTTCACCACCGATACCGCCGCGGCCCTGCGCGGCGCCGAGATCGGCGCGGAGATCGTGCTGAAGGCGACCAAGGTCGACGGCGTCTACAGCGCCGATCCGAAGAAGGATCCGAGCGCGACGCGCTACTCGCGCATCAGCTTCGACGAGGCGATCATCAAGAACCTGCAGGTGCTGGACGCCACCGCGTTCGCGCTCTGCCGCGACCAGAAGCTGCCGATCAAGGTGTTTTCGATCTTCAAGACCGGCGCGCTGAAGCGCGTCGTGATGGGCGAGGACGATGGCACCCTGGTGCACGTCTAAGTCAAGAGAAGGAGACCGGCCATGACCATTGCCGACATCAAACGCACTGCCGAACAGAAGATGGCGCGCTCGATCGAAGCCTTCAAGACCGAGCTGCAGAAGATCCGCACCGGCCGCGCCCATCCGGGCATCCTCGACCAGGTGCACGTCGAGTACTACGGCTCGATGGTGCCGATCAGCCAGGTCGCGAACGTCAGCCTGCTCGATGCCCGCACGATCACCGTGCAGGCGTGGGAGAAGGGCATGTCGGCGAAGATCGAGAAGGCGATCCGCGAATCCGACCTGGGCCTGAACCCGGCCGCGCAGGGCGACCTGCTGCGCGTGCCGATGCCGGCGCTCACCGAAGAGCGCCGCCGCGACCTGACCAAGGTCGTCAAGCACACCGCCGAAGAAGCCAAGGTCGCGGTGCGCAACCTGCGCCGCGATGCCAACGAACACGCGAAGAAGCTGCTGAAGGACAAGGACATCACCGAGGACGAAGAGCGCCGCGGCCAGGACGATGTGCAGAAGCTGACCGACCGCACGATCAGCGAGATCGACCGGCTGACCTCGGCCAAGGAAGCGGAGATCATGGCCGTCTGATGCGGCCCGATCCTTCGCGTCTGCCCATCTTCTCCGCCACCGTGGATTCCGATTCGCAGGTCCCGCGCCATGTGGCGATCGTGATGGACGGCAACGGCCGCTGGGCGAAGAACCGTTATCTGCCGCGTGTCTTCGGTCACAAGCAGGGCGTCGATGCGCTGGTGCGCACCGTGGCCACCTGTGCGGACCGCGGCGTCGAATACCTGACCGTCTTCGCGTTCTCCTCCGAGAACTGGAAGCGGCCGGAAGAAGAAGTCTCGGGCCTGATGGGCCTGGTGCTGGTCGCGGTCTCCAAATACCTGGCCAAGCTGGCGGGCGAGGGCGTCTGCATCCGCATCGTCGGCGATCGCACTGCCGTCTCGGACAAGGTGCGCCAGGCCTGGCACCAGGCCGAATCGGCGACCGCGCACAACCGCCGCATCATCTTGTCGGTCGCCTTCAACTACGGCGGCCGCTGGGACGTGGTGCAGGCCTGTCGCCAGGCGATCACCGCCGGGCTTTCACCCGAGGAGCTGGACGAGCAGCGTCTCTCGCAGTTCATGGCGATGAGCTACGCGCCCGATCCCGATCTCTTCATCCGCACCGGCGGCGAGATGCGCATCAGCAACTTCCTGCTGTGGCAGGTGGCCTATGCGGAGCTCTTCTTCACCGACTGCCTGTGGCCGGACTTCGGCGCCGAGGAGATCGATGCGGCCTTCGCCGCCTATCGCCGGCGCGACCGGCGCTTCGGCGGCGTGAAGCCCGAAGGCCAGTTCGCCGGCAATCTCGCCCGGTAAGCCTGCATGCTCAGGCAGCGCGTCATCACGGCCTTGATCCTGCTGGCGCTCTTGCTGCCGGCCCTGTTCGCGTCCAGCGCCTGGCCGTTCGCGATCCTGACCTTGCTGATGATCGGCGCCGCCGGCTGGGAGTGGGCGCGGCTGAACGCTGCGGGCGGCTCGCTCGCGGTGGTCTTCGGCCTGGTCCTGGCCGCGGCCTGCGCGGCTGCGCTGGCGGTCGGCTGGGGCAGCCATGCGCCGGTCTGGGCCTGGTGGCTGGCCGCGCTGGTCTGGGTGCCGGGCGGGGCTTACGCGATGCGCGCCGGCCCGGCTTTCTGGCCCACCTTGCCGAGCGGGCTGCGGCTCGTGCTCGGCTGGCTCGGGCTTTTTGTCGGCTGGCTGGCGCTGGCGAATGCCAAGGTGGCCGGCGTCAACTTCCTGCTGTCAGCGATGTGCCTGGTCTGGGCCGCGGATATCGCCGCGTACTTCGGTGGCCGGGCGTTCGGGCGGCGCAAGCTCTCGCCGGCGATCAGCCCGGGCAAGAGCTGGGAAGGCGTCTGGAGCGGCATGGCGGGCGTGCTGGCGCTGGCCGTTCTATGGATCTTCCTGGACCGGCGTTTCGAGCTCGGGTCGCCGAGTCTCTACAGCCATCTGGCCGAGCGCATGGGCTACGCCGGCCTCGCGCTCGCGCTGCTCTTCCTGTCGGCGATGAGCGTGGTCGGCGATCTCGTCGAATCGCTGGTCAAGCGCAGTGCCGGTGCCAAGGACAGCAGCCAGCTGCTGCCGGGCCACGGCGGCGTGCTGGACCGCATCGACGCCTTGCTGCCGGTGATGCCGCTGGCGATGGCCCTGAGCTGGTACTGAAATGAAACACCCCCTACGGCCTTCGGCCGCCCCCTCCAGGAGGCGCCACCAGCGGACCGGCAGAGCCGGATCCGCGGTGGCCGCTGGAAGCGCTCGGTTCATGTGTCGTGGGTGCCGCTTGGGCGCCGTGGAGAACTGACGTGAATCGTTCGAAACAAAGGGTCTGCGTGCTGGGCTCGACCGGGTCGGTCGGCGTGAACACGCTGGACGTGCTGGCGCGGCACCCCGAGCGCTACGAGGTGTTCGCGCTCAGCGCGCACAGCCGCGGCGAAGCGCTGCTGCAGCAGTGCCTCGCCTGGCGGCCGGTGCATGCGGTCGTCGGCGACGATGCGCGCGCCGCGTGGCTGCGCGAGCGCTTGCAGGCCGAGGGCGTCGCCACCGCCGTGCACGTCGGCAATGCCGCGCTGTGCGAGCTGGCCGCCCACCCGGAGGTCGACATCTTGATGGCCGCGATCGTCGGCGCCGCGGGCCTGCTGCCTTGCCTCGCCGCGGCGCGCGCCGGCAAGCGCTTGCTGCTGGCGAACAAGGAGGCGCTGGTGGTCGGCGGCGCGCTCTTCATGCGTGCGGTGAAGGAGGGCGGTGCCAGCCTGCTGCCGATCGACAGCGAACACTCGGCGATCTTCCAGTGCCTGCCGGAAGACCGCACAGCCTGGGCGCGCCGCATCGACCACATCGTGCTGACCGCCTCGGGCGGGCCGTTCCGCCAGCGCGATCCGGCCAGCCTTCGCGATGTGACGCCGGATGAAGCCTGCGCGCATCCGAACTGGGTCATGGGCCGCAAGATCTCGGTCGACTCGGCGACGATGATGAACAAGGCGCTCGAGGTGATCGAGGCACGCTGGCTGTTCGGCCTCGAGCCGGAGCAGGTGCGTGTCGTGATCCATCCGCAGAGCATCATCCATTCGATGGTCGTCTGCCGCGACCATTCGGTGCTCGCACAGCTCGGCACGCCCGACATGCGCGTGCCCATCGCCTATGGCCTGGCGTTCCCGGAGCGCATCGAATCGGGCGCGAGCACGCTTGATTTCACGAGCCTCGCTGCCCTCAGCTTCGAGCCGGCGGATGCGAGGCGTTTCCCCGGCCTCTTCCTCGCCTGGGATGCCTTGCGCGGCCCCGAAGGCGCCTGCGTGGTGCTGAACGCGGCCAACGAGGTCGCGGTGGCTGCCTTCCTCGCAGGAACCATTCGCTTCGACCAGATTCACAGCATCAACGCCCGGGCCGTCGACCAGGTCCGGCCCGAGGCCGGCGAATGCGACAGCGCAGACGGCTTGTTGCACCTCGATGCCCGGACCCGCGCGCAAGCCTCGCTCGGGGTCACCACCCTGGCCCGATGAAATGAGCGCCCGATGATTACCACCGTTCTTGCCTTCCTGCTCGCCCTCGGGCTGCTGATCGTCATCCACGAGTACGGCCACTATCGCGTCGCCCGCGCCTGCGGCGTGAAGGTGCTGCGCTTCTCGATCGGCTTCGGCCGCGTGCTGTGGCGCAAGCAGAAGTCTGCGGATGACACCGAGTTCGTGCTGTGCGCCTTGCCGCTCGGCGGCTACGTGCGCATGCTCGACGAGCGCGAGGATCCGGTGCCGCCGGAGCTGCGTTCGCAGGCCTTCAATCGCAAGCCGCTGCTGCAGCGCACGGCGATCGTCGCTGCCGGCCCGGTCGCCAACCTGATGCTCGCGATCGTGCTGTACGCGGGCCAGCACTGGATCGGCATCGACGAACCGAAGGCGGTGCTCGGCACGCCGGTGGCCGGCAGCGTCGCCGAGCGGGCCGACCTGCATGCCGGCGACTGGGTGCGTGCGACCTCCCGCGATGGCCAGCAATGGGACGATCTGCAATCGATGACCGATCTGCGCTGGCAGCTGACGCAGGCCGCGTTGCGTGGCGAGGCGCTGCACCTGATGGTGAGTGACCTGCAGGGCCGCGACCAGCATGAAGCGACGATGGACGTCGGCAAGCTCGATGCGCGCGAGGTCGACGCCCAGCTGATGCGCCGCATCGGCCTCGGCGCGCCTTACAGCGAGCCGGTGCTCGGCGAAGTGCGCCCCGATGGCCCGGCCGCGCGCGCCGGCCTGCAGCAGGGCGATCGTGTGCTGTCGGTCGATGGCGTGCCGGTCGGCGACGCAGCGCAATTGCGTGAGCGCATCATGGCGACTGCCGATGGAGATTCGGCTCGCCAGATGCGATGGACGGTGCAACGCCGCGGCCTCGAACAAGAGATCACCGTCCAGCCGCGCGTGGTGCAGGAAGGCGACAAGCACCTCGGCCGCATCGATGCCTTCGTCGGCCAGCCGCCCGCAATGGTGACCGTGCGTTACGGTGTGCTCGACGGCCTGCAGGAAGCGGTCGTCAAAACATGGGACGTGTCGTCGCTGACCCTGCGCATGATGGGCCGCATGCTGATCGGCGAAGCCTCGCTGAAAAACCTCAGCGGCCCTCTGACGATCGCCGACTACGCAGGGCAATCCGCCCGCCTTGGCCTGGGCTACTACCTCGGCTTCCTCGCGCTCGTCAGCGTGAGCCTGGGTGTTCTCAACCTGTTGCCTCTGCCGATGCTCGATGGCGGGCACCTCATGTATTATCTTTTCGAGGGAGTGACCGGCCGTCCGGTCTCGGAGTTGTGGCTCAAATGGCTGCAACGCGGAGGCGCACTCATCATGCTCTTGATGATGTCGCTGGCCCTTTCCAACGATGTGGCTCGCCTCCTGGGCCTTCAATAAATGCTCTCTTCCCCCGATCGATCCTTCCCGTTGAATCCTTTGCGCCCGGTTGTTTCCTGTGTCGTGCTGTACGCTGCCCTGCATGCCGGCTCGGCGCGTGCGGTCGAACCCTTCGTGCTGAAGGATATCCGGGTCGAAGGCCTGCAGCGCACCGATGCCGGCACGGTGTTCGCGTCGCTGCCGTTTCGCGTCGGCGACACCTACAACGACGACAAGGGCGCCGCGGCGCTGCGTGCGCTGTTCGCCACCGGCCTGTTCAAGGACGTGCGCATCGACATCGACGGCGATGTCGCGGTGATCATCGTCGACGAGCGCGCCGTGATCGCCAACGTCAGCTTCGTCGGCATCAAGGAGTTCGACAAGGACGTGCTGGCCAAGTCGCTGAAGGACGTCGGCATCGGCGAAGGCCAGCCTTTCGACAAGGCGCTGGCCGACCGCGCCGAGCAGGAACTGAAGCGCCAGTACCTGACGCGCAGCCTGTATGGCGCCGAAGTGGTCACGACGATCACCCCGCTGGAGCGCAACCGGGTCAACGTCACCTTCACGGTCAACGAAGGCGATGCGGCGAAGATCCGCGAGATCCGCGTGCTCGGCAGCAAGGCCTTCTCGGAGAGCACGCTGACCGGGCTGATGGACCTGACCACCGGCGGCTGGCTCAGCTGGTACACGAAGTCCGACCGTTATTCCCGCGCCAAGCTGAATGCCGACCTCGAGACGATTCGCGCCTATTACCTGAACCGCGGCTATCTCGAATTCGCGGTCGAATCGACCCAGGTCACGATCTCGCCCGACAAGCAGGAGATCTCGATCTCGATCACGGTCAAGGAAGGCCAGCCCTACACCGTGACCAGCGTCAGCCTGGAAGGCGACTACCTCGGCAAGGAAGACGACTTCAAGTCGCTGGTGCGCATCAAGCCGGGCGAGCCCTACCGCGCCACCGACGTGGCCGAGACCACCCGGCTCTTCAACGATCACTACGGCAGCTTCGGCTACGCCTTCTCGCGCGTCGACCCGCGCACCGACATCGACCGCGCCAACGGGCAGGTCGCGATCACGCTGGTGGCCGAGCCGCAGCGCCGCGTCTACGTGCGGCGCATCAATGTCGCGGGCAATACGCGGACGCGCGACGAGGTCGTGCGGCGCGAATTCCGCCAGTTCGAGTCCTCTTGGTACGACGGCCAGAAGATCAAGCTGTCGCGCGACCGGGTGGACCGCCTGGGCTATTTCAGCGCGGTGACCGCCGATACCGAAGAAGTGCCCGGCTCGCCCGACCAGGTCGATCTCTCGGTCGCGGTGACCGAGAAGCCGACCGGCAACCTGCAATTGGGCGCCGGCTTCTCGAGTGCCGAGCGGCTGTCGCTGACCGGCTCGATCAAGCAGGAAAACGTCTTCGGCTCGGGCAACTACCTCGGTGTCGAAGTCAATACCAGCAAGTACAACCGGACTCTGGTGCTCAGCACGGTCGACCCGTACTTCACGATCGACGGCGTCTCGCGTGCCTTCGACGTCTATTACCGGACGACCCAGCCGCTGAACAACAACGGCGAGGAATACCAACTCGTGACTCCCGGCGCATCGGTGCGATTCGGCGTGCCGTTCAGCGAGTTCGATACCGTGTTCTTCGGCATCGGCTTCGAGCGCACCGAGATTCGCGGCGATTCGCTGCCGAACAACTACTTCAATTATCGCCAGCAGTTCGGCGCGATCAGCAGTTCGGTTCCGATGACCATCGGCTGGGCGCGCGACAAGCGCGACAGCGCGCTTGCGCCGACCAACGGCACTTATCAGCGCATCAACCTCGACATGGGCCTGATCTCGGATGCCCGTTATGTCCGGGCCAACTTCCAGTACCAGCAGTACATTCCGCTGGGCCAGCGCTTCACCTTGGGGCTGAACGGCGAACTCGGCGTCGGCCGCGGGCTCGGCGGCAGGCCGTATCCGATCTTCAAGAATTTCTACGGCGGCGGTCTCGGCACGGTGCGCGGCTTCGAACAGGGCTCGCTCGGCCCGGTCGACATCACCGGCACCTACATCGGCGGCAACGAACGTGTCAACGTGAATGCCGAGCTTTACCTGCCGATCCCCGGCACCGGCAACGACAAGACCTTGCGCTGGTTCGGTTACCTCGATGCCGGCGGTGTCGGATCGAGCGATTCCCCCAATTCGGCAGACAAACTGAATTTCTCGAATCTGCGCGCTTCTGCCGGTCTCGGTCTCAGTTGGATCTCGCCAGTCGGGCCGCTGAAGATCAGTTATGGCCGGCCGATCCGTAAATTCACTGGCGATAGAATCCAGCCACTCCAGTTCCAGATAGGGGCCGCGTTTTGATGATGAATTTTTCCCTGCCCAGATTGATCGTCGGCGCAGCAGCCCTCGTGTTCTCCGTGGCCGCCGCGCAGGCGGACGAGCTGAAGATCGGCTATGTCAACAGCGACCGCGTGCTGCGCGATGCGATCCCGGCGAAGGCCGCGCAGGCCAAGCTCGAAGGCGAATTCGGCAAGCGCGAGAAAGACCTGACCGATCTGGTCAACAAGCTGAAGGCCGCGTCCGACAAGCTGGAGAAGGATGCGCCGACGCTGCCCGAATCCGAGCGCTCGCGCCGCCAGCGCGAACTGGTCGATCAAGACCGTGAAGTGCAGCGCCGCCGCCGCGAATTCCAGGAAGACCTGAGCCAGCGCAAGAACGAGGAGCTCGCCTCGGTTGTCGAGCGGGCGAACAAGGTCATCAAGCAGATTTTCGAGACCGAGAAGTACGACTTGATCGTGCAGGAAGCGGTCTTCGCGAGCCCGAAGGTCGACATCACCGACAAGGTGATCAAGGCCTTGAACGGCCCGGCCGCACCGGCCGCCTCCAAGTAACGGCGCTCGCGCGGGTGTGACCCAGACCCTGCTGACCGACATCGCCGCTCAACTCGGCGGTGAATTGATCGCCGATGACCCTGGCCTGAGCATCGACCGCATCGGCTCGCTCGACGGGGCGACGCCCTCGACACTGGCCTTCTTGTCGAACCCGCGTTATTTGCCGATGCTGGCCAGCTCGGCGGCGGCCTGCGTGATCGTGGCCCCCGCCCAGCGCGACGCCGCGGTGGCGCGCGGCGCGACCATCGTCACACCGGATCCTTATCTTTACTTTGCCCGCCTCACGCAGTGGTGGGGCAAGCGCGTGCGCCCGCCCGCGGCCGTGGGCGTGCACCCGAGCGCCGTCGTCGATCCGGCAGCCCAGGTGCATAAGACCGCGAGCATCGGCCCGCTGGCGGTGATCGAGGCCGGCGCCGTGGTGGCGGCCCATGCGGTGATCGGCGCGCACAGCGTCGTCGGTGCCGGGGCCACGGTCGGCGAGGGCACGCGCCTGGCGCCGAACGTCAGCTTCCTCGCCGGCTGCCACATCGGCGCGCGCGGCATCGTGCACAGCGGCGCGGTGATCGGCGCCGATGGTTTCGGCTTCGCGCCGACCGCCGGCCGCTGGGAAAAGATCGAGCAGCTCGGCGGCGTGCGCATCGGCGATGACGTCGAGATCGGCGCCAACACCTGCATCGATCGCGGCGCGCTCGACGACACGGTGATCGAAGACGGCGTCAAGCTCGACAACCAGATCCAGATCGGCCACAACGTGCACATCGGGGCGCATACCGCGATGGCGGCCTGCGTCGGCGTGGCCGGCAGCGCGAAGATCGGCGCGCATTGCATGATCGGCGGCGCGGCGCTGATCATGGGGCACATCACGATCGTCGACAAGGTCAACGTCTCGGCCGGCACCTTCATCATGCGGTCCGTGCACCAACCCGGCCACTACACCGGCGTGTTCCCGTTCGACGACAATGCGACCTGGGAAAAGAATGCTGCATCCCTGAAGCAGCTCTACAAATTACGCGAGAGACTTCGCGCGCTCGAGAAGAAGACAACACCATGATGGACATTCACCAGATCCTCGAGCGGCTGCCGCATCGCTATCCCATCCTGCTGATCGATCGTGTGCTCGAGCTGGAAAAGGGCAAGAGCATCAAGGCGCTGAAGAACGTGTCGATCAACGAGCCTTACTTCGCGGGCCATTTCCCGCGCCGGCCGGTGATGCCGGGCGTGCTGATGCTCGAGGCGATGGCCCAGGCTGCGGCGGTGCTGTCTTTCGAGACGATGAACCTGCTGCCGGACGACAACAGCGTCTACTACTTCGCCGGCATCGATGGCGCCCGTTTCAAGCGCGTGGTCGAGCCGGGCGATCAGCTGATCCTCGACGTCGAGATCGACCGCATGCGCGCCAGCATCTGGAAATACAAGGCGCGCGCCACGGTGGGCGGCGAACTCGCCGTCGAAGCCAACCTGATCTGCACCACGCGTCGCACCGACGCCTGAGCCCGGCCCCGATGGCGACCATCCACCCCACGGCGATCGTCGACGCTGGAGCGGCGCTGGCCGCGACGGTCACGGTTGGCCCCTACACGATCATCGGCCCGCACGTCTCGATCGGCGAAGGCACCAGCATCGGCGCGCACTGCGTGATCGAAGGCCACACCCGCATCGGGCGCGACAACCGCATCTTCCAGTTCGCTTCGCTCGGGGCCGCGCCGCAGGACATGAAGTACGCCGGCGAGCCGACCGAACTGGTGATCGGCGACCGCAACACCATCCGCGAGTTCGTCACCTTCAACACCGGCACGGTGCAGGACGTCGGCACGACGCGCATCGGCGACGACTGCTGGATCATGGCTTACGTGCACATCGCGCACGACTGTCAGGTCGGCAACCACATCATCCTGGCCAACAACGCGACCCTGGCCGGGCATGTGCACCTGGGCGACCATGTCTTCATCGGCGGGCTGACCGGGGTGCACCAGTTCGTCAAGATCGGCGCGCACGCGATGGCCGGCTTCGGCAGCGCGGTATCGCAGGACGTGCCGCCCTTCATGACGGTGGACGGCAATCCGCTCGCGGTGCACGGCTTCAACGTGATCGGGCTGCGCCGCCGCGGCTTCAGCGCCGAGCGCATCGCTGCGGTCAAGCAGATGCACAAGCTGCTCTATCGCCAGGGCAAGACCCTCGCCGAAGCCACCGCCGAGATCGCCGCGCTGGTCGACGCGATGCCCGAGGCGAAGGGCGATGTCGAGCTGATGACGAGCTTCCTCGCGCAGGCTACCCGCGGCATCGTCCGCTGAAGGACACGAGCGATGGGCGAGGGCGCGCCACGGCTGGCGATGGTGGCGGGCGAGCCTTCCGGCGACCTGCTGGCAGGTCTGCTGCTCGGCGGCATGAACCAGCGCTGGCCGGGGTCGAAGGTTGCCGGCATCGGCGGCCCGAACATGATGGCTCGGGGTTTCGAGAGCTGGTGGCCGTACCAGAAGCTGGCGCTGCACGGCTACGTCGAGGCCCTGATGAACTATCGCGAGTTGCTCGGCATGCGCAACGCGCTGGCCGCGCGCCTGCTGGCCGATCCGCCGGAAGCCTTCATCGGTGTCGATGCGCCCGACTTCAACCTCGGCCTCGAAGCGCAGCTGAAGGCGCGCGGCATCAAGGCGATCCACTTCGTCAGCCCGTCGATCTGGGCCTGGCGCGGCGGCCGCATCGACAAGATCGGGCAATCGGTCGATCACATGCTGTGCCTGTTCCCGTTCGAACCGGCGCTCTACGAGCGCAAGGGCATCCCGGCCAGCTATGTCGGGCATCCGCTTGCCGATGCAATCCCGCTGGAGCCGCCGCGCGCGGCGAGCCGGCAGGCGCTCGGCCTCGACGAAGCGGCATCGGTGATCGCGCTGCTGCCCGGCAGCCGGCGTTCCGAGATGCGCTACATCGCGCCGCTTTTCCTCGAGGCCGCCGCCGAGATGCATCGCCAGCGGCCGGGGCTGCAGTTCCTGCTGCCGATCGTTCCCGGCCTGCGGTCTTTGCTCGAACCGATGATGACCGCGCATGCGGGGGTACCGGTGCGCCTGCTCGACGGCCAGTCCCATGAAGCGCTGGCGGCCTGCGACGTGACCCTGATCGCCAGCGGCACCGCCACGCTCGAAGCCGCGCTTTTCAAGCTGCCGATGGTGATCGCCTACCGCGTGCAGGCGCTGAGCTTCCAGCTGATGAAGCGGCTGCGCTACCAGCCCTGGGTCGGCTTGCCGAACATCCTCGCCAACGACTTCGTCGTGCCCGAATTGCTTCAGAATGACGCGACGCCGGCCGCGCTCGCCCGTGAGACCCTGGCCTGGCTCGACGACCCGATTCGTGTGGAGCGCCTGAAGGAGCGCTTCGTGACCCTGCACCACAGCTTGCGCCGCGATACCGCGCGCACTGCCACCGATGCCATCGCCAAAATCATCGACCGCTGATCGCCGCCGCCTGCGCCAGGCCGTGCAACTCGGGCTGAGCTTCGAAGTGCCCGGACGATTGACCGCCGGCGTCGACGAAGCCGGTCGCGGCCCCTTGGCGGGCCCGGTGGTCGCGGCCGCGGTGATGCTCGACGAACTGGCGCCGATCAAGGGACTGGCCGATTCCAAGCTGCTGCCGCCGCGCACGCGCGAGCGTCTGAACGACGAGATCCGCGCGAAGGCGCTGTGCTGCTCGGTGGCGCTGGCCACGGTCGAGGAGATCGACGAACTGAACATCCTGCAAGCCACCTTGCTCGCGATGCGGCGTGCGGTGGAGGGCCTGCGCCTGAAGCCGCACCGGGTGCTGATCGACGGCAACCGCCTGCCGGTGATGACGATCGAATGCCAGGCCATCGTCAAGGGCGACGCGCTGGTCAAGTCGATCTCGGCCGCGTCGATCCTGGCGAAGGTGCACCGCGATCGGCTCTGCCTCGAACTGCACGAGCGCCATCCGGAGTACGGTTTTGCGCAGCACAAGGGCTATGCGTCGGCCGAGCACCTCGCGGCCTTGCGCCGGCATGGTGCGTGCATCGCGCATCGCCGCAGCTTCGCGCCGGTGCGCGAAGTCCTGGGCGACGTGCCGAGGTGAGCGATCCGCTGCATCTGACGTCGCGCGACAACCCGCTGCTGGTCAAGCTGCGCAAGCTGGCGCAGGACGGCAGCACCTACCGCAAGCTCGGCGAGGTCTGGCTGGAAGGTGATCACCTGTGCCGCGCGGCGCTGCAGCGTGGGCGTTCGCCAAGCCAGGCGGTGATCAGCGAGGCCGGCTGGCAGGATGCGGGGCTGCGTGCGCTGGCCGATGGGGCGGCGAAGACGGTCGTCGTGTCCGAAGCCCTGTTCCGCGGCATCAGCGGGCTCGAATCGCCGGCGCGCATCGGCTTCGTGCTGCCGCTCGGCCTGCAGCCCGAGGCGCTGGCCGGTGTCGACACCGTGCTCCTCGACCGGCTGCAGGACGCCGGCAATGCTGGCAGCATCCTGCGCAGTGCGGCGGCGCTCGGCGTGGCACAGGTGATCGCGCTGAAGGGCAGCGTCGCCCTCTGGTCGCCGAAGGTGCTGCGCGCGGGCATGGGCGCGCATTTCGCGCTGCGGCTGATCGAAGGCGTGCCGCCCGAGGCGCTCGATGGGCTGCAACTGCCGTGGATTGCGACCAGCTCGCATGCGACGCGCTCGCTGCATGAAGTCACCTTGCCGCAGCCCTGCGGCTGGATCCTCGGCCACGAAGGGCAGGGGGTCGACCCGGCGCTGCTCGATCGCTGCGCCTTCAGCCTGCGCATCCCGCAGCCGGGCGGCGAGGAATCGCTGAACGTCGCCAGCGCCGCGGCGATCTGCTTCTACGAAGCGGTGCGGCAGCGCTCCGGGGTCAATACACGAGCCGATCCGGCTTGATGTCGCGCAGGATCGTCGTCGCGATTTCTTCGATCGACTTGTGCGTGGACGACAACCACGCGATGCCCTGGCGCCGCATCATCGCCTCGGCCTCGTGCACCTCGTAGCGGCAGTTCGCCAGCGCCGCGTACTTGCTGCCGGGCCGCCGCTCGTTGCGGATGTGACTGAGCCGCTCCGGGTCGATCGTCAGCCCGAAGCACTTGCGCTTGTACTGCAGCACCGCCGGCGGCGGCTGGCCGCGCTCGAAATCCTCGGGGATCAGCGGATAGTTCGCCGCCTTGATGCCATGCTGCATGGCGAGGTACAGCGAGGTCGGCGTCTTGCCGCAGCGGCTCACGCCGACGAGGATCACGTCAGCGCTCTCGAGGTTCTTCGCCGACTGCCCGTCATCATGCGCGAGCGAATAGTTGATCGCCTCGATGCGTTCGGTGTACTCCTGGCTCTTCGCGATGTCCGGGAAGCGGCCGACGCGGTGGTTCGACTTAACGCCGAACTCATGCTCCAGCGGCTCGACGAAGGTGCGGATCATGTCCAGCACCAGGCCGCGCGAATGTTTGGTGACGATCTCCAGCACCTCGTGATTGACGAGCGTGGTGAAGACGATCGGCTTGCCGCCTTCGCGCTCGGCCGCCTCGTTGATCTCGCGCACCACCTGGTAGGCCTTGTCGCCGGTGTCGATGAAGGGCTTGCGCACATGGCGTGCCTTCACGGCGAACTGCGCCAGGATCGAGTTGCCGAAAGTTTCGGCGGTGATGCCGGTGCCGTCGGAGATGAAGAAGACCGAACGCGTTGTCATGGCGGCGATTCCCTGGGCGACGAGTGAAGGCGCATCATAGGCAATCCCGCCTCGGGGCCCTAGAATCGGGCCCAACTTCGCTTCTCCTTGGCAGACTGCATGCGCGCCCGTGGTACCGAATTCGAATCCATAAAAGCTGCTCGGGCGCAGCGCGGCCAGGGCATGGAAGCACCGGTTTCCCAACCTTACGGAGCTTTCCCATGTCTTCCAGCCCTCTGGCGACCGCCCTGGTCGCACGATTCGAAACCCTGAGAATGACCGACGTCGAGTCGGTCGGCGGCAAGAACGCCTCGCTCGGCGAAATGATCAGCCAACTGGCCGCCTCCGGCGTGCGCGTCCCCGGCGGCTTCGCCACGACGGCGCACGCATTCCGCCAGTTCCTGAAACATGCCGGTCTTTCGGGCCGCATCCAGGACCGGCTCGCCACCTTGAACACCGACGACGTGCGGGCGCTGGCGGAGGCCGGCACGCAGATCCGCGGCTGGATCGAGGCGCAGCCGTTCCCGCCTGATCTCGAGGCGGCGATCCGTGCCGAATTCGCCGAGCTGACCAAGGACAACCCCGGCGCTTCGTTCGCTGTGCGCTCCTCGGCCACCGCCGAGGACCTGCCCGACGCCAGCTTTGCCGGCCAGCAGGAGACCTTCCTGAACGTCGTCGGCATCGACGACGTGCTGCACAAGATGCGCGAGGTCTTCGCCTCGCTCTACAACGACCGCGCGATCAGCTATCGTGTGCACAAGGGCTATGCCCATGCCGACGTGGCGCTCTCGGCTGGCGTGCAGCGCATGGTGCGCTCCGACCTCGGCGCCGCCGGCGTGATGTTCACGATCGACACCGAAAGCGGCTTCAAGGACGTGGTCTTCATCACCTCGAGCTACGGCCTGGGCGAGACAGTGGTGCAGGGCGCGGTGAACCCGGACGAGTTCTACGTCCACAAACCCGCGCTGAAGGCCGGCAAGTTCGGCATCATCCGCCGCAACCTCGGCTCCAAGCTGATCAAGATGGAGTTCGCGAGCCCCGAGGAGCGCGCCGCGAGCGGCAAGCTGGTGCGCACCGTCGATACCGCGACCGAACAGCGCAACCGCTATTCGCTCAGCGATGCGGACGTGACCGAGCTCGCCAAGTACGCGCTGATCATCGAGCAGCACTACGGCCGCCCGATGGACATCGAATGGGGCCGGGACGGCGGCGACGGCAAGCTCTACATCCTGCAGGCGCGCCCCGAGACGGTGAAGAGCCAGCAGGAAGGCAAGGTCGAGCAGCGCTTCAAGCTGAAGGGCCACGGCACCGTGCTCGCCGAAGGCCGCGCGATCGGCCAGAAGATCGGCACCGGCCCGGTGCGCCTGGTCTACAGCATCGCCGACATGGACAAGGTCCAGCCCGGCGACGTGCTCGTCACCGACATGACCGACCCGAACTGGGAACCGGTGATGAAGCGCGCCGCGGCGATCGTCACGAATCGCGGCGGCCGCACCTGCCACGCGGCCATCATCGCGCGCGAGCTCGGCATCCCGGCGGTGGTCGGCTGCGGCGACGCGACCGAGACCTTGAAGGACGGCGCGCTCGTCACCGTGGCCTGCTCGGAAGGCGACACCGGCTATGTCTACGACGGCCTGCTCGACACCGAAGTCAGCGACGTGCAGCGCGGCGAGCTGCCGTACTGCCCGGTGAAGATCATGATGAACGTCGGCAACCCGCAGCTGGCCTTCGACTTCGCGCAGATGCCGAACTCCGGCGTCGGCCTGGCGCGGCTCGAGTTCATCATCAACAACAACATCGGCGTGCACCCGAAGGCGATCCTCGACTATCCGAACATCGATTCGGACCTGAAGAAGGCGGTCGAAAGCGTGGCCCGCGGCCATGCCAGCCCGCGCGCCTTCTACGTCGACAAGCTGGTCGAAGGCGTGGCGACGATCGCCGCCGCCTTCTGGCCCAAGCCCGTGATCGTGCGCCTGTCGGACTTCAAGTCCAACGAGTACAAGAAGCTGATCGGCGGCTCGCGCTACGAGCCGGAAGAAGAGAACCCGATGCTCGGCTTCCGCGGCGCCTCGCGCTACGTCAGCGAGGAGTTCCACGAGGCATTCGCGATGGAGTGCGAGGCCTTCCGCCGGGTGCGCAACGACATGGGCCTGACCAATGTCGAGCTGATGGTGCCCTTCGTGCGCACCCTGACGCAGGCGGAGAAGGTCATCGGCCTGCTCGCCGACCAGGGCCTGAAGCGCGGGCAGGACGGCTTGCGCGTGATCATGATGTGCGAGATCCCGAGCAACGCGATCCTGGCGGACCAGTTCCTCGAGTTCTTCGACGGCATGTCGATCGGCTCGAACGACCTGACGCAGCTGACGCTCGGCCTCGACCGCGACTCGGGCCTCGAGCTGCTGGCACGCGACTTCGATGAACGGGATCCTGCGGTGAAGGCGATGATCTCGCGCGCCATCGCGGCTTGCCGGGCGCACGGCAAGTACATCGGCATCTGCGGCCAGGGGCCGAGCGACCACCCCGACTTCGCCGACTGGCTGGCGCAGGAAGGCATCGTCTCGATCTCGCTGAACCCGGATTCGGTGGTCGAGACCTGGCAGCGGCTCGCGAAGCGCTGATCGCCCGCGTGGGACTGGCCATTCGGCGAATCTGCCGCCTCGGCATATAATCGTGGGCTTGCCTTGCCACACCCGAGCCCGACGCTTCGGGGTGGCTTCCAGAAAAGCACGGCCCGCCCCGGGCCGTGCCGGAACCCACAAGGAGAATCAATGCGTCATTACGAAATCATCCTGCTGATCCATCCGGATCAAAGCGAGCAGGTTCCGGCCATGCTGGAACGCTACAAGGCCACCATCACCGCCGGCGGCGGCAAGGTGCATCGTGTAGAGGATTGGGGCCGTCGCCAGATGGCTTACCTGATCCAGAAGCTCGCGAAGGCCCACTACCTCTGCATCAACATCGAGTGCAGCAACGACGTGCTGGTCGAGTTGGAGACGGGCTTCCGTTTCAACGACGCCGTGCTGCGCCACCTGACCGTCGTCAAGGCCAAGGCCGAGACCACGCCGTCGGTGATGATGAAGACGGTCGAGCGCGAAGAAGCGCGCAAGGCCCCGCAAGAGGCTTCGGCCTGATCGGACAAGCTGCCGTCGTCGCTTCGCCTGCGTGCTCATGAACCAGCTGGTTCTGAGCGTGCAACTGGTGGAGCGAGGACCCGTGAGATACACCCCGGCCGGGCTCCCGGCGCTGGACTTCGTGCTGAAGCACGAGTCGCAGACGACGGAAGCCGGCCTGCCGCGCAGGGTCTCGTTGGAGATCCGCGCGGTGGCGATCGGGGAGATCACACGGCCGCTCGCGGCCCTCGCGATCGGCAGCAGCTTCGATACATCAGGCTTTCTTGCAGCACAGCGCAACGGCCGCGGCATCGTGTTCCACATCACGCAGATGCAGCCGGCCGGGCAACCCGATTCCGAACAGATTCAACAGAGGTGAAATATGCCCCCGCCCCGTGGTAAAGGCCGGTTCTCGAAGGACCGCAAACCCAAACGCAACCAACAATCCCTGCTCTTCCGCCGCAAGCGCTTCTGCCGCTTCACGGTCGCCGGCGTCAAGGAAATCGACTACAAGGACATCGACACCTTGCGCGATTTCATCGGCGAGAACGGCAAGATCACGCCGGCCCGGCTGACGGGCACGCGCGCGTTCTTCCAGCGCCAGCTGACGACCTGCATCAAGCGCGCGCGCTTCCTGGCCTTGCTGCCGTACAGCGACCAGCACAAGGGCTAAGGACACACCACCATGCAAATCATCCTGCTGGAAAAAGTGGCCAACCTCGGCAACCTGGGCGACATCGTCAAGGTGAAAGACGGTTACGCCCGTAACTACCTGATCCCGACGCGCCAGGCGCGCCGCGCCACCGAAAGCGCGCTGAAGGAGTTCGAAGCCAAGCGCGTCGAGCTCGAGAAGGCTGCAGCCGACAAGCACGCCGCCGCGAACGCGCTGGGCGAGAAGCTCAGCGGCAAGACGGTGACGATCACGCAGAAGGCCGGCGTCGACGGCCGGCTGTTCGGCTCGGTCACGAATGCCGACATCGCCGCCGCGCTGACCCAATCGGGCTTCACGGTGCAGAAGTCGCAAGTGCGTCTGCCGAACGGCCCGCTGAAGACAGTCGGCGAACACTCGGTGACGGTTGCGCCGCACACCGACGTGGTGGTGGATGTCACAGTGGCGGTTGTTGCCGAGAGCGACTAACCTTCGCTCTCCTCCTGTCGTCGAAGGGCCGGCTTTGCCGGCCCTTTTCAATTCACGGAACTGCTTTTCACAGCTTCGTCCCAGGATATGCACAGCCTTGCCCACAGCGAAGCCTCGAGGGGTTGACCCATGTCCACCGTCTTCCATCCTTCAGAGCACCCGCCCGAAATCCGTGACGACGAGGTCGCGCGCCTGCGCGTGCCGCCGCATTCGATCGAGGCAGAACAAAGCGTGCTCGGCGGCCTGCTGCTGGACAACCTGGCCTGGGACCGGTCCGCCGACCTGCTGAATGACGGCGACTTCTATCGCTACGAGCACCGCATGATCTATGCGGCGATCGGCGCACTGGTGAACGCCACCAAGCCGGCCGACGTGATCACCGTCTTCGAGCACCTGCAGAACCTGGGCAAGGCGGAAGACTGCGGCGGCCTGGCCTACCTGAACGCGCTGGCGCAGAGCGTGCCGAGCGCGGCCAATCTGCGACGCTATGCCGAGATCGTTCGCGAGCGCGCGATCCTGCGCAAGCTGGTCGCGGCGAGCGACGAGATCGCGACCGCCGCCTTCAACCCGCAGGGCCGGCCGGTACCGCAGATCCTCGACGAAGCCGAAGGCAAGATCTTTCGCATCGGCGAAGAAGGCTCGAAGTCGCGCCAGGGCTTCCAGAGCATGGACCAGCTGGTGGTGCAGCTGATCGACCGGGTCAACGAGCTGGCCGAGAACGGCGCCGAGGAAGTCACCGGCGTGCGCACCGGCTTCTACGACCTCGACCGCATGACGGCCGGGCTGCAGCCGGGCGACCTGATCGTGCTGGCGGCGCGGCCGTCGATGGGCAAGACGGCCTTTGCGCTGAACATCGGCGAACACGTCGCGGTGCAGGAAGGCCTGCCGGTGGTGGTGTTCTCGATGGAAATGGGCGCCTCGCAGCTGGCCTTGCGCATGGTCGGCTCGCTCGGCCGCATCGACCAGCAGCACCTGCGCACCGGTGCGCTGAAGGACGACGAATGGGGCCGCCTCTCGGAAGCCGTCGATCGCTTGGGCAAGGCGCCGATGTTCATCGACGAAAGCCCGGCGCTGACCGCGAGCGAGCTGCGCGCACGGGCGCGCCGCCAGGCGCGGCAATGCGGCCGGCTCGGCCTGATCATCATCGACTACCTGCAGCTGATGAGCGGCTCGGGCGGCAACGAGGAGAATCGCGCCACGGTGATCGGCGAGATCTCGCGCGGCCTGAAGGGCCTGGCGAAGGAGCTGAAGTGCCCGGTGATCGCGCTCTCGCAGCTGAACCGCAGCGTCGAGACGCGCACCGACAAGCGCCCGATGATGAGCGACTTGCGCGAATCCGGCGCCATCGAGCAGGATGCCGACGTGATCATGTTCATCTACCGCGACGACTACTACAACAAGGACAGCAAGGAGCCGGGCGTGGCCGAGATCATCATCGGCAAGCAGCGCAACGGGCCGACCGGCGACATCAAGCTGACCTTCCTGAAGCCGCTGACCAAGTTCGACAACCTCGCGCCGGGAAGCGCCGGCGGAGGCTACTGACCTCACCCCTCCCGAGATGCTGAAGTTCTTCGTCACCTTCTTCCGCCTGAGGCCGTACACCCACCTGAGCGACTACATGCACCGCTGGTGGCTGGTGAAGGCGGCGGACGACAAATCGGCCAAGGCGGTGCGCGTGCATCGCGTGCTGCGCTCGGACCATGATCGGGCGCTGCACGACCATCCGTGGGACAACTGCTCGATCATCCTGCGCGGCGGCTACTGGGAGGTCGTGCCCGGCCGGTATCAGGAATGGGTCGAGCGCGGCATCGACGGCGCGCCGCAGCCGCTTCGCCAGCTCGACGAGCTGATTCATCGCCGCGGCGGCGGCGGCCTCGGCAAGGCGCAGCGTTGCGATTTCGAAGCGAACGGCGTCTACTGGCGCGGGCCGCTGTCGAAGACGCGGCGGCGCGCCGAGGCCTTGCACCGCCTCGTCGTGCCTGCGGGTAGTGAGTCGTGGTCGCTGTTCATCACCTGGCCCAAGACGAGGGAGTGGGGATTCGCGACGCCCCAAGGCTGGGTTCACAACGCCACCTACCTGCGATCTCTCGGCCGCGACGCCTGAGCGGCGGCCGCGGGGCCTGCAGCGGCTCGGGCGGGGAGATGCGCGATGACGAAGCGGCCTGAGCAGATCGTCGGCGAGGAGGGCGCGAAGCTCGATTTCTCGCGCGACATGAGCTATGGCGACTACCTCCAGCTCGATGCGCTGCTGGACACGCAGCGCCCGCTCTCGCCGGACCACAACGAGCTGCTCTTCATCATCCAGCACCAGACCAGCGAGCTGTGGATGAAGCTGATGCTGCACGAGCTCTCGGCGGCGATCGATGCGGTGCGCGCCGACCGGTTGCCGCCGGCCTTCAAGATGCTGGCGCGCGTCAAGAAGATCATGGCGCAGCTGGTGCATGCCTGGGACGTGCTCGCGACGATGACGCCGCCGGAGTATTCGGCGATCCGCCCCTATCTCGGCCAGAGCAGCGGCTTCCAGAGCTGGCAGTACCGCTGCATCGAATTCATGCTCGGCAACAAGAACGCCGCGATGCTGAAGCCGCATGCGCACGCGGCTGAGCGGCTGGCGCAGGTGGAGGCGTGCTGGCGCGCTCCCTCGCTCTACGATGAATCGCTGCGATTGCTCGCCCGCCGCGGGATGGACCTGCCGACCGAGGCCTTGCAGCGCGATTGGACCCAGCCATACCAGCCCCGTGATGCGGTCGAGCAGGCCTGGCTGGCCGTCTACCGCGAGCCGGAGACGCATTGGGATCTGTACCAGCTGGGCGAATCCCTGACCGATCTCGAAGACGCCTTCCGGCTCTGGCGCTTTCGCCACGTCACCACGGTCGAACGAGTCATCGGCTTCAAGCGCGGCACCGGCGGCACCGGGGGCGTCAGCTACCTGCGCAAGATGCTCGACGTGGTGCTGTTTCCGGAACTGTGGAAGCTCCGGACGGATCTCTGAGGGCATTGAAGACACTGGCTTTCCAACGGCATGCTGTATATATTAACAGCATGCGGAAAGAACCCGTCAACCCTTTCGATGCACCCCCGGGGGAGATGCCGGTCGCCTTGCCGCTGAAGGGCCGCGGCACCGCCTGGGCGATCCAGCACCGCTTCAGCGGGCAGGCGCACGAAGCCTTCGACGATGGCTGGGGTAGCCTGAACCAGCAGGCCGAAGAAGAGCGGCTCGCGCCGCACACCCAGGTGATCGAAGAGCGCGTGAAAAGCATCCTGTCGAGCAATGATTCGCCGGACATCAGCTTCGACCTGTCGATCAATCCGTACCGAGGCTGCGAACACGGCTGCATCTACTGCTTCGCGCGGCCGACGCACAGCTACCTGAACCTCTCGCCCGGGCTTGATTTCGAGACACGCATCATCGCGAAGGTCAACGCCGCAGAGCGTCTGGCGGAGGCCTTCGCCAAGCGGGGCTACACCCCGAAGATGCTCAACATCGGCGCGGCGACCGATGCCTACCAGCCGGTAGAACGGCGCCTCGGCATCACCCGCTCGCTGATCGAGGTGCTCGCCGCGCACCGGCATCCGTTCTCGCTGGTGACCAAGTCCGCCGGCATCGAGCGCGACCTCGACCTGATCGCGCCGATGGCGGCGCGGCACCTGGTGTCGATCTACGTCTCGCTGACCTCGCTCGACCCGGCACTGGCCCGCATCATGGAGCCGCGTGCCGCAGCGCCGCACCGCCGCGTGCAGGTGATCGAGACCTTGTCGCGTGCCGGCGTGCCGGTCGGCGTCAGCGTCTCGCCGATGATCCCGTTCATCAACGAGCCGGAGCTGGAGCATCTGCTCGATGCGGCGGCTGCCGCGGGCGCGCGCAGCGCCTTCATGGTCGTGCTGCGCCTGCCCTGGGAGGTGAACCCGCTATTCCAGCAGTGGCTGGATCAGCACTTTCCGGATCGCGCTGCCCGTGTGATGGCGCGGGTGCGCGAGATGCGCGGCGGCAAGGACTACGACGCGGGCTTTGGCCGGCGCATGACGGGCAAGGGTGTCTGGGCGGATCTGCTGGCGCAGCGTTTTGCAAAGACCTGCGCAAGGCTCGGGCTGAACCGCCAGCGCAATGAATTGGACCTGGGCCAGTTCAACAGGCCGCCGATGTCGACCACCGAATCCGCAGCTTCGACGACCGCAGCCGGCAGCACGGCTGATGCGGCCCCCGGTGCACAACGTGACCTGTTCGAGTAACGCCGGGCATCCGCGAAGGCGGCAGCCTCAAGCGCGCAGCCGCAGCCCGCCGGGCGCGCGCCGGCTCGATTGCCGCGCCGCATCGGCGTTGGCGCAATACCGCAGCCGCAGATCGGCGACCCGGGCGGTCAGGCGGTCGACGCCGTCGATGCGCTCGCGATGGCGCTGCGCCACCAGGCCGGCGAGTTCGATCAGCTTGGCGTTGTGCGACTGCTCGCCTTCGTCCAGCAGCGATTCGACGGCGCGCCGCGGGTCGCCCTTGAGTGCATGGCCCATCGCCTTCTCCGCCGCCGCGCTGACTGCGGCGTGGCTCTGGCGAATCGCCTCCACCGCCTCGCTTTGCCCGGAGGCGCAAGCGACCAGCATTTCGCTCGCGGCATGGGAGATGCAGAAGCGCTGCGCGATGCGCCGTACAGGCGAGACGATCTCTTCGATGGTCAGCTTGAGCCCGGCCAGCCGTACCCACAGCGCGACCACGGCACAGGCTGCATCGAGATCGAAATCCGGCGCATCGACCTCGTCCGAGATGGCTCGGGCGCTGCGCGTCGCGTCCTCGCTGCGATGTTCGTTCAGCCAGACGAGTGCTTCGGTCACGCGGGCGAAACGCTGGGTGCGGACGTCGTTCGGCGTGCGTTCGAGCCGCCGCTGCAGCTGCGTGTTGACCTGCTGCAGGCCCTTGCCGTCGCGCGTGTCGAACTTGAGCAGCGCGAGCTGCATCAGCACCATCGTGTCCAGCATCTTCGATCGCGAGCCGAGCGCACTCGCCTGGTCCAGCAGGCGCATCGCCTCGGCGCGTTCGCCGCCGTAGAACGCCAGCATGCCGGCCTGCTGCAGGCGGTTGACGCTGTCGGGTGTCAAGCGTGCCGACTGGCGATAGGTTTCGAGCGCCGCGGCGAGTTCGCCTTGATCGACCTGCACGCCGCCGAGCACATCGTAGGCATCGGCATGGTCCGGCAGGTCGTTGATCAGCGCCGCCAAGGTGCGCCGCGCCGGCACCAGTTCGCCGGCGGCGGCCTGCGCGCGCGCCACGCCGAGCCGCGCCCAGGGCAGGGCGCGCGACTTGACGACCGCTTCGTAGAGCAGCCTGGCGTTGGCAGTCTGGTTCAGCCGCAGGCAGAGCTCGGCGCCGACGCGGGCCGCGTACAGCCAGTATTCCTCGCGCGCGAGGAAGCGCTTGGTGCACAGGCTGGCGGCGGTCTGGAAGTCGTTGGCTTCGATCGCCAGGAAGATGGGCTTCAGCACGCGCTTGCGCCGGCGCGCTTCGTTCAGCCGTTCATGCAGCGCGGTGCCGGTGTAGGGCTTGATGAGGTAGCTGTCGAGCGCCGTCTCCGCGGCTTCGACCACCTTCGCGTACGACGCCTCGCCGGTGACCATCACGAACACCGTCGGGTAAGGCAGCAAGCCCTCGCGGCGCAGCTCGTCGAGCAGGTCCTGGCCGGTCGTCTCGCTGTTCTCGAAGTGATAGTCGCAGAGCACGATGTCGAAGTTCTCGTTCTCGAGAATCTCGCGCGCATCCTTCAGCCGGGCGGTGTGGCGCACGGTGCCGACGCCGAACTCGCGCAACTGGGCGATCAGCACGCTGCGCGACGTGGCATTGCTGTCGACCACCAGCGCCCGCGTGTTGATGATGTCGTTGTCGAATGCCATGGGTCCGTCTCTCCAGGCATATCGGCCGATGCCGGCGAGGCTTGAATGCAAACAAAACGGCGCCCACGAGGGGCGCCGTTCGAGGGCTTGCAGCACGGACCGTGCGGCTACTTGAACAAGTCCTTCACCCGATCCGTCCATGACGACGACCCGGGCGAGTGCCGGTCGCCGCCCTTGCGGAACGAGTCGTCGAGCTCCTTCAGCAGCTTGCGCTGGTGCTCGGTCAGCTTCACCGGCGTCTCGACGCTGATGTGGCAATAGAGGTCGCCCGGATAGCTCGAACGCACGCCCTTGATGCCCTTGCCGCGCAGGCGGAAGGTCTTGCCGTGCTGGGTGCCTTCGGGCAGGTCGATCTCGGCGCTGCCGCCGAGCGTCGGCACGTTGATGCCGCCGCCGAGCGCTGCCGTCGTCAGGCTCACCGGCACGGTGCAGTGCAGGTCGTCGCCGTCGCGTTCGAAGATGTCGTGCTGCTTGATGCGGATCTCGATGTAGAGATCGCCGCTCGGGCCGCCGTTCATGCCCGGCTCGCCGTTGCCGGCGGAGCGGATGCGCATGCCTTCGTTGATGCCGGCGGGGATCTTCACCTCCAGCGTCTTGGTCTTCTTGACCTTGCCCTGGCCGTTGCAGGTGGTGCAGGGCTCGGGAATGATCTTGCCGTTGCCGTGGCAGTTCGGGCAGGTCTGCTGGATGCTGAAGAAGCCCTGGCGCAAATGCACGTTGCCGGCACCGTTGCAGGTCGGGCAGGTCTTCGCGCTGGTACCGGGCTTGGCGCCGGTGCCCTTGCAGGTTTCGCAGGATTCCCAGCTCGGGATGCGGATCTGCGTCTCCTTGCCATTCGCCGCTTCTTCCAGCGAGATCTCCATCGCGTACGACAGATCGCCGCCGCGATAGACCTGCTGGCCGCCCGGGCCGCGGCGCGCGCCGGCGGCGCCCGCACCTCCGAAGATGTCGCCGAAGATGTCGCCGAAGGCCTCGGCGAATCCGCCGCCGAAGCCTTCCTGGCCGCCGCCGCGATTCGGGTCGACGCCGGCATGGCCGTACTGGTCGTAGGCCGCGCGCTTTTGCGGGTCAGAGAGCATCTCGTAGGCTTCCTTGCCCTCCTTGAAATGCTCCTCGGCCTTTTTGCCACCGTCGCCCTGATTGCGGTCGGGGTGATGCTTCATCGCCAACTTGCGATAGGCCTTCTTGATGTCGTCGTCGGTCGCGTTCTTCGGAACGCCCAGCACGTCGTAATAGTCGCGTTTTGCCATCGATGCCTCTATTCGTTCACCGAACCCTGAAACAAGGACGCCGCGCCGAGCCGCCGATCACTCTGGCGCACTCGTACGCGGCGTGGACGACCGGGTTTGGTGCCCGGTGCGCCATTGCGGTCATGACTTACTTCTTGTCTTTGACTTCCGTGAACTCGGCGTCCACCACGTTTTCGTCCGCCGGCTTGGCCGAGGCCTCGGCATGCTGCGAGTGCGATTGCGGATCGGCTGCCGAAGCACCCGCCGCGCCCGCCGCTGCCTGCGCATCGGCATAGACCTTCTCGCCGAGCTTCTGGCTTGCGGCCATCAGCGCTTCGGTCTTGGCTTCGATGTCGGCCTTGTCGTCGCCCTTCAGCGATTCCTCGGCGTCCTTCAGAGCGCTCTCGATCTTTTCCTTCTCGCCGGCGTCGAGCTTCTCGCCATGTTCACCCAGCGACTTGCGCACGCTGTGGATCATCGCGTCGGCCTGGTTGCGCGCCTGCACGAGCTCGAGCTTCTTCTTGTCTTCCGCGGCGTTCAGTTCGGCGTCCTTCACCATCTTCTGGATCTCGTCCTCGGAGAGGCCGGAGTTCGCCTTGATGGTGATCTTGTTTTCCTTGCCGGTGCCCTTGTCCTTCGCGCCGACGTGCAGGATGCCGTTCGCGTCGATGTCGAAGCTGACCTCGATCTGCGGCATGCCGCGCGGCGCCGGGGCGATGCCTTCGAGGTTGAACTCGCCCAGGCTCTTGTTGCCCGAAGCCAGCTCGCGCTCGCCCTGGAACACCTTGATCGTCACCGCCGGCTGGTTGTCGTCGGCGGTCGAGAAGACTTGCGCGAACTTGGTCGGGATCGTCGTGTTCTTCTTGATCATCTTGGTCATCACGCCGCCGAGCGTCTCGATGCCGAGGGACAGCGGGGTCACATCGAGCAGCAGCACGTCCGTGCGGTCGCCGGCCAGCACCTGGCCCTGAATCGCGGCGCCGACGGCGACCGCTTCGTCCGGGTTCACGTCCTTGCGCGGTTCCTTGCCGAAGAACTCCTTGACCTTGTCCTGCACCTTGGGCATGCGCGTCATGCCGCCGACCAGGATCACGTCATGGATGTCCGAGGCGCTGACGCCGGCGTCCTTGATCGCGATGCGGCAGGGGCCGATGGTGCGCTCGATCAGCTCTTCCACCAGCGACTCGAGCTTGGCGCGCGTCAGCTTGATGTTCAGGTGCTTCGGGCCTGAGGCATCGGCCGTCACGTAGGGCAGGTTGATGTCGGTCTGCGCGCTGTTGCTCAACTCGATCTTGGCCTTCTCGGCTGCTTCCTTCAGGCGCTGCAGCGCGAGCACGTCCTTGCCGAGGTCGACGCCTTGTTCCTTCTTGAACTCGGCAATGATGTAGTCGATGATGCGCTGGTCGAAGTCCTCGCCGCCGAGGAAGGTGTCGCCGTTGGTCGACAGCACTTCGAACTGCTTCTCGCCGTCGACGTCCGCGATTTCGATGATCGAGATGTCGAAAGTGCCGCCGCCGAGGTCATACACCGCGATCTTGCGATCGCCCTTTTCGTTCTTGTCCAGGCCGAAGGCGAGGGCCGCGGCGGTCGGTTCGTTGATGATGCGCTTGACGTCGAGGCCGGCGATGCGGCCGGCGTCCTTCGTCGCCTGGCGCTGCGCGTCGTTGAAATACGCAGGCACGGTGATGACCGCATCGGTCACGGTTTCGCCGAGATAGTCCTCGGCGGTCTTCTTCATCTTGCGCAGGATTTCGGCGCTGACCTGCTGCGGCGCGATCTTCTTGCCGCGCACCTCGACCCAGGCGTCGCCGTTGTCGGCGGCTGCGATCTTGTAGGGCATCAGGTCGATGTCCTTCTGTACTTCCTTCTCGGTGAACTTGCGGCCGATCAGGCGCTTCACCGCGTACAGGGTGTTCTTCGGGTTGGTGACGGCCTGGCGCTTGGCCGAGGCGCCGACGAGGATCTCGCCGTCTTCCTGGTACGCGACGATCGATGGCGTGGTGCGTGCGCCCTCGCTGTTCTCGATCACGCGGGTGGTGTTGCCCTCCATGATCGAAACGCACGAGTTCGTAGTGCCGAGGTCGATACCGATGATCTTTGCCATGTTTTTTCTCCGGGAATCAAAAGTTTGCTTGGGTCGGACTTGTGGACAAGTCGGGTCTTTTCAAGCGAATCGGGGTGTGAACAACAGGTGAATCAGGACTGCGCGCCGGCCACCGTGACGAGCGCCGGACGCAGCACGCGGTCGGCGATCAGATAGCCCTTTTGCAGCACCGCGACCACCGTGTTGGCCTCCTGCGCGGCCGGCACGACGCTGATCGCCTGGTGCTGGTGCGGGTCGAATTTGGTGCCCGTCGGCGGGTTGATTTCGAGCACCTTGTTGCGCTCCAGCGCGGCGGAAAGCTGGCGCAGGGTGGCGTGCACCCCTTCCAGCATCTGCTCCGGCGCGGCATTGGGCTGGGCCAGTGCGGCTTCGAGGCTGTCGCGTACCGGCAGCAGGCTGTCGGCGAAGCTCTCGACCGCGTACTTGCGGGCTTTGGAAATCTCTTCTTCGGAGCGGCGGCGGATGTTTTCGCCTTCGGCCTTCGCGCGCAGATAGGCGTCGGAGACCTCCGCGTGACGCGCTTCGAGCTCTGCGAGCTTGCTCTCGGCCGTGGGTGCCGCGGCCGCAGCCGCTTCGGGCGCGATGGCGTCGTCGGGCGACAGGGTGTTGTCTTGCATCGAAGAGGGTGTTTCCTGATTGGTCATGGTTCTGGGGGGCGTGCTGTTTTGTTTCCAGCCGCTGGGGGTGAGGGCGCTGACCATTCTTTCAAGGGGGTGACCTCGAAAACTGCGGAAAACACCCAGAAAACGGGGCGAAAAGCGCCTGCGGAGGCTCAAAACCCGGTCATTCGGGGTCGACGCTCACGCTCCAGCGCTGCCAGTCGGCGAGCTGCCGGCGATCGCGCTTGGTCGGGCGGCCTTGCTCGATCGCCGTCGCCGGCTCCTGCCGGCGCGCCTCGGCGGCGGCGGCCCGGGCGGCGATGCTTTCCGGCGTTTCCACGTACATCGTCTGCGCCACCGGCGCCGGGCCGCGCAGATGGCTGAGGCCGGCGATGTTGAACTGCCGGGCGACCGGGCCCTGGCGCAGCTCGACGCTGTCTCCGATGTGCAGTTCGCGCGAGGCCTTGGCGATCTGGCCGTTCACCGCGACGCGGTTCTTCGCGATGTCTTCGGCGGCCAGCGCCCGGGTCTTGTAGAAACGCGCGGCCCACAGCCATTTGTCGAGCCGGACGCCTTCGCGGGTCGGTACTTCGGAATGCTTCGTCATTGTTCGAGAGCTTCGGCGAAGTTCACGCGCGCGTCCAGACCCAAGACCCTTCCGTGTTCCTCACGATTGACGAGTTCGATGCGTGCGCCCAATGCCTGACAGATTTCGCGGCAGATCGACAGGCCCAGGCCGCTGCCCTGCGTCGGGTGGCCGGTGTGGAAGGGCTCGAAGAGCCGCTCGCGCATCGCCGGCGCCAGCCCCGGCCCGCTGTCGCTGACCAGCAGCTCGACGCGGCCGGCTTCGCGCGCGACCGCGAGCAGCAGGCTGCCGCCGGCCGGCGTCTCGCGGATCGCGTTGTGCAGCAGGTTGCGGATCAGCTCGCGCAGGTTCCAGGCCTGGCCGAGCACGCCGGCCGGCACCGCGCGCAGCTCGAAATCGAGCGCCTTGTCGCCGATCAGCGGCGACAGGTCCAGCGCCACTTCCTGCGCCAGCGCGGCCAGGTCGACACGCTCCGGCGCTTCTTGCGCCTGCACCTGCCCGACCTTGGCCAGCGCCAGCATCTGGTTGGCGAGGCGCACCGCGCGGTCGACGGTGCCGTCGATGCCGCGCAGCGCCGCGGGCACGTCTTCTGCCGGCCCGCGGCGGGCGTTCTGCACCTGGGTCTTCAGGACCGCCAGCGGCGTGCGCAGCTGGTGCGAGGCGTCGCGCACGAACTGGCGCTGGTGCTCGATCAGCCGTTGCAGCCGGGCCATCAGGTCGTTCGCCGCGCCCAGCACCGGACCGAGTTCCTTGGGCAGGCCACGGCTTTCGATCGGCGTCAGGTCGCGCTCGTCGCGCGCGCCGAGCTGGGCGCGCAGCGCGTCGAGCGGCTTCAGCGCGCGTGTCACGACCCAGCCGGTGATCGCGCCGATCACGCCGAGCAGCAGCGCCTGGCGCAGCAGGGTTTCGATCAGGATCTGGCGTGTCAGGCGGCGCCGCACCTCCAGCGTTTCGGCAACCTGCACCAGCGCGACGCCGCGATTCGTGGCGCCGGCGACCGGCTGGTAGAGCGCCGCCATGCGCACCGGCTCCCCGCGGTAATCGACGTCGTAGAAGTCGACCAGCGCGGCATAGGCGCTGCGCTGCGGCAGCGTGCCGGCATAGATCGGCAGATCGGCGTTGCCCGCCATGAATTCGCCGCTGAAGCCGCTCACCCGGTAGGCCATGCGGGTCTCGTCGTTGTCGATGATCTCCAGCGGCGCCGAAGGCAGCTCGACATGCAGGCCGCTGTCGTCGAGCGTCAGCAGTTCGGCGATGGCGCGGGCGGAGAACAGCAGCGAGCGGTCGTACGCGGTGTTGATCGAGGCCGTGGCACGCCGATAGAGGCTGACCGTGTCGATCACGATGAACAAGGCCACCGGCAGCAGGATGCCGGCGAGCAGGTAGTGTCGCAGCGAAAACGCTCGCGCTGGCGTCAAGCGGAGACCCCGTCGCTGCGCAGCAGGTAGCCCAGGCCGCGCAAGGTCACCAGCGACAGGCCGGCGCCGGCGAGCTTCTTGCGCAGGCGATAGACGACGACTTCGATCGCCTCGAACTGGATGTCGGTCTCCATCGGGAAGACGACGCGGAAGAGCCGCTCCTTGGTCACCGCATGGCCGGGGCGGGCGATCAAGGCCTTCAGCAGCGCGTGCTCGCGCGGCGTGACGTCGAAGATCGTCTCGCCGAGATGGAAGGCGCCGGACAGGCGATCCAGCCGCAGCGCGCCGCAGCGCAGATCCTCGCTGTCGTCGCCGCGCGAGCGGCGCAGCAGCGCGCGGATGCGGGCCTCGAGTTCGTCGAGGTCGAAGGGCTTGGCGAGATAGTCGTCGGCACCGGCATTCAGGCCCAGCACTCGGTCGCCGACCGCGCCGCGCGCGGTCAGCACGATGATCGGGCAGCGCACGCCTTCGGCGCGGGCGCGGTGCAGCACCTGCAGCCCGTCCAGGCCGGGGATCGTCAGGTCGAGCAGCGCGAGCTCGGGCGGATTGCTGCGCAGCCGCTGCAGCGCCTCGCTGCCGTTGTGGCACAGCACGACCTCGAAGCCGCGCCGCTCCAGCCCGAGGCTGATCGCCTGGGCCATCGCGATGTCGTCTTCCACCAGCAGCAGTTGCATCGCGCGAGTTTGCCTCGTCCGCGCAGCGCACGGCAGACAGGTCAGCGACAGGTCCGGGCCCGTGTTTGACAGCCGCCTGACAGCTTCGGCGTCGCTCCCAGGGCTAGCACCAATGCAGCGCAGCGTTCGCCGCGAAGACCATGCCGCCACGCTTCCAACAGGAGACTTCCCCATGCGCCGTCAATTGTTCCGCATTGCGCTTGCCAGCGCCGCGCTTTTCAGCCTCGCCGCGCCGCCGGCGATGGCGCAGGAGAACCTCAAGATCATGATCGGCGCCAACCCCGGCGGCGGCTACGACCAGACCGGCCGCGGCATCGGCAAGGCCTTGCAGGAAGCGGGCTACGCCAACGCCGTGACCTATGAGAACAAGGGCGGCGCGGGCGGCACGATCGCGCTGGCGCAGTTCGCCAATTCGAGCAAGGGCGACCCAAACGCGATGATCGTGGCGGGCGCGATCATGGTCGGCGCGATCGTGCAGAACAAGCCGCCGATCACGCTCGCCAACGTCACGCCGGTGGCGCGCCTGCTGGCCGAATACAACGTCTTCGTCGTGCCGACGGATTCCCCGCTGAAGACGATGAAGGACGTGGTCGCGCAGATGAAGAAGGACCCGGGCAGCGTGAAATGGGGCGGCGGCTCGAAGGGCTCGGTCGACCACATCAGCGTGGCCCTGATCGCGCGCGAAAGCGGCGTCGACGTGGCGAAGATCAACTACGTGCCGTTCAAGGGCGGCGGCGAGGCGGCCGCGGCGGCGCTCGGCGGGCACATCACCGTCGGCACCAGCGGCCTGGCCGAGTTCGAGGAGTTCATCAAGACCGGCAAGATGCGCGCGATCGCGGTGACTTCGGGCGCGCGCATGCCGGGCAGCACGATCCCGACCCTGAAGGAGCAGGGCATCGACGTCGAGATCGGCAACTGGCGCGGCCTGTATGGCGCGGCCGGCATCACGCCGGAGCAGCGCAAGAAGCTGATCGACGGCATCACGAAGGCGAGCAAGAGCAAGAGCTGGTCCGAGACCTTGCAGAAGAACAACTGGACGCCGGCGCTGCTCACCGGCGACCAGTTCGCCGCCTTCGTCGACGAGGAGCACGCACGGCTGCGCGGGCTGATGGTCAAGCTCGGCATGTTGTGAGGAAATGATGAGCAGCGTCAGCAATCGCAGTTTCGTCACCATCGGCGGCGGCCTGCTGGTGCTTGCCGGCGTGATGGCGGCGGGCGCCGCACAGATCAAGGGCGAGGCGGGCTATGCCGGCGTCGGGCCGGCCTTCCTGCCGTGGCTGGTGACGATGGCGCTCGCGGCGCTCGGCGTCGTGACGATCGTCGCGTCGCAGCGCCATTCGGCGCCGCTGGTCGAGGCGCCCGAGGCCGTGCCGCGCTGGGTCGGGCTGACCTGGGTGTCGGCCGGCTTGCTGCTGAACGCGCTGCTGATCGAGCACGTGGGGTTCGTGGTGTCGTGCGCACTGCTGTTCGCGCTCGCCGCGCGGGGCTTTCGACTGGGCTCGGACCAGCGGCCCGGGCTCCTGACCTTCGCCAAGGATTTCGCCCTTGGCGTCGTCGTCAGCGCGCCGGTGTTCTGGATGTTCACGCGCATCCTGGGTTTGAGCCTGCCGGCGCTGTTCCGCGGCGGCTGGGTTTGAGAGGAGAGACGCGCGATGGATGTCTGGCAATCCCTGATGAGCGGTTTCGCGACCGCGGCGACGCCGATCAACCTGATGTGGGCGTTGATCGGCTGCACCATCGGCACGGCCGTCGGCGTGCTGCCCGGCATCGGCCCGGCGCTGACGGTCGCGATGCTGCTGCCGCTGACCGGCCAGGTCGAGGCGACGGCGTCGATGATCCTTTTCGCCGGCATCTACTACGGGGCGATGTACGGCGGCTCGACCACCTCGATCCTGCTCAACACGCCGGGCGAAACCGCCAGCATGGTGACCGCGATGGAGGGCAACCTGATGGCCAAGAACGGCCGCGCCGGCGCGGCGCTGGCCACGGCGGCGATCGGATCGTTCGTCGCCGGCACGATCGCCACGGTCTTCCTGACCTTGTTCGCGCCCTGGCTCGCGACCTTCGCGCTGCGCTTCGGGCCACCCGAGTATTTCGCGCTGATGGTGCTGGCCTTCATCACCGTCTCCGCGGTGCTCGGATCGAGCGTGCTGCGCGGCCTGACATCGCTCGCGCTCGGCATCGCGATCGGCCTGATCGGGCTCGACGAGATCACCGGCACTGCGCGCTACACCGCGGGCATTCCGGAGCTGGTGGATCGCATCGAGGTCACGTTGATCGCGGTCGGCCTGTTCGCGGTCGGCGAGGCGTTTTTCTACGCGGTCTATGAAGGCCGGGTACACGAGGGCCGCAACCGCATGACCAGCGTCTACATGACGCGGCTGGAATGGCGGCGCTCGTGGCCGGCCTGGCTGCGCGGCACCTTGATCGGCTTCCCGTTCGGCACGGTGCCGGCCGGCGGCACCGAGATCCCGACCTTCCTGTCCTACGCGGCCGAGAAGAAGCTCTCGAAGCACAGGGAGGAGTTCGGCACCGTCGGCGCGATCGAGGGCGTGGCCGGGCCGGAAGCCGCCAACAACGCGACCGCCGCCGGCGTGCTGGTGCCGCTGCTGACGCTCGGCATCCCGACCTCGACGACGGCAGCGATCCTGCTGTCGGCCTTCCAGAACTACGGCATCACGACCGGACCGGCGCTGTTCCAGACCTCCGGCCCGCTGGTCTGGGCGCTGATCGCGTCGCTCTACATCGGCAATGTGATGCTGCTGGTGCTGAACCTGCCGCTGATCGGCATGTGGGTGAAGCTGCTGAAGGTGCCCAAGCACTGGCTCTACGCCGGCATCCTGGTGTTCTCGACCGTCGGCGTCTACGGCATGCGGCAATCGGCGTTCGACCTGTTCCTGCTCTACGGCATCGGCCTGGCCGGCATGCTGATGCGGCGCTACGACTACCCGACCGCGCCGGTCATCGTCGGCATGATCCTCGGGCCGATGGCGGAGGCGCAGTTCCGCAATGCGATGTCGATCGGCGAGGGCAAGTTCGGCGTGTTCTTCGAACGGCCGCTGTCGGCCACGGTGCTGGTGATCTGCGTCGTCGTGCTGGTGTTGCCGCGGCTGCTGCGGATGCGGCGTCCGGCCGCAGCCTGAAGCTAGGCCGCGGCGCCGAGCGCCAGCGCGCGCTCGCTTTGCGCGGCGAGCGCGGCAGGCTCGGGCGGCTGCGCCGCCCAGCCTTGCAGATGCCGGATCGCGATCGCCGCCAGCGCGGCGATCCATTCTTGCTGATCGTTCAGGCACTCGATGTAGTGGAAGCTGCGGCCGCCTGCTTTCAGGAACGCGGCGCGCGCCTCGATGTTGATCTCTTCGAGCGTCTCCAGGCAATCGGCGGTGAAGCCCGGGCACATCACGTCGACTCGCTGGACGCCCTCGGCGGCGAGCCGGATCAGGGTCGGCTCGGTGTACGGCTGCAGCCACTTGGCCTTGCCGAAGCGGCTCTGGAAGGTCACCAGCAGCCGCTCCGGCGCGAGTTGCAGGCGCTCGCGCAGCAGCCGCGCGGTCTTCTGGCATTCGCAGTGGTAGGGGTCGCCGAGTGTCAAGCTGCGCTCCGGCACGCCGTGGAAGCTCAGCACCAGGCGTTCGGCCTCGCCTTCGCGCGCCCAGTGGTCGCGCACTCGCTTTTCAAGCGCGCCGATGTAGGCCGGATCGTCGTGATAGTGGTTGACGAAGCGCAGCTCGGGCAGCGCGCGTGTCTTCGCGGCCCAGGCATAGACCGCGTCGAACACGCTGGCCGAGGTCGGCCCGGCGTATTGCGGATAGAGCGGCAGCACCAGCACGCGGTCGACGCCCTCGGCCTTCATCCGGTCGAGCACGTCGGCGATGCCCGGGTTGCCGTAGCGCATCGCCGGCCGCACCAGCACCGGGTGGCCGCGCTCGCCCAGGTAGCCGGTCAGCAGGGTCGCCTGCTTCTGCGTCCAGACGCGCAGCGGCGATCCCTCTTGGGTCCAGATGCTCGCGTACTTGGCGGCTGATTGTTTCGGCCGCGTGCGCAGGATGATGCCGTGCAGGATCGGCTTCCACACCAGCAGCGGGATCTCGACCACGCGCGGGTCGCTGAGGAACTCGGCGAGGTAGCGGCGCACCGCCGCGGGGCTGGGATCGTCGGGCGTCCCGAGGTTGCAGAGCAGCACGCCGACACGTGCCGCCGTGCCGTGCGCACGGGCGGGCTCGCGGGAGAAGCTCATTGAAGTACCTTCATGCTGCGCATTCCGGTATGAGCTCTTCGGGGCGGCCGGGCGAGCTCATGAGCGGCCTTGGCGCGGCCCGCCGAGGCTCAGCGTGGCGCCGATGCGTTCTGCAGCGCCGTCAAGTCGGCCAGGATGCGCGCGATGTCGACCGGCTTGGGCCAGTAGCCGTAGAAGCCCGCGTCCTGCGCGTTCTGCAGGTCCTGCGGGGATGAATCGGCCGAGCACATGAAGGCGGGTACCCCCGCGAGGCCGGGCACTGCGCGCAGCTGCGGCAGCAGTTCCAGCCCGGTGATGTCGGGCAGATAACCATCGAGCACCAGCACTTCGGGCGGCCATTCGGCAGCGATGCGCAGCGCTTCGCCGCCGTCCTCTGCCACGCGCAGCTCCAGGCCGCTGCGAGTGCTCAGCATCTCCTCGAACAGCAGGGCATTGATCCGGTTGTCTTCGACGTACAGAACGCGCATGCCGATATTCTCCAGGCTTTGGACGGACGGGCGTGCGCTGTGTGGCGCGGCTGTTGTGTGTCATAACTCCCGACTATGAAGCATGTACCGCTGGCGCTGACGTTCGACCTCGACGATACCCTGTGGCCGATCTGGCCGGCGATTGCGCGTGCCGAAGTGGTGCTGCATCGCTGGCTCGGCGAGCACGCGCCGGCCACGGCGGCGCGCTTCGATGTGGCCGGCTTGCGCATGCTGCGCAATCGTGTCGCGGCGGAGAACCCGCAGTGGCTGCATGACCTGAGCGCGATGCGCCGCGAGAGCCTGCGCATGGCATTGGTGGAGGCGGGCGACGATGGTGCGCTGGCAGAGCCGGCGTTCGAGGTGTTCTTCGCCGAACGCCAGCGTGTCGAGCTCTATGCCGACGTGCTGCCCGCGCTGCAGCGGCTGGCGGCGCGCTATCCCTTGATGGCGCTGAGCAACGGCAATGCCGACATCGGCCGGATCGGACTCGGCGAATACTTCGTCGCCGGTTTGTCGGCGCGCGAATTCGGCGTCGCCAAACCGGACCCGCGCATCTTCCACGAGGCCTGCCGCCGGCTGGGTGTCGACGCGGAGAATGTGCTGCACGTCGGCGACGACCTGGCGATGGACGTGCATGGCGCGCTGGCCGCCGGCCTGCAGGCGGCCTGGGTGCATCGTGCGGCCGACGAGCCGGCCGATCCGCCGCCCGGAGCCTCGCGCTGGACGGAGCTGCAATCGCTCGCCGCGCACCTCGGCTGTTGACTTCGCCCAGGCCCTAGACTAGACGTCCGTCGCCTGCTGCGGCTCGGTATCGGCGATGCGGATCACTTCGAAGCGCACGCAGGCGGCGAGGGTATCGCTCAACGGCGCGCCGAGCGCGATCACGCCGCTGCCGTGCAAGGTGCAGGTGCCGCGGCGCAGGCTCAGCATCTCTTCGTCGTTGTTGAAGCGTACGTAGGTGCCGTTGTAGCTGAGGTCGGTCAGCTGGAAGGTGCCGCCGTGCCAATCGATGCGTGCATGCGAACGCGAGACGCGCGAATCATCGATGCAGTACGTGGCCTGCGGGCTGCGCCCCAGCACCACCGGCAGGCGCGGGCCGGCGAAGACACGGTTCAGGTTCATCCAGACGAGGCGGATCGCCTCGGGCTCGGCGGTCGGCACCAGCTCGCCGTACTGCGTGGCGACGGTATCGCCGAAACGCGGCGCCTCGAGCAGATGCACCACCACCGGCTCGACCCGGCCGCGCAGCTGCATGCGGTCCATGTTGCGAAAGCGCGCACGCTCGATCGGCGGCAGCCGCTCCAGCACCGGGCCGGTGGCCAGGGTTTCGTTGTCGCCGGCGTGATCCAGCAATCGTGCCGCGACATTCACCGCATCGCCGAACAAATCACCCGCCACTTCGATGACCTCGCCGGTGGCAAGTGCGACCTGCAGCTTCAGCGCGGGGAAGCGCCCGGCCAATGCCGGATGCAGGCCGGCCGCGTTGCCCGCGACGATGCGGGCCAGCGAATCGTGCATGTCGTCGGCCGCGCGCACCGCCCAGTCGGTATCCGAGAAGACCGCCATCAGGCCATCGCCCAGCGTCTTGACGACGATGCCGTCACAGGCGCGTACCACCTGGGCGAGCAGCGAGACACTTTGCGTGACGACCTCGGTCGCACGCGCATTGCCGAGGGTCTCGTACAAGGACGTGCTGCCGCGCAGATCCGCAAACAAGACGGTACGCTCGAGGACTTGTGACATTCGGCTGAAGCGTGATCTCCTGCACGCAATCTTAACCGGGCTGCCGCCTTCCTCTAGGGCTTTCCCCCTTCCTTCCCCCGCTCACAGATTGTCCAGGTAGGTCCGCAGCTTGTGCCTGACGGCGCAAGCGCGATGCACCCACTGTGTGGGCGCCGCTGCCTGCGGCAGCGCCTCCCTGGCCAATCACAGATTGTCCAGGTAGGTCCTCAGCTTGTCCGAACGACTGGGGTGCTTGAGCTTGCGGATCGCCTTGGCCTCGATCTGGCGAATGCGTTCGCGTGTCACGTCGAACTGCTTGCCGACTTCTTCCAGCGTGTGGTCGGTCGACATCTCGATGCCGAAGCGCATGCGCAGCACCTTGGCCTCGCGCGGCGTCAGCGAGTCGAGGATGTCCTTCACCACCTCGCGCAGGCCGGCCTGCATCGCCGCCTCGATCGGCGCGGTGTTGTTGCCGTCTTCGATGAAGTCGCCGAGATGGGAATCGTCGTCGTCGCCGATCGGCGTCTCCATCGAGATCGGCTCCTTCGCGATCTTCATGATCTTGCGGATCTTGTCCTCGGGGATCTCCATCTTCTCGGCGAGCGTCGGCGCATCCGGCTCGAAGCCGAACTCCTGCAGGTGCTGGCGCGAGATCCGGTTCATCTTGTTGATCGTCTCGATCATGTGCACCGGGATGCGGATCGTGCGCGCCTGGTCGGCGATCGAGCGCGTGATCGCCTGGCGGATCCACCAGGTGGCGTAGGTCGAGAATTTGTAGCCGCGGCGGTATTCGAACTTGTCGACCGCCTTCATCAGCCCGATGTTGCCTTCCTGGATCAGGTCGAGGAACTGCAGGCCGCGGTTGGTGTATTTCTTCGCGATCGAAATCACCAGCCGCAGATTCGCCTCGATCATTTCCTTCTTCGCGTCGCGCGAGGATTTTTCGCCCTCGTTCATGCGCTTGTTGATCTGTTTCAGATCCTCCAGCGGCACGACGGATTTCGCCTGCTGGTCGGCGAGCTTCTGTTGCAGTTCCTGCACTGCGGGCAGGTTGCGCGCGAGGATCGCGCTGTAAGGCTTGCCGGCGGCGATTTCCCTGGCCGGCCACTTCAGGTTCAAGGCATTCGGCGGGAACTGCTTGATGAAATACTGCTGCGGCATGCCGCACTTGTCGACCAGGATCTTGCGGATCTCGCGCTCGTAGCGGCGCACGTCGTCCACCTGCGAGCGCAGGATGTCGCAGAGCTTTTCGATCGTCTTGACGGTGAAGCGCAAGGTCATCAGCTCGGCGCTGATCGCCTGCTGCGCGCGCAGATATCCGGCCGAACCGTAGCCTTCCTTCTCGTAGGCCTTGCGCATCCGGTCGAAGCCGCCGCGCAGCGCGTCGAACTTGACCAGCGCGGCAGCCTTCAACTCCTCGAGCTTCCTGGTCAGTGCCTTGCTGCCGCCCTGGCCATCGTCATCGTCTTCGTCGTCGAAGAAGTCGACGTCTTCCTCGGCGACGTAGTCGTCCGCCTCGCCTTCGGAAACGAAGCCGTCGACCACGTCGGAGATCTGCATCTCGCCGGCGGCGATGCGGTCGGCACAGGCGAGCAGTTCGGCAATCGTCGTCGGCGAGGCGCTGATCGCCAGCATCATCGCCTGCAGGCCGCCCTCGATGCGCTTGGCGATCTCGATCTCGCCCTCGCGCGTCAGCAGTTCGACGCCGCCCATCTCGCGCATGTACATGCGCACCGGGTCGGTGGTGCGGCCGAATTCGGAATCGACCGTGGAGAGCGCGGCCTCGGCCGCTTCCTCGGCTTCCTCTTCGGTCGCGGTGGAGGTGCCGCCGCCGGCGATCAGCAGGGTCGCGGCGTCGGGCGCCTGCTCGTAGACCGCGATGCCCATGTCGTTGAGCATCGAGACGATGGCTTCGAGGATCTCGTTGTCGACCAGTTTTTCCGGCAGGTGATCGTTGATTTCCTGGTGCGTCAGGAAACCGCGCGTCTTGCCCATCTTGATCAGCGTCTTCAGCTCCAGGCGGCGCTTGGCGACTTCCTCTTCGGTGAGCGCGGTTTCGTCCAGGCCGAACTCGCGCATCAGCGCGCGCTCCTTCGCGCGCGAGACCTTCATGCGCAGCGGCTTGGCCTTGGCTTTGGACTCGTCGTCCTCGCCCGTGTCACTGTCCGCCTCGGCGGCGAATTCCGCGTCGACGTCGCTGAAATCCTCTTCCGCCGGATCGACGCCCTGAGGCGCCGGCGGCACCGTCTTCGGTTTGCGGCCGGGGCGGCCCCTGGCAGACGGCTCCTCCGCCGGGCCGCCACCCGCGAGTCTGGCGGCGGGCTTGCCCAGCGGCTTCGCGGTGGCTTTCTGCAGGCTGATCGACTCGGCCTTGGACGACTTCGATGGCCGTTGCGCGGGCGAGGTCTTCTTGGCGGTCATGCGATTCCTCGAGCGATGGAGTGGCATTTCGTCGGCCCCGGAGGGCCTCTCGGGCCGGGTGCTAGCGAGCGACCTTGCCGTGAACGTCTCGAAAATTCAACCCTGGCGAGTGCGGATGGCCGTCGAAAAACCCATCTCGATGGGTGGCCGGGCCCGGAGGGCTGCTGTCACTTCCGCCGCGCGTAACGGACTCGAATTATCGGCGATGGGGTGGCCGAGGTCAAAAGCGGAATGGCGCTGCCGGCGCTGTTCAGCCGCCCGGCGCCAGCTCGAGCCGGCGGCGCCGTTCGTGCACCTGCCGATAGGCGGCCAAGGCCTGCGGATCGTGGCCTGCGGCGGCGATCAGACGGGTCTCCTCGGCCTTCAGCTTGTCGATCCACAGACGGTCGAGCACGTTGCGGAGCTGGCCAAAATCGATCTCGTCGGCGAGCGAATCGGGTGGCACCAGGCGCCGCGCGAAATCCTGCAGATCGCTCTCCTGCACCGCGCTGGCGAGCACCGCCCAGGCTTCCGGTCCGTTTTCGACCAGCCGGCGCTCGAGCCAGGCGCAGAGCTGGCCGTGCGCTGCCGGCAGCTCGTGCAGCAGCTGCTGGTCATCGGGCGCGAGGTGCTCCCACCATTCGCTGTGCAGCAGCAGCAGGCGCATCGCGTGGTCGGCCGGCCCGGCCGGGGCGCCGCGGGCGAGCACGGCGGAGGGGCGTGCGCGGTTCATGCGCGGCCCGGCGGGGCGCGGTTCGGGCGGCGAGGAGGCCGCGCCGGCACGAGACGCGCTGCCGCCGCGCCAGAGGTTCGCCAGCTCGCCGGCATCGAGCTGGGCGCCGCGCGCCAGCTCACCGAGGATCTGGCCCTTCAGCGCACCGTCGGGCAGGGCGGTCCATAAAGGCTTGGCGTTGGCGAGGAAATGCGCCCGGCCTTCGGCCGTCGACATGTCGCAGCCTTCGCGCGAGGCCTCGAAGAGCTGGCGCGACAGCGGCACCGAGTCTTCGATGCACTGCTCGAAAGCCTGCGTGCCGTGTTCGCGCACGTAGGAATCCGGGTCGTGTTCGGCAGGCAGGAACAGGAAGCGCACGGTGCGCGTATCGCTCGCGTGGGGCAGGGCGGCTTCCAGCGCCCGGCCGGCGGCGCGGCGCCCGGCCGCGTCGCCATCGAAGCTGAAGACGACCGAGTCGGTGAAACGGAACAGCTTCTGCACATGCTCGGCCGTGCAGGCCGTGCCGAGCGTGGCGACCGCGTTCGGGAAACCCAGCTGGGCCAGGGCGACCACGTCCATGTAGCCCTCGACGACCAGCGCGAAGCCGCGCTGGCGCATCGCGTGCCGTGCCTCGTGCAGGCCGTACAGCTCGCGGCCCTTGCTGAACACCGCGGTTTCCGGTGAGTTCAGGTATTTCGGCTCGCCCTTGTCGAGCACGCGGCCGCCGAAGCCGATGACGTCGCCCTGCACCGAGCGGATCGGGAACATGATGCGGTCGCGGAAGCGGTCGTAGCGCTTGCGGTCGGCCTCGTCCTCGCCCTGGGAGATCACCAGGCCGCTGTCTTCGAGCAGCGGATCGTCGTAGCGTGGAAACGCGCTGGCCAGGGATTTCCAGCCTTCAGGCGCGTAGCCGAGGCCGAAATGGGCAGCGATTTCGCCGGTCAGGCCGCGTCGTTTCAGGTAATCGATCGCGCGCGGCGCGGCGCGCAGTTGGACGCGGTAATAGTCGCCGGCGTGTGCCAGCGTTTCGGTCAGGGTCGAGCGGCGTTCCTTCTGCTGCTTCGCGCGCTCGCGCTCTTCATCGCTCGCGTCGTTCGGCACCTGCAGGCCGACCTGCTGCGCGAGGTCGTTGACCGCTTCGTGGAAACTCATGCCGACGTGTTCGCTCAGGAAGCGGATCGCATCGCCAGAGGCGCCGCAGCCGAAGCAGTAATAAAACTGCTTGGTCGGGCTCACCGAGAAGCTCGGCGACTTTTCGCCATGAAAGGGACAGAGCCCCATCAGGTTGATGCCGCCCTTCTTCAGCTGCACGTAGCGTCCGACCACCTCGACGATGTCGACGCGAGACAGCAGGTCTTCGATGAATGCCGGTGGGATCACGCGGCGAGTCTACCTGTGGCCCTCGCGCGCCGCGGGGGGCGATCGGTTCGACAATCCCCGCTCAAAAAGCCGGCCGGCCTGGCGGCCTGATCGAATCCGGTAACGAAAACTAACCAAACCCTGCGAGCAGAAACTGTGAGGGGCGCGGCCTAACCCGCAGCGCATTCAGTACCGGCGGCAAATCATGCCGCCAGAAGTACACATGCGGCCCCAGGGGCCGCATGTTTTCGAATTCGACCCGTTTCAGACCGCGAATTCTTCGATGGTACGGCCGGCGGCCAGCGCGGCTTTCAGCCACTTGGGTTGCAGGCCGCGCCCGCTCCAGCTATCACCGGTCGCTGCATTCCGATACTTTGCCGCTACCTTGCCGCCTTTCGTGGCTTTGCGCGGCACGGTGCGCATGCTCAGGTCGGCGGTGGTCAAACCATATTCATCCATCAAGGCGCGAACCTTGGCAACCGCGTCGCTGCGCGCTTCTTTCTGCACCGACTCGATCTGCTTTTCAAGTTCAGCCTTTTGCGCCAGCAGGTCGTTCAGATTTGCCATGAGATATCTTCCTTAGGTGTCAAGAATTCGAGTTGCCGGCATCCCGCCGGCTGATCTCTATTCTAGGAGTATCTCAATGGCAAATGCAAGAGGGTATTGCGGTGCAACACAGTCGTGTTCAGCTTTCAGCCGGCGGGACATATCCGGTGGGCTGCTCGGCGCCGCCGCCGAAGAAGAACTGCTCCATTTGCCGCGCCAGATACTGCCGTGCGCGCTGATCGGCGAGATTGAGCCGGTTTTCATTCACCAGCATGGTCTGGTGCTTCATCCACAGGGCCCAGGCTTCCTTGCTGATGCCGGCGTAAATACGCTTGCCGAGTTCGCCCGGATAGGGCATGAATTCCAGCCCTTCGGCTTCTTTTTTCAGATAGACACAATTGACGGTACGCGCCATGGCGAAGCTCCTTTTGTCATGAATCGGCGCCGACCGGCGCCGGGAAATCCGGTGAATCCCGTTCTCGGCGCGCGCTTCAGCCGAGCTTCTTGACCAGGACGGCGGAGCGCCGGTCCCAGTTGTACTTGCGCTTCCTGGCTTCCGGCAGCCATTCCGGGTCGACCTGTTCGAACCCCCGCTTGATGAACCAGTGCATCGTGCGCGTGGTCAGCACGAACACGCTGCTGAGTCCCATCGCCCTGGCACGCTGCTCCACGCGCTTCAGGATGCGTTCGCCGTCGCCCTGGCCCTGCACGTTGCCGCTGACCGTCAGCGCGGCCATTTCCCCGGTATGAGCCTCCGGATACGGATACAGCGCGGCGCAGCCGAAGATCACGCCGTCATGCTCGATCACGGTGTAGTGGCCGATATCGCGCTCGATCTCGGTGCGGTCGCGCTTGACCAGGGTGCCGTCGCGCTCGAACGGTTCGATCAGGTGCAAGATGCCGCCGATGTCGTCGGCGGTGGCCTCACGCAGGCTTTCGAGTTTCTCGTCGACCACCATCGTGCCGATACCGTCGTGGGTATAAACCTCCATCAGCAAGGCACCGTCGACCGCGAACGGCAGAATGTGCGAGCGTTCGACGCCGCCGCGGCAGGCTTTCACGCAATGCTGCAGATAAAACGCGGTATCCGAAGGCTGATTCGGGCGCGGCAGGGCGGCGAGCAGGCGTTCGGCATCGGCCAGCGCGAGTTCGGTATCGATCTCGCTCTCCGGATCATTCTGGTCCTCGCGAATACCGCGCACTTCCGTCAGGAAGATCAATTTGTCGGTCTGCAGCGCGATCGCGGTGCTCGTCGCGACGTCTTCCATCGTCAGGTTGAAAGCCTCGCCGGTGGGCGAGAAACCGAAGGGTGAGAGCAATACCACCGCGCCGATGTCGATCGCCTTGCGAATCGCGGCCGCATCGACTTTGCGCACCAGCCCGCTTTGCTGGAAATCGATGCCGTCGACGATGCCGACCGGCCTGGCAGTGAGGAAATTGCCGGAGACGACGCGCACCGTGGCATTTGCCATCGGGGTATTCGGCAGGCCTTGAGAAAACGCCGCCTCGATCTCGAAGCGCAACTGCCCGGCAGCTTCCTGCGCACAATCGAGCGCCACCGCATCGGTGATGCGCAGCCCATGGCTGAATTTCGATTGATGGCCTTTGGCGCGCAATTGCTCGTTGACCTGCGGGCGAAACCCGTGCACCAGCACCAGCTTGATGCCCATCGCATGCAGGACCGCCATATCCTGGACGAACAGGTTGAGTTTGCCCGCGGCGATCAATTCGCCTGCCATCGCGACGACGAAGGTTTTGCCGCGGTAGGCGTGGATGTACGGCGCCACCGAGCGAAACCAGGGGACGAAGGTATGCGGGAAAACGAGATCCATCACGGCGGCGGCCTGGGGATTGACTGCGGGGCATTGTGCCCCACCCCTCGCCGCATCAGCGTGCGGCGCTGCGCACGCCCTTATTCAGCGGCTGCGAATCAATGCGAGCCGCCCAGATAGGCCGCCTTCACCGCCGGATCGTCGCGCAGTTTCGCGGCCGGGCCGTGCAGCGAGATGCGGCCGTTTTCCAGCACATAGCCATCGTCGGCCACGGCAAGTGCAGCGGCCGCGAACTGCTCGACCAGCAGCATCGTCACGCCTTCGCTCTTGAGCCGGGCGATGATGCGGAAGACCTCGTCGACGAGGATCGGCGCCAGGCCCATCGAGGGCTCGTCGAGCAGCACCACCTCGGGATTGAGCATGGTTGCGCGCGCCATCGCGAGCATTTGCTGCTCGCCGCCGGAGAGGGTGCCGGCCAGCTGCAGGCGGCGCTCCTTGAGGCGCGGGAAGAGCTCCATTGCCCGCTCCAGGTCGGCGGAGACATCGCCCTTGGGCCGGCTGCCGGTGAGCCGCGGAAAGGCGCCGAGCAGCAGGTTGTCGCTCACCGTCATCGTCGCGAACACGCGCCGGCCTTCCGGCGAATGCGCCAGGCCGAGCTTGGCGATGTCGTAGGACTCCTTGCCGTCGATGCGCTTGCCGTTCAAGGTGATGGTGCCGGAGGTGACCGGGATCATCCCGGAGATGGCGCGCATCGTGGTCGTCTTGCCGGCGCCGTTGGAGCCGATCAGGGTCACGACCTTGCCTTTGGGCACTTCGATCGAAACGCCGTGCAGCACCTGCACCTTGCCGTAGCCGGCGGAGAGTTTGTCAATGGTCAGCATCTGTCGTCCTTCAGGCGGCTTGCCCGCCGAGATAGGCTTCGATGACCTTCTCGTCCGCCTGCACCGCAGCGGGCAGCCCTTCGGCGATCTTCTGGCCGAAGTCGAGCACCGAGACGGTGTCGCACAGGCTCATCACCACGTCCATGTGATGCTCGATCAGCACCAGCGTCACGCCGTGTTCACGGATCTTGCGGATGATCGCGATCAGCTCCTTGATGTCCGGCGCGGTCAGGCCGGCGGCCGGCTCGTCGAGCAGCAGCAGCTGGGGATCGAGCGCCAGCGCGCGGGCGATCTCGAGCAGGCGCTGCTTGCCGTAGGGCAGGTTGCGCGCCTCTTCGTGCGCCAGTTCGCCCAGGCCGACGAACTGCAGCAGCCCCATCGCGCGCGCCGTCGCGCGGCCGTCCTCGCGCTTGTAGCGCGGCGTGTGCAGCGCCACGTCGACCAGGTTGCTCGCGAAACTGTGGTGCAGGCCGACCTGCACGTTCTGCAGCGCCGTCATCTCGCCGAACAGCTGCACGTTCTGGAAGGTGCGTGCGATCCCGGAGAGCGCGATGTCCGACGAGGTGCGGCCGACGATCGAGCGCCCGTCGAAAGCGATCGCGCCGGCGGTCGGCTGGTAGATGCCGGTGAGCACGTTCATCATCGTGCTCTTGCCCGAGCCGTTCGGCCCGATCAGGCCGTGGATGCTGGCGCGGCGCACGCTGAGGTCGACCTCGTTCAGCGCCTTCAGGCCGCCGAACTGCATCAGCACCTTGCTGGCTTCGATCAGGTTGCCGCCGCCCTTCGCGGCGTTCGTCGAGACCGCATCGGCGATGGCCGGCAGCGCGGCCGCGCTGGTGTCCTGCCGCGGCGAGCGCTGCAGGTTGAAGGCATTGCGCACGAAGCCGACGATGCCGTCCTGCAGGTAGTAGACGACGAAGAGCGTGATCAGGCCGAAGATCGAGAGCCGCCAGTCGGTCATCGTCTGCAGCACGAACGACAGCCCGGCGAGCGCGAAGCTGCCGACCACCGGGATGAGCATCTGCCTGGGCTGCGCGCGTCCGCGCTTTACCGCAAGGATCGCGACCACCAGCACGATCAGCGCGATGCCGATCGAGACGTAGCGGAAGATCACCAGGTCATCGAGGAACTTCGGCAGCATCACGATGATGGTGGCGCCGAGCAGTGCGCCGATGCGCGTCTTGCGCCCGCCCATGATGATCGCGAGCAGGAACAGCACCGTCAGCTCGAAGTTGTAGGTATTGGGCGAGATGTACTGCTCGGAGTACGCGTACAGCGCGCCGGCGAGGCCGGCCAGGCCGGCGCTGATGACGAAGGCATAGACCTTGTAGCGATAGACCGAGACGCCCATGCAATCGGCGGCGACCGGGCTGCCGCGCAGCGCCTCGAAGGCGCGCCCGAGGTGGCTGCGCAGGATGCGGTGCACGACGATCAGCGAGGCGACCAGCAGCGCGCCGACCAGCCAGAAGAACTCGCGCTCGTCGAGCTTGTGGCCGAGCAGCGGCGGCTTTTCCAGCTTGATGCCCATCGGGCCTTCGGTCAGGAAGCTCATCTCGTTGATCAGGATCTGGATGATCGTGCCGAAGGCCAGGGTCACCATCGCCAGATAGGGGCCGGTGACGCGCAGCGCGGGCAGCGCCAGCAGCGCGCCGAACAGCGCCGTCACGCCGATCGAGGCGATCAGCGCCACCAGCAGCGGCGCGCCGAGCTTGGTCACCAGCACCCCGGCGGTGTAGGCACCGATGCCGAACAGCCCGGCATGGCCGAGCGAGACCTGGCCGGTGTAGCCGACCACGATATCGAGCCCGAACAGCACGATCGCGTAGATCATGATCGTCTCGACCAGGTGGATGTAGTAGGGGTTGTCGAAGGCGATCGGGAAGAGGCCGATGGCGACGAGGCCGAGGACGGTGAGCAGGATGAAGCCTTTTTTCATGTTATTGCCCGCCCGGCCGCCCGTAGGGCAATGCGCGCCCCTCGGGGGCCGCGAACGCAGTGAGCTTGGGGTCGTTCATGACTAGACTTTCTTGATCGCGCTCTTGCCGAACAGGCCGGCCGGCTTCACCGCGAGCACGATCAGCAGCAGCACCAGGCCGGGCACATCCTTGTAGCCGGTCGACAGGTAGAAGCCGGTCGTCGTCTCGGCGATGCCGAGGATCACGCCGCCGAGGATGATGCCCATGCCGCTGGTCAGGCCGCCGATGATCGCGACCGCAAACGCCTTCAGCCCGAGCACCGCGCCCATGGTCGCGCCGGTCAAGGTCAGCGGCGCGATCAGCACGCCGGCGAAAGCCGCGCTCATCGACGACAAGGCATACGAGAAGGTGATCACCAGGCCGGTGTTGATGCCCATCAGCTTGGCGGCGTCCCGGTCGTTGAAGGTCGCGACCACCGCCTTGCCGTAGATCGTGCGTCGGTTGAAGAATTCGACCGCGAGCATCATCAGCACCGCGCCGACCACGACCAGGATCTCCATCGGCAGCACGTTCGCGCCGAGCAGCTTGATCGGCGATTCGGGCAGCGGCGACGGGAACTTCAGGTCGTCGCGCCCCCAGACGTTCTCGGCCACGTTCTTGAAGATGATGCCGAGCGCGATCGTCGACATGATCCAGCCGAACTCGCTCTTGATCTTGATCGCCGGCCGCACGCCGATGCGTTCGACCACCGCGCCCTGGAACGCGCCGAAGAGGCAGACCAGCGGGATCATCAGCCAGTAGTTGACGCCGAGGCCGACCAGCGTGAGGCCGACCAGCGCGCCGAGCATCAGCGCATCGCCCTGGCCGAAGTTCAGGGTGTCGGAGGTGGCGAAGGTCAGCTGGTAGCCGAACGCGATGACGGCATAGATCATGCCGAGTGCGATGCCGCTGTAGATCAACTGGGTCAGGATTTGCATGGCGGGTCCCGCGGTACGGTCCGGAAGAATGGTCAAGAAAGGCGATCAAGAAAAACGCCGCCGCGGAGCTTGCCCCGGGGCGGCGCCTGTTGCCGGAAGGCCTACTTCTTCAATGCGCCCTTGGCGTTCACGTCCTTCAGGCGCACTTCCGAGGCCTTCTTGAAGTCGTCCTCGTAGGCATAGACCACGCGCTGGCCCTTGACTTCGCCGAACACCGGGATGTTCGCGGTGATCGCGTCATGGTCGGTCTTCGTGAAGGGCTTGTTGTAGGTCGTGACCACGCCTTCGACCGGCGCCTTCAGGTCTTCGAGCGCGGCCTTGATCTTGGGGCCATCGGTGCTGCCGGCCTGCTTGATGCCCGCGGCCAGCAGGTAGATCGAGTCGTAGCCCTGCGCGGCCGAGACCGGCGAATCCATGCGGTTGTTCTTCGGCTTGAAGGTCTTCAGGTAGGCGATGATGAAGGACTGGCGCTTCGGCGTGGTCGGCTCCTGGATGAAGGTCTGCGGCATGCGCGCGCCTTCGCCGCCGGGGCCGGCGTTGTCGATGTAGTTGGCCATCGAGAGCGTCCAGCTGCCGACCATCGGCACTTTCCAGCCGAGCTTGGTCATGCCGTTGGCGATCTGCGCCAGCTCGGGGCCGATGCCGTAGGTGAGGATCGCTTCGGCGCCGGCCTCCTTGGCCTTCAGCAGCTGGGCCGTCATGTCGACGTCCTTGATGTTGAACTTCTCGACCGCGACCGGCGTGACCCCCTTCAGGCTCAGCGCCTTCTCCAGGTCGGCGCGGCCGAGCTGGCCGTAGTTGGTCGAGTCGGCGAGGATCGCGACCTTCTTGAAGCCGCGCTTGGTGATCGCTTCCTCGACGATCATCGGCGCCTGGATCGAGTCGTGCGCGGAATTGCGGAAGACGTAGTTCTCGGGCTTGTCGTCGAACTGGTGCGTGATGATCGAGCCGGTCGCGACGTTGTTGAAGACCGGGATCTTCGCATCCTGGTAGAAGCGCTGCGAGGCGAGCGCGACGCCGGTGTTGATGTAGCCGACGACAGCCACCACCTTTTCCTTGTTGATCATCTCCTGCGCGATCTGCACGCCGCGTTCGTTCTTGGCTTCGTCGTCGCGCTCGACCAGTTCGATCTTGCGGCCGAGCACGCCGCCGGCGGCATTGATCTCGTCGGCGGCGAGGCGCACGCCATCGCGCATGCTGACGCCCATCGACGACGAGCCGCCGGTGAACGGGCCGGAGACGGCAATCTTGATCGGATCGGCGGCATTCGCGCACAGCGCCATCGCCGCCAGCGCGACGGCGCTCAGTTGTTTCACCAGCAGGGTCATCGAATATCTCCGTTGAATCAGGAATGCCGAGAATGGCTTGGCAAAGAGCCTCTCAAACACTATGGAAATTGCCATCGGGAATTGCCCTCGAAGAATCGAAGCTCGCCCATTTGTTATGTCATCGCATCTCTTTGAGAATCGCCTTGCAATGCAGGTCTCGAGCCAGGCTGAGCGTGGCATGCGGATAATCCGCGGCTTTGCACTTTCGTGATGTCTTCCACGCCGCCTCCTTCCTTGCCGCCGATCAGCTTTCCCGAGAGCCTGCCTGTCAGCGCCCGGCGGGAAGAGATCGCCGAGGCGATGGCGAGGCACCAGGTGATCATCGTCTGCGGCGAAACCGGTTCGGGCAAGACCACGCAGCTGCCGAAGATCGCGCTCGCCCTGGGCCGTGGGCGGCCCGCGCAGCCCGGCCAGCGGGCGATGCGCATCGGCCACACGCAGCCGCGGCGCATCGCCGCCAGTTCAGTTGCGAAACGCATTGCACAGGAACTGAACACGCCGCTCGGCGAAGTCGTCGGCTACAAGGTGCGCTTCCAGGACCGGCTGCTGCCGAGCGCGTCGGTCAAGCTGATGACCGACGGCATCCTGCTGGCGGAAACCCAGGGCGATCCTTTGCTCAGGGCGTACGACACGCTGATCATCGACGAGGCGCACGAGCGCAGCCTGAACATCGATTTCCTGCTCGGCTACCTGCGGCAGATCCTGCCGCGCCGGCCGGACCTGAAGGTGGTCGTGACCTCGGCGACGATCGACGCCGACCGCTTCGCGAACCACTTCGCGAATGCCGAGGGGCCGGCGCCGGTGATCCAGGTCTCGGGGCGGCTCTTCCCGGTGGAACAGCGCTGGCGTCCCTATGAGGAGGGCAGGGACTACGACCTGAACAACGCGATCGCCGACGCCGTCGACGAACTCTGGCGCGAGGGCAGCGGCGACATCCTCGTCTTCCTGCCCGGCGAGCGCGAGATCCGCGAGGCGGCGGACCATTTGCGCAAGCATCTGGCGAGCGCGCAGCAGCGTCACGGCCCGGTCGAAATCCTGCCCTTGTTCGCGCGGCTCTCGCAGGCCGAGCAGGACCGTGTCTTCGAGAGCGGCAACGGCCGGCGCATCGTGCTCGCGACCAACGTGGCCGAGACCTCGCTGACGGTGCCCGGCATCCGCTACGTGATCGACAGCGGCCAGGCGCGGGTCAAGCGCTACAGCTATCGCAACAAGGTCGAGCAGCTGCAGGTCGAGGCCATCAGCCAGGCCGCGGCGAACCAGCGCGCCGGGCGCTGCGGCCGGGTCGCAAACGGCGTTTGCGTCCGGCTGTATGCGGAGGATGAATTCGCGAACCGGCCGCGTTTCACCGATCCGGAAATTCTGCGTTCGTCGCTCGCCGGCGTGATCCTGCGCATGAAGGCGCTGAAATTCGGCCAGGTCGAGGATTTTCCCTTCCTCGAGCCGCCGCAGCGCCGCGCGATCGCCGACGGCTATGCCCTGCTCGGCGAACTGAACGCGGTGGACGATGCCAACGAGCTGACGCCGATCGGCCACGAGCTCTCGAAGCTGCCGCTGGACCCGCGTGTCGGCCGCATGATCCTCGAGGCGCGCGACCGGCAGTCGCTGAACGAGGTGCTGATCATCGCCTCCGCGCTGACCGGCCAGGACGTGCGCGATCGCCCGCTCGACGCCCAGCAGGCGGCCGACGAGAAGCACAAGAAGTTCGATGACGACAAGTCGGAGTTCATGGGCTATCTGAAGCTGTGGAAATGGATCGAGGAGGGGCGCGGCCATGGGGCCGCCGGAGGAGCCGCCGGGCCGCCCCAAGCTTCCTCGCTCCCCTCGGGCGGCGAAGCCGCGTCCTCGGGGCCTCATCACGCGCACAAGCTCAGCAACCGCCAGCAGGAGCAGCGCCTGCGCGACAGCTTCGTCAGCGCGCGCCGCGTGCGCGAGTGGCGCGACATCCACTCGCAGCTGCTGACGGTCGTCACCGAACACGGCTGGCGGCTGAACAACTCGCCCGCGACCTACGAGCAGGTCCATCTCGCCTTGCTGGCCGGCCTGCTCGGCAACGTCGGCCTGAAGAGCGACGACGAGGACTGGTATCTCGGCGCGCGCGGCATCCGCTTCTGGCGCCACCCGGGCGCGCACCTGAGCAAGAAGCCGGGCAAGTGGATCGTCGCCGCCGAGCTGGTCGAGACCACGCGCCTCTTCGGCCGCGGCATCGCCGCGATCGAGCCGCAATGGCTGCCCGGCATCGCCGGCCATCTGCTGAAGACGCAACTGCTCGAACCGCACTGGGAGAAGAAGGCCGCCGAGGTGATCGCGCTCGAGCGCGCGACGCTCTACGGCATCGTCGTCTACGCCAATCGGCGGGTGAACTACGGCCAGGTCGATGCCCGCGCGGCGCGCGACATCTTCATTCGCGAGGCCCTCGTCAACAACGAGTGGGAATCGCGCCTGCCGTTCGTCGAACACAACCGCAAGCTGGTCCGCCAGGTCGAGGAGCTGGAGCACAAGTCGCGGCGGCAGGACGTGCTGGTCGACGACGAGCTGATCCACGCGTTCTACGACAGCCAGGTGCCGGCCGACGTGGTCAGCGGGGCGAGTTTCGAGCGCTGGTACCGCCATGAGCAGAAGCGTCAGCCGCGGCTGCTGATGCTGACGCGCGAGGAGCTGATGCGCCACGAGGCGGCGGGCATTACCACCGCGACCTTCCCGAAGATCGTGCGGCTGGGCGGCGTGGACTGCAGCGCGACCTACCTGCACGAGCCGGGCGATGCGCGCGACGGCGTGACCGTCACGGTGCCGATCTACGCGCTGAACCAGGTCAGCGAAGAGCGCTGCGAATGGCTGGTGCCGGGGCTCTTGAAGGACAAGGTGCTGGCGCTGGTGAAGAGCCTTCACCAGCGCCCGCGCTCGCGGCTGGTGCCCTTGCCGGAGTACGCCGGCGAGTTCGTCGAGAGCACGCCGTTCGCCCAGGGCAGCCTGCTCGAGGTGCTGCTGAAGGCGGTGCGCGAGCGCACGCAGATCGCGGTGCAGCGCAACGACTTCAAGCTCGAGCAGCTGCAGCCGCATCTGTTCATGAACCTGCGCATCGTCGACGAGCACGGCCGCCAGCTCGGCATGGGCCGCAACATCGCGGCGCTGAAGGCCGAGCTCGGCGGCCAGGCGCGCTCGGCGTTCCAGGCGCTGGCAGTGTTGAAGGACGCGGGTCTGCCTGCCGCGCCGAGCCCGTCGCCGGCGGCGAAGGCGGCCACGGCCAGCCCGGCGGCCCGGCCGGCACAGGAGTCGCCGGCGCCGAAAGCCGCGCCCGCGGCGGCCTACACCGCCTGGACCTTCGGCGAACTGCCCGAGCTGATGGAAGTGCGCAAGGGCGCGCAATCGCTGGTCGGCTTCCCGGCGCTGATCGACCGCGGCACGCACGTCGAGATCGAGGTCTTCGACGAGCCGGACGTGGCCGCCTCGAAACACCGCGCCGGCTTGCGGCGGCTGATCGCGCTGCAGATCCGCGAGCCGCTGAAGTACCTCGAGAAGAACATCCCCGAGCTGCAGAAGATGGCCGTCGCCTACATGCCGCTGGGCACGCTGGAGGAGTTGCGCGAGCAGATCATCGACCTGGCGCTCGACCGCGCCTTCCTCGCCGCGCCGCTGCCCACCGACGAGCACAGCTTCAAGACGCGCATCGACGAAGGCCGCGCGCGCCTCAACCTGATCGCGCAGGAGGTGGCGCGGCTGGCCGCGTCGGTGCTGGCCGAATACGCGACTGCGATACGCAAGCTGAAGGATTCGAAGCCGCCGAAGGATGTCGCCGACGACGTGCAGGCGCAGCTCGCGCGGCTGGTGCCCAAGCGCTTCGTCAGCCTCACGCCGTACGAGTCGCTGCAGCACGCGGTGCGCTATCTGAAGGGCGTCACGCTGCGCCTCGACAAGCTGCGCGCGGACCCGCAGCGCGATGCGCAGCGCCTGGCCGAACTGCGCCCGCTGGAGCAGCGCTATCTGCGCTTGCTGGCCGATCGCAAGGGCGCGGCCGATCTGCGCCTGAGCGAATTCCGCTGGCTGCTGGAAGAGCTGCGCATCAGTCTGTTCGCACAGGAATTGCGGACGCCGCAGCCGGTCAGCGTGAAGCGGCTGGAGAAGGCCTGGGCGCAATTGGCTGCATAGCGCGCGGCACGTGACAAAGTGGCGCGGCCGGCGCCAAAGTCGGCTTCGCCGACCAGTCGCCCGGCAGGGCGCCGGCCGATATACGAGTCACTCAATCTCCAGGGAGTGGAAGAGATGGTGACCGACGAAAGACGCGCGGGCGCGGGGCCGTTGAAGATTCAATGCTGCCCCAGATGCCGCTATATCCGCCAGCCCGCCGACACCGCACCGGACTGGCAGTGCCCCTCGTGCGGCGTGGCCCTTCAGAAAGCCAGCGAGTTCGGTGACCTGGAACACCACCCCTACATGGCGCCACGCGGCGCCTACCATCCCTGGAAGGACGGCCGCTCGTCCTCGAGGCCCTGGGTGATCGTGGCGCTGCTGGCGATTGCTTGTGCGGCCGGCATGCATTGGCTGGGCGCGCGCCAGGCGGGCAAGAGCAGGCCGGCGTCCGCCGAGGCGCCGGCGTCCGCCGCATCCTCCGCATCGCCGTATCGGCCGGAAGGCTAGCCCCGGCCATTCATTCAGGCGTTTGCCCGCGTGCAAGGAGCACTGCTAGAGTCCGCGCACCTTTTTTTGGATTCAAGGAGCGGACAAATGAGTTATGTGTGGATGGCGGTCGTCGGATTTGTCGTCGGACTGATCGCCCGGGCGATTCTTCCGGGCACGCAAAGCCTGGGGATCATCCTGACGGCCGTGCTGGGGATTGCCGGCGGACTGATCGCCGGTTTCGCCGGCCAGGCGCTCGGCTGGTATGCGCCCGGCCAACCGGCCGGTTTCATCGCTTCGGTGGTGGGCGCGATCGTGCTGCTGTTCGTCTGGAGCAAGGTGCAGGGCTCGAAGTGAGCCGGCGCACTACAATGACGGCTTCGGGGTGTAGCGCAGCCTGGTAGCGCAACTGGTTTGGGACCAGTGGGTCGGATGTTCGAATCATCTCACCCCGACCATCTAAGTGCTTGTTTTGGCTAGTCTTTTCTGCCGCTTCCGTGTGCCTAATTTTGCGGCACATTGCTAACGGAAGTCGAAACTGCTAACGGGTGGCCTTCGTTCTTCGCGCTGTGCGATGGCGTACGTAGTCGCTGGTCTGGCTTCTGTGCTGTGGGTGCCCATGGTTCTGGCGGCCTGCATCCCTTCCTTTGCTTCCTTGTCGGTCCGCTGTAGGTTATCGGTGTCCCGGATTGCGTCGTGAATAGCCAGCCGCTGACGGTGCGCTGCGCCGCACGCCGTTTGATGAGGCGCTCGGCTTGCAATTTGCGGAGCCGGTCGACCGCATCGCGCAGCCGTGGTGTCCATTCGATGATTAATGCGGCACCTGTTTTTCCGCGTGTCTTCGATGGACGAAACCTCAGCCCCTCGTCGGTGACATGCGGAGCATCGAGGTCGTCAAGGTCGGCGGTCCATCTCAAGTCGAGCAGATCTCCGATGCGCTGGCCGGTCAAATAGGCAACGGCGATCAGAGCCGCCAGCATTCGTCCGGACGGCGTTCGCCTGCCGTCGTCCCCGTACAGACCGCCTACCAGAAACGCGGCAATGTCCGGAGCCTGCACGTCGACCGCTTTGAGTTCGGCGAAAGCATCAGGCAAAGTACGGCACATGGCGATTTCATCGCGCTGAGTCTTTGGAGCATGCCGAGGCATCACGTCGCGCTGCCAGGCCGCGATCACGGCAGGCATCCTGCTGTCCGGGAGATCGTCCGACAGCAGTTGAGCGAGTGCCGCATACATGGCCGGAAGGCCGTCCTTGATCTTGCATAGGGGCACCCAAATGCGCTTCCTGCCCTGCGCGCGAACAAGGTAGTAACGCGCACCATGTGCGAACACGCGAGTCGGCAAACTTCGATCTTTGCCCATTGCCTAGATCATGCCATCCGAAGGCGGGGTGGTCATACTTCAGGTCGTTCGAGGACCAATTGTCCGCGGCAGACCGCTTCGTAGTGCGCTCGTTCCACGACGACATCGCCGCGCACACCGCGTCGGGCCCGACTAAATACAATACTGTTCAGATACGAAGCATCGGCGTAGGTTCGTGTCGCTGGTTCAGCATTTCGCCTCGACGGCGCACGTTGAAGTTGCTCATCTTGCGCTTGACGCCGCGCGGGTTGAAGCGCCCGCG
>Ga0105239_10000149_pt1 | contig 100935 bp, 103 predicted proteins | sample KBSC44metaG_FD_92761 | JGI IMG/M metagenome (GOLD analysis project Ga0105239, IMG submission 92761) | Corn rhizosphere microbial communities from Kellogg Biological Station, Michigan, USA - KBS C4-4 metaG | ecosystem: Host-associated > Plants > Roots > Rhizosphere > Soil | place: Michigan... | reverse complement strand
GTGCCCACGGGCTACCAGTCCAAACAGCTGATCATCAAGGCCGGCCTGGTGCCCATTGAATTCGATGCCTTGCCCGACAATGCCATGATCGATGTTGCGTTTGATGGTGCCGACGAGGTCGATGAGGATCTCAATTGCATCAAGGGCGGAGGGGCGTGTCTGTATCAGGAGAAGTTGGTCGCTATGCGCGCGAAGCAGTTTATTTGTGTTGCTGGTATGCTATAATCTATGCTACGCTGGTCCTACCAGTGCTCGGGATGGGAGATGACCGCTAACTGGTTCTGTTTGCCCATGCCAGATCACCGCAAGCTACAACACCGATTGATCACCAAGTGGCCTACCATCCCCATCGAAGTCGAGCCTAAAGCCGCCAGACAAGTCATGAAGAGACTACGCATGCTAGGAAGTCGCAGTCCCACGGGCGAAGGACCCCATATCAGGGAAGGCCACATGGCCAAGGCAGGGCCCATCAAGACTGACCAGGACTTCTTCATCATCGATGCTCCTTTCCCCCATCCCTTACTGATCGCTGAAGATGTCGCAAAGGGTGAGGTCGGGAACGGCGAAGACGGGAAGTGGGAGGTCGAGAAACTGGCCAGAGCAATCAAGGATATCAACGGCGTACTGGGCGTCGGTATCTTCTGTGGTCCAACGGGCCCCGAGGCCCAAGCGGCTGGCGTCGTGGGTGGCCAACGGCCTATCGCTTGCTATTTTGGTATGGCTGATGGCTCCGTCACCCTGCGGAGAGCTCGAGAAAAGAGGCATTCGGTTATCGCAAGATATCCGCCTCTGATACCAGTGACAAGCATCGACGCAGATGGTGCTGGCGTAGACTCATAGACTCCTCTGTGGCCGATAAAAGTAGGCTTAGAACCTACTTCGGGAGTAAGAATAGAGATTTGTTGTTCCTTATCCGGACTCAAATATCACTTTGCTTTCCGCTTTACCTCGTTCTCTGATAGTTCGCGAATGAAGATGCCTACCGTCCCTTCAGTGACGTCGTCTTTCCCGTCCTCGAACCCTGGGCTAATAGCAGTGGCGAGGTACTTTCCATTCGAGCTGAAGGACGCTGCCGCAACACTCGAGCTCAACTTCGGGTAGATCTTGATCCGCCGCTTGGCCGCTGCATCCCAGATGGCCACCACGCCGTCACCGCCTCCCGTCGCAAACGTACCATGCACCGGGTGGAAGGCGATCGCATTAACTGGGAACAAAACATCAACGTCGTCGATAGGCTGGCGGTGACATTTGAAAGCGTATTTTCGGGCCTGACTCTCCTCGCTGGGATCGAACCACTCGACGGCTACACGGCCTTCGATGCTGGTCGAGGCGTAGCCCTCATCGTTGGGCATGCAGTCTATCGCGCGCGTCATAAATCTCAGGCTGCTCTCACGCCGCTGCCACGGGTCAATGTCTAGGTGGTTCTGGAGCGGGTCTGTTGTGGAGGATTTGCCCTTGCACTCCGTGGCGAGGGTGTTTAGCTCGTAGATGTGTAGTGCACGGTTGGCCATGGCGACGACTAGCTTAGAGGGCGAGAGGGCGAGGGAGAACGGCTTGGAAGGCAGGTGGATAGTTGCGGTTGGCCATTCTGAGGTCGAAGCCGGTGCGTCTGAGCCCGGGTGGATGTGCATTGTTGAATCCCACGAGGCAGAGATGACGAGGGAGTGCTCCTTGCTGTAGACGACTGATCGCACGCCATTGTCGTGGGTGTTGAGAACTGTCTGAGAGCTGGATGCTACGTCGATCCTAGACAAAGAGACACAGTCAATAGGGTGAACAACACGATGTTTCCTGAAGTACACAGGTACTTACCTTCTCACACCCCAGTCCAAGCACGCTGTGTACAGTTCGTTGTCGTCCTTGCCAAAGCACACATCGAGAACAGGCGCGCGGTGCTCGTACTTGGCGAGCAGAAAACACGACTTCGCGTCTGTAACTTCGTAAAGATAAGCATGCTTGTCCCAAGAAGCTACTGCAAAGCGGAGGGAGTTAGGGTGCGGCGAGAATCGCAAAGACGAGATAGCATCGGCTGGCAAGTCTGAGACCGAGAACTGGTCTGTAAAATGCGGTTAGTAAGAATTGGATGTTGAGTCGCTGAAGAGGAAGACGTACTGCTTGACATGGTGGTATACAACAACGTCTATCTGTCTCGAGTGGCAAGTGTTGTGCGGCTGCGTATCTTAGTCGTATTTTGGTGTTGGTATCTCAGGGCTGCGACAAAAACATGAGGGACGCACAATTTTGCCGGCCGTCACCGCCTGCCACAAGTTACAAACTCTTAGCCTCGTAGCCTTGTAGCCGTGGCACCACTTGGACAGCATAGTGAGTAGGGGATGAGGATTGCCAATGCTAATTTTGTCAACTCGTTGTAAAATTTTTAGGGGACGGATTTGCACCGAGTTCGATTTCATAGATTTTAATTCTGAATGTCCATGTAATCATATTACAAAGTCTATGTAATCTAGAAAGATATATATGCAGACGCTATGCGAAGGTTTGTTTGTTCAGGCATTGCACTTGAGCAAATAACCGTGAAGCTTACCTGAAGTGAAGATGTTGATTAAAAGAATGCCACGTATAGCTGATGACAGACGAGGAGAAAGATGAAAGTTCAACCAAAAAGGAAAGAAAAACTTCGCTTGCTCCATTCCATGCAGTTGTCAGTTCAATCCATTAGAAAGGGAGAACCGTGTACCGATTCCCAATGCAAAATCATACCATCTCTTTCCACTCTTCAGGCACCTCATGTTCAGGTATCATTCGTCTCAAGTCTTTCAGCACTGCTTCAGTTCCTTTCTCCACCACTGTCAGACGTGGTACCCGAAACCGATTCCCGCTGACTTCCAATACCCTCAGCTTACCAGGTTCTCTGGCCGATCCAATGAAATTGCCGAACAATCCAATCCTTGCGGGAAGGCTTTCAATTTCGTTGTTGCGGATGTCAAGAACCTCTAGGCCTCGCACACCTTCTGTGTCGATACTATTGAACCAGTTATCTGTCGCCAGTAGTGTAACACAGTTGGGAAACCACGCCCGGACCCAAGGAACACGACCAGCTAATCGATGGCATGATATGTTCAATTCGGTAAGAGCAGGTGCCTTCATGTAAGTGGTCAACGCGTCCAACGACGTGAGTCCTGTACTAACAATGTACAACGACTTGAGGCTCGGCAAGAACAGTTCTGACGTCAGGTACTGTGTCGGATGCAGAGCCGGATTGTGACTGAGGTCTAAGGATTGCAATGAATACTTGAGGGCTGGGTGAGAGAGAAGCTCATATGGAAAAGCGGAGAGCTCGTTATTTGAGAGCTTCAGCGTGTGTATCGCGCCACTGGAGCCATCGAGATCAACCTCATCGAGGCAGATGGTGGTGAGAGATTGGGAAGACAGGTCAAGAACTCCGTTGGAGCACTTGTAACGGATCTGGCTAGAATTGCTGGTTGCTTGGCTTCCTGAACCAACACCAGCATCTTCTTGCTGCGTTTCGAGTTTCCTTTCCGCGTCTTGCTTGATTTCTGTCGTGCTCATCGTCAACCATTTCTTCTCCCGAAGAGGATTGCCCACCAGTGTTAGGCTGCTTAGCTCCTCCATCAACGCGATCTCGGGGCTGATGATTCTAATGTTGTTGTGAGCGAGGTCCGCGCTCTTCAAAGCTTTCAACTCCACGAACCCTGCCGGCAACTCTTCCAATTCGTTCTCGGACGCGAGAAGAGTATGTAACAAAGCACACTTGGACAGAACTGGCAGTTTCGACAGACGATTACCATTGACAGCAAGCGAGCGAAGACTAGGGAGGTCTAGCGACGCTCCACCAATCTCCTTCAAAGAATTGTGAGAAGCATCAAGGATGCGGAGATTAGGCAGATTCACAACCTCATCGAAGAGCGTATTCGTGAGCCCATTCTTTGAGATATTGAGGTCTGTGAGAGGTATACCCTCGAAAAGTTTCCAGTGAATTGCAGTCAGTTTGTTGCCCGCAAGGTTGATCGATTTCAGATTCTGAAAGTGGATGAAGCTACCCTCATGAACATCAAGGATGCCATTACCATGAAGATCTAGCGTTTGAAGGTTGTTGAGTTGATGGCCACCAAAATCCAAATTTCCCTGGAGAAGATTATCGCCCAGCATCAATTCTTTCAGGTTTCGGACCTGGCCAATAACTTTCAACGCTTCATTAGTCAACTTGTTGTTACTCAAGTTCAAAACTTGTAGTCTCTCGAGTTGACGAAGCCCAATTGGAATTGCAGACAGCTGATTTCGCTGCAAATTGATATGTTCCAGTCCACCAAACTGGTTGGTCTTTTCATCGTCATTCGTCATATCTTCTGGGGAGTAGTCTGGAAATATCCCATCCTCAAACTGTTCAATCTCGTTGTCTGCCGCAATCAACTTGATTAAATCTACCATTTCCGACCAATTTGCCGTGCTGTTGTCCGATTCGTACATATTCATAACTTCTGTTGGCATTCCTTTCAGACTCATGCTTGCGACATTCAGAACACCGGATGTGACTGCCTGCGCGATTCGTTTTCGTAAAAGGCCCTTATTGTTTTGACCGGGAGGAACATCATCCTCAATCTCGACAATAGGCCATGGCTGAGCTCCTGTTTGCTGGTCCGGTAGATCCTGTCGATTCTCTAGTGTTTTCCTCTTCGCAGCTTTCGCTTTTGCAATGGTCTCTCGAAGAGCCTGCGATGACTTAGGTGAACTCTTTGAATCCGAAGTTGCGGAGGCCAGCGATTCAGTTCTGGGGGCAGCCTTTTGTTTCTTGGATTTCGCTGATGGAGGCGTGGAGGGGGCGATTGCATTCTCTCCTCTGGTTTTGGGTCTTAGGAGACCGCTACGCTGTTCAGGGTCAGAAACTGCCAGCTTAGTAGCTTTAGTACCCGTTGACGCAGGAACGTCTTTGAAAATCGAGGAGAGCGACGGTTTGACAGAAGCCGAGGTGTGGCCTATTGTCTTGCTGCTATATGTTGGTTTGGATTTCATGGTCGAACCTGGGGCGTGAGTTGCACGGGTAGAATTGTGGCTCTGTTCATGAGCGCCGGTAGCGGAACTCACTGATCGTTTCGATTCGTGAGGTAACTTTGCGATACGTGAGCCGTAACCTCTCACGAAAGCTTTGGGTGGTGTATATATGTTGCCAGGTGAGACGACTGGGGGCAGAGCACCAACATCCTTCGTCGGTGACATTCTGCCAGGAGGTTTAAATGGCCGCTTCGACGGTGAGTCTGGACGGTGAGCTCCCGGGGTGTTGGGTCGAGATTCTCTCATACTTGATGCTGGACGGATTGGAGGAGGCATAGAATTATCAACGCCAACCAAGCTCGACCTTCTGGCAATGGGCGACGGACACGGCGACATCTGGGATAATGTTTCAATGGTCCTTTCCGATAGTGAAGGCCGAGGCCGGCGCCTCTCCTTGAACTCCGATCCAGAATTATCCTTGCTGGCGATGCTTGGATTCTCATTTCCATCTTCGAAGACAGGAAATTCCGAGCTGAGTCCTGGGGGAGTAGTGTCCAACGACGCCTTTTGCGCGTCTCGAAGAGCGTCTCTCACTGGTGAAACGCTTCTTGGTGAGTGGGAGTTGTCGGACCAGCCATATCGCTGCTTGATTGAGTGGTTAAATGTCTCTATCAGCGGTGCCTTTGCACCTGCTGGTCGTGGAAGTGTCGAGTTCTTCCGCAAGTCATCGTTGTGAATGACGGGAACTGGAGAGCTTCTAGCAGTGAGCCTCAAGCTGTCGTTTGAAGGTACAGCGCGTGGCATGGGTAGACGGGACAGGCGTGGAATGCTGGCCCGAAGTGGAACATTGGACCCATGGTCCTGGTCCATGCTTGAATTCAATGATCCGTATAATTGGACGCGTTATCGAGGCTCCGTATGACTCCGTTCCAATAAAGTAGATATATTGTTTCTACATGAAGTACCGCAAAGGTATACCAGACGCTGAACACATGGAGTTTGGATGTTCTGCGTGGTGTCGTTCGGGCTGTCAAATAGACCCGTACGAATTTTATTGAAAGAAGAAAGACCTGCCAGTGCTCGTAATCGAATGTTGACAGCGGATGGATAGGGGCTCCGAGGCACCTAAAGTCGTCGTTAGCAGCAGCGCCGCCGATCATCGGTTTCCTAAGCGACCATGGCGTGGCTAGCCATTGATGGACTAGTGGCGGCGCTAGTCGCGTCAGACACACGCCCAGCCTCCTTCGCCCAATAGTGGACGTGATAGTGGACTCGTCTCGTGCGCCTCCCCATTCAGGCGCCATTCAGGTTGCTAGCAGGTAGCCAGCCCGCCCGCTTCTCAACCTCTCATGCACCTCTCGCCTCACATCCTCTTCTCCTCCATTCGCGCTCCCAGCCATCCGTCTTCCGTCTCCCGCTTCACTCCAGTCTCCCAGAAGTTGACCAACCTGCCATTGTGGTCCATCCTATCAAATATCTATCTCGAGTCCCCGTGCAGTCCCCTCAACACATTTCCCTAAACATCTCAATCCAAACACCTGGTGCTTGGGTCTGTTAAAGTCACGGACCTTCTGATCATGTCTCATCGTGTGAATTGACCATCAAAACACTGTCATTTCCTTTCACAACTCTCGACTCCACCGCTATCGATATCGTGCCGAACTTGAAACCTCAGTCATTACCGCTTTCGCACTGCTGCGCTGATCGTTTGCTGAAGCATCATCACGCTGCCCCTCGCTGCCACTGCCGTCGCGAGACTCGAGTGCGTCCTGTCTGAAGCATTCACAAGCGGTGTCGAGTGAATACTGAATATATTGCCTTATTTCTCACTTTCTTCAACCACCATGGCAAGCCCTCTGACCGAAGCTGCTCTGCAAGGAACGATCATCCCTTCAACACCTCCTCCTGTTCGTACTCATTCCGCAGACAGCATCAGTAAATCCGCCTACACCTCTCCTCCACCAATGTCTAGCAGCATGACCCCGCCGCCATCCACGCAACCACCTCGATTCCACTCACCAATAAACCGAAACAGCGTCGGTCCTACTGACGCCTTGTTGGCTTCTCCTCCACACACCATCCAACCCAATGTTCTGCAAGCTCTCCCAACACAGGACGCCGTTGAAAAGGCTGTGGATATCGGGGAATTGCGAGATATGGCTCGAGAATTGATTACTGCAGTAAAGGATGCTAGGACTTCTGCCGCACATTTTAAACTTCAGCACAGTCTTTTGCTTATGGAATCAGAAGAGGCAGCTCAACGGGCCGAAGTCGAGCACCAGATGACTCGACGGGAGGTCGAGGTTCTACAAGCTGTTGAGCTGAAGAGTAGAGCCTTGTTCTCGATGAACTCCCGGAATTCTCAACCGCCGCCATTGCCTCAAATCGAAGCGTTGACCAAAACTTGCAGATCACTCGAAGATGAGCGAGATGAAGCTGAGCGGCGACTTCAGCGAGCAAAGAAATTGATTGAGATGCAAAAGGACAAATTTGATTTGTTGATGGAGGAGAATGCCTTGCTCAAGAAGCGAATCCGTGACAACAGAGAACATTTCAGTCGCTTGAAGAGTCTTTCCCCAACCTACACCACTCCCCGCGACACTTTCACCACTCCACAGCGAAAAAATCTTCCACCATTCCCTCAAAGTGCCCCAAACCACTCAAATATCGCTGCCCTGCTAGCTGCAGATCAGGTTCTCAATGGTGAAAGCATTAGCGTGCCATCGACACCGACTCGGACTCAGACATCAAAGATCAAGCGTGGTCACCTTCGAGGAGCGCATTCATTATCCTCGCTTCATACCACTCCCGCCCAGCATCGTTCCCTCACTCGTGATGGGTACCCCGAATCGATGATTCCATTCTCAGCCCCCGCGTCACAACTCGTCATTGAGTCTGCCGAGAGGGAACGCCATGATAGAGACAGCACGATCTCAATTTCAGATGCTGAAGAGATTGATGATGACATTCAACAGTCACAAGCCAGTTCACTGGCGAGTGATATGCTGCGACGGAATCCCGCGAGTCAGGAAACCTTGAGGTTGTCACAGAACGCTGAGAGATCCAGCAATCTACTGCAGTCGAAGCTTTTTGGACCTGTCAAGAAGCATACCCAGGGCCACAAACGCGGATCTAGTTTTGGCGAAGCTGATACTAAGATGAAGAAAGCAAAATTATCTCAGGGAGTTGGGTTGGGTATTGAATCCTGGAGTCAAGGTTAAATGAGGCTATTTGCTCTCTCGAGCTGGAACGAATGTAATGATATCCCGTCCCCACCTGCAGTTAGGAAGGGGGCTTGTACGATGCAGAATCACGATTAGCTACCTCGTTACTCAGTCATATGAATTGAATGAAACTTTCTCTGCTTGAATCATCACAATTTATTCTTCGGATCTGTGCGGGCTCCTCTGACTTGTAAGTTGGAGGTCATCTAGCAAAAGCATGAACCTGTAAGCTCGATTGCTAATACCCTGCAAAAGATATATGAGAGGTGCTACAGCCAGTCTTGTATGTCCAGGACACTGGCACTGGAGAACTGTGCAGTTTGGTAGAATTAGTGGGAGACGAGAGGTCTCCACAAGGCTGGCTATCAGCCTTGCAATCACATGACATGCCCTAAGACTTGGCGCCAAGAGTTCACTTGCACCACGAAGGGCAGAGCAAAAGTCGAGCAAACTGCCACTGCGATCCACTGCCGCACTCGTTCGACGCACATCCGCACCACAACTTCCCTTCCCTCTCACACAAACCCCTTCAACGGTTGTTCTTTTAATCGTCATCAGTCACAATGGCGATCAAGCACAACCAACAGCTCCCGAATAACCATTTCCACAAGGATTGGCAACGACGGGTGCGCGTGCACTTCGATCAAGCCGGCCGCAAATCTCGACGTCGAGCAGCTCGTCTCTCCAAGGCCGCTGCTGTCGCTCCTCGTCCCACCGACCGTCTCCGACCCATCGTCAGATGCCCTACGATCAAGTATAACCGACGCCAGCGTGCTGGTAGAGGTTTCACTTTGGCTGAGTTGAAGGTATGAATTTCTTCTCCCCACCTGCGTTGACCATAACTGGGATTTTGAATTGGAGAAAATATCTGCGCTAAAGATGCCACAAGCACCAAATTCTAAGGGAGATGGAGATTCAAAATTGGATAAGAGGTGGAAATTGAGCCAGTCAGTCGAGTTGAATGGTCTAAAATATTTCACCCACAATTCATCTTAGGTTGTTTTTCCCGTTGCACAGCGACGCTAACAAATCCTCGCAATAAACAGGAAGCCGGCATCCCACGCAAGCTCGCACCCACAATCGGCATCGCCGTCGACCCAAGACGCCAAAGCACCAGCCAAGAAGCCCTGAGCCTGAACGTCGAGCGCCTCAAGGCCTACAAGGCACGATTGATTCTGTTCCCACGCAAGGCCGGACAGCACAAGAAGTTGGACAGCAGCGCCGAGGACGTCAAGGCCGCATCCGACGCCAAGAATGTCGTCTCAGGCAAACTCTCGGCCGTCCTGCCCATCGACTCCGGCGTCGGCATCAAGCACGGCTTCGAGGAGGTCAAGAAGAGCGCCTTGCCCAAGGGAGAGGAGGGTGCCTACCGCAAGTTGAGAGTCGCCAGATCCGAGGCCAGATATGCCGGTGTCCGGGAGAAGAGAGCCAAGGCCAAGGCCGAGGCCGAGGAGAGCAAGAAGAAATAGATGCGTTCCAGCACAAATGGGAGAATTGCGAATTGCGATATGATGAAGTGAACTGTTTGCAGAAAGTGAGTATCGTGTGGCGGTGGGTGACTTTTGCCATGACAGAGATGCCCGCCCTTCATCGCCGATTCTTTCTATCATGCAAGTTTCACATACATTGAGGGGAGAAAATGGTGATGCATTCCATCGACGAACCAAAACCACGGCATTGAAGGTATGGGGATGGGGAAGGATACCACTACTACATGTCGTTGTCCTCGGGGCTTTCTAAAACTCCTTCAGAAGGGGGTTTACGGCGTCCAACCTCTTTTTTCCGATTGTGTGTCCGTTTTCTCGATTCTTAGCACTCACTACTACTGCGGCTAGATGACGAAGAATTCAGAAAAAAGTGAAAACCACAATGAAAAATTGAAACCTGAAAACTGAAATATGAATCCTTCCCCATTAGTGGTCTCTACTCTTGCGGGTAGCTCCCTGTTAATGTCAATGCCATTGATGTGCAAAAGTCATGTTCATTCTTCCAGGGGGTATCATCTCCGACGCTATCTCATACAAATCACCAAGCATTCTTAACTTCGGTCAGGGAAGTACGAGAGTATGAACGAGCTCCCAAAACCAATGCAATCCACCCGCAGACTGACCGCACGCTATGCTGCCTGCCCCCATATCATGATGCGTTTCCTCATTCAGCTCGTAATCCTTGTCATTGCTTTTCGTGACACACTATAGTATTGGTCCTGCCCTTCATTATGTAATGCGTTTTCGCTTGCGCTTGCGAGCAGGTTCTCCTCCGGCACCCTTCGTTTCGTCGTCACCTTGGAGCAAGCCGAGGACATGCTCAAACGATGCAGGCACGCCCCTGGTCGGGAAGAGGCTACCGAACACCGCAGCCAGATCCTGGCCCGTCTTTGCAGAGACTCCGCTGGGAGCAATACTAATGGCAGATTTCACCTCCCCGGTCCAGTCAATGTTAATGGCCCAGAGCAGGAGGATTTTCTTCCTCGGTCCATTGGTTTGTGTTTGGTCCGGGACGTTGATTTCGAGTTGTGAGCGGTGCAGATATGGAGACAGCGCCATGGTGTCGCGTTCTGTCAGTCGCTGTTGCCGCGCGATTTTGAGCTCATCTGTGGAGGTGGAGTTGTATTGGAGGTAGAGCTGGCGGAGGATTTTGGCACGCTCGGTCGAGGCGGCGAACCATTGGCCTAGGCCCCAGACCACACCGCCCACATCGAGCTGGTGAAGAGGGTGGTCTAGGCGCTGCCGGAGCCACTTGTGTATACCCAGCGTGAGACCTTTGCGGGAACGGTGCGCAGGTGTGTAGACCCTGGACACTTTCTCTACTCGGGCGTCTTCGGCGTCCACAACCACCTCGAATGCAAAGGCGAATGCGTGGACAGGCCAGGGAGGTGGAGCTGTCAAGCCTAGAGTATGAACGACCTTCGTTCGGTGGTCGATTTTCTTTGTTTCAGTCGAGGCTGTGAGACTCAGATTACCAGGAGAAAATAGGGACAAATACTGCATGGCTTTCTTCTCGTCCGTATTAGTGCTGCTCAAAGGAGTTCCAGTTTCTCCGCCATCAGCTGTAGGGATGAGCAGAGATAGGACCTCGTCATCGATTTGGGCGTCGTTGCCAACAGCCGCCTCCAAAGTTTTAACTTCCATCTTGACTTTTTCGAGTCTTTCACGCAAGGTGTGAAGAGTAGATTCCTTTTCAGCCGACTCCGCTGGTAAATCGTTGCCTTCATCATCTTGGCCCGTCTCGGTCGGAGCAGATAGTTCCACGTCCTCTGAGCTGTCTAGCTGACTTTCCAGGGCTTCAATCACCAGAAGATCTTCAGCGCTGCGCAGGCCACTTTCGCTAGCATTTCCACCAGAAGCTTTCGGTTTTAGTGGGCTGCTGGTTATTGGACCATCGATCCTCCGGCGTCTTCTCCGGCCACTTCCAGATTTTGAACCCCTGGGGCTGCTGCTGGATGCGAGACCACGGGGCTTATCGGGGATGGTGCTGATGCCCAACTGTACCGGTGTAGGAGGTAGGTCGAGCTCTTCGCTGCGATTCCTGGAGTCTGTCCTGGACGCACTGCCGGGTTTTGGTACAAGTGTCGGCTTGAATACATGAGGGATCGGGTCCTCCTCCAAAGTTGCGGTCCTGCGGTTTCGTCTTGTTGTGTTCGCAGAAGTTGGGGTTGTGATTGCTTGATTTTCAGTCGCCCCGCCCGCGCTCTGGTCTAAGTCATCCACGCTGGCAGCAGACAGAGGTGCTGGAGCTGGAGGTAGCGCAGCCGCATTCAAAGTCATAGTGGATCTGGTTGGCGGCCGGAGTATCTCATCTCTTAACTGTTTGCCCCGAGGCTCATCCTTTGAACGATTTGTGCTCCGGCCGATAAGATGAGGATGCGATCGGGCAAGTGAGCTCTTGGTCGGTGATAAGTAGGATGCGCGAGTTGGGGTTGTGGGTGGTTGCTGATTCAACGTTGATAATGAGGGATCGGGATCGGGCCCATCTTCAGTTGCGTTTTCAACTGCCGAGTTGTCCAGTCGACGTCTCTTTGCCGGAGACCGAAGCATTATGGAAAATGCGCCACTGACAGTTTCCAATTCCTCTTGTTGTACCGGTGTCTGTCGCAACTTGAAATTGAAGCTGAGGGGTCCTCAAACCCGACGTGTACTTGACGCGTCGCAAACACGCGATAATTGCCAAGCCTCGATGCGGCCAGTTTACCTTGGCACTGATAGGTTATTTATCCGTACCCAGGTTCGTACATACATAAAGGTAGAAGTGTGTAAGGACTGCTTCACTCGAGACTTTGACCCTAACTTACTCGAGTTTAAAATCTCGCGTTCCTGATTACCGCCACCATCTCTTCAAGGGCAGCTACAGTGTACTGGGGTACTAGCGGCTCTTTCAGTAATTAAGCGTGGGTGTGTGCCCGCCAGCGTCGCCGCCGTCATCATTATGGTCGGGCAAGTCTGGACTGCTGCCCCTTTTTGGTGGCCTACAGCCTGAGGCTTCAGCTTTTGACTCATCCGCCTTCTCCTTCCTCAAGGCCTCGGCTTTATCGCACGCGAGTTTCTTACGACTGGTCTCCATGCAAATCCAAGCAAGCTGCAACAAGGAAGTGCCACTCATAACGCATTCTTGGGTTTACAGATAATACAGTCATCAATGCTGGCACCGCATCTATTTCTCCAATCGATAACAAAGTTTTCAGCTCAGAGTAAACGCAACCTTCAGAATCTTTGAATAGCGGTGAATTCCTGCATCCATACGCCTGCGTGCTATCTTTGCTTGCAAACCGTCTTGTGCTTGTTCCAATCAGCACGCTGGCATTCCCGAGAGCAGTATTTGGCTGTATGACAACGTGAGCAAGTAAGGAGGCCAGCTCCGTTGACCGCCTTGTCTCTATGGCATGCAGCGCATGTCTTCGCCTTGCTCTCCTGGTCCTCTTTTTTCAGGTCCTCGATTTCGTGCCCACTCTCGGACATCGGGGCAGAGAAGCAGGGTGAAATGGCCGCTCTAACCGCGTATTTGGCGACCTTGTCCCATTCGGGAACACTTGTGACAAAGTTAGAAGGCAATACTCCATCTCCACATGAACACAGTAGTCTTTGTCCGTTTTCGACAGAGAGAGGCACTCGTCGCTCTACCAAATATTCACAATCAGGTTTATGAGACCAGGTCCTGCAACGCTCGACATAAGCGGGTAATACCTGCTTCCATAGGCGCATCTCAGCTTCTGTAGCGCGGACCTGACACAACATACCGCTTTTCGTAAGCGTCCCCAGGAAAGAGGTAATTCGAGGCATCAGACCGTCGTACAGCGGCAAGACTGCCGTATCCAGCACCGCCGTGCGATTCGAGAGATCGAGTCGAAGGCAGGACACAAAGATTAGCATATGCACGCCACCAGCTTCGGGGCAACTTATTCCAAACACACTGTCACGCCGGCCTTGCAGTCCACTGTAGTGCATGAACATGGAGAATAGAGAGTCCTTGAACTCGACCCTCGTTCGCACGCCCATGGAAGCTTGTTGTTCAGGATTGTTGCGAAGTGATCTCTCGCTTGCACTCCACATCATCGACGTATGCGTGGTTAGCCAGGCTAACCGTGCATGTTGGTTCACATCCAGAGACGGCAACGAAGAGAGATTCAGGTATGGCATGTTCCAATTCGTGACGATGTCCGAGTCCAGGAAGATAGGGTAAGTGAATGAGCGGAACGAAGGCCATTCAGTGGAGTCAGCGACCTGGGTTATTAATTCAATGTAGGATGACTTCCTGGCAACTTTGATTTTGAGGCCCGAATCCAGCATCGGAAGCGCGAAGTCTACTGCGATGTTCAATTCCGGATGAATACTGACAGTGAAGTTGAAAGGAGTTGTGGAGACCGATGTGACTTGTCCACCCGCTTGGAGCGTTGTTTTATTATTGGCTGACACTATTTCCGATCGAGCGGTCATGGAAGCAATTTTCGCCGTCTCTGAGTTAACAACGGCGGTGATAGTGGTGTTTGCAAGCGAGGCAATGCTATCAGGAACCCCCGTGTTGCAGGCAGGAGAGTTGCAGATTGAGAGCTTTCCGAACTGATTGGGTAGATGTTTGCTGATATATACGTGATCAGTATCGGCAAGGGATGTCCGATAAACTGAGAGCTGAAGGCCAAGGGTGCGGATGAATGCTTGAGAAGTCTGCGGAGTGCTTTGCAAGCCAAACTCAACTGATGCCATTCGTGGTTGTAAGAGTAGCATCCATGTCGGAGCATAGAATGACACTAACAATGGCGATGTTCCACTCCATGCCAATCTGTCCTCGATGATTTCCACTTCAAATGAAGCGCTGAATGGAGTGCCGTGACTCTTCACCTCGCCAAACCCACTTTGAATTGCAGCGAAAGCATTCTGCCATGGTCCTCCGTTAGACGAGCCTTCAACTAGACAATGCAGCGGTGGTGTTCCAATCTCGGTGACCTCTCTACTCGTGAAAACCGCCAGCCGTTCCCTGGACACCATCAACGTCACACACACGATTGGCGGTATATTCTTCCAATCCCGCAAGTCGTTGGTCTTCAGGTCGGTGCCAAGGGGGTTAAGTGGGCGTTTCAGCGTGTCCACGGAATAGATGTCAAATAAATGGAGCCAAACATACAATTCCTGGACGTAGTTTCTTGTCATCAAATGACTGGTGTTGCTTTCGATACGATCAAGGAGGGCAATGATAGTCAGGCCCCAGTCCACGCGAACCGTGGTTCTGAGAATGCTCATAAATGCGACGAAGCTGGCGCGTTGATAGTTTGGTGTGGAGAATTTTTGTATTTTGCCTATCGTTACATTCGAGAACATTTTTGTGACATCCTCATTTTCAAACATTTTCAGGTACATGTGGTAGAGGGTGGACGCGAGACAAACTGGGTCGAACTTGACGGGGTTAAAAGCTTCCCCTTGCGTTAAGCCGTCATCCGTCCGGATAGGTCGCTTCCATGCGTTCCTGGTAAATAACTGTCCGTTACGTGCGGCTTTGCCTCCAAAACTCTGAAGCGTGGCGTCAAGTAGAAGCTCATCGCCAGTCGAGAGGGCAGATGTGTTCGTCACCAAATCCGCCGGGGTCAACCCGAGAAGCATTGATATTGTGGGGAGAGAGCCACATAGGAGGCCATCGAACAAGCTGATATAGGTGCTGTCAGAGCGCACTAGCTTCTCGGTATAAAGAGTTGCGGAGATGTCATGTGTCAAGAGTGGCGCTGTTGCGACAAGTAAGTTGAGAGCCCCTAAATGGTCGATGAGGTTCGAGGTATCAATAATGTTAAATGTAAGCCGGCTCTTGGCCTTGTGGGTGCCCATCTCTCCATCAAGTATGAATGGTTCGAAGTGAAAACGATCGCGGTACAGATGTGGAGGTGAACTGCATTGTGCCTTGTTCACACATTGCAAAGAATGAGAGAAGGCCAGAGCATCCCCTACGAAAAACCTTAGGGTGACGAACTTCGCGTAGTTTCGGAACGAGGTCGTCCACGAACGAAATTCGTTCCTTGCTGCCTCAACCACATGCTCCCGAGTTGATCCTGCTGAGGACAGAAACAAGGGTGATGTCGGTCGTAAGGGCGCATAAGCAGTGGCCAGGTGGAAGCCCAGGAGCGGGTCAGTCGCATAGTGCAGAACAACATGGTCATCCAGAGAAGCGAACATCGGATTGGCATGTACAGCAAGCGATAGGCGCGACTGATTGAGATCGATAGAGCCGTGCTGCCAGTAATGCTTATGCAGACTGTCCAGGTCCTCAATGGATCTCAGGGCGGCTGGAGTCGACGATCGGAATCCTGTGAGATTCATACCAACGCCTATATGAGCTTTATGTTGCTTTGACTTCTTGATACTGGCTTCGAAGCGTTCTTCAAAGCGAGAGAGTTCCTTCCCATTTCGTTCAATACCGTAGAAGTTCCACATCTTCTTCACCTTCTCGAGGGAGCCACGGTCGCAAAACTTAATTAGTTTGCCATATTTGCTCTCGTGCCAGGTTTGGAGGGAAACGGCGAGAGCGTACAGCTTCTGTGCCTGGCTTTGCAGAAGTTCAAGCGAAGCTTCATCGATCCGGAAGTGGTAGTATAGGTTCCAATACGAAGTATAATTTGTGCCATCAGTGTCGTCAGTGATGAGGGAGAGCAGAAGTGTGTTACGAGCTTTCCGATCTGATCAGTGAGGGTCTTGGACGAAGAGATGGACATACCGATTACAGCTTCATCTACGTCACAGCTGGTGAAATCCAGTGTCCGATCTTTCTTGTTAGTATCCTTCACGAATTGATGACAGAACGCTGGGAAAGGTGGGAACGTACGATCTGCATGAACTGTGAAGAGAACATGACGGATGTCTCCGCTACCAAGGAGGAGGACATCAGCCTTTTTCTCTGGAGGCAGCGCTTGGGTCAGGGATACGGCTGGAGTGTTCCCAAGCGGGTAGAAGAACGTAACAACATTTGCAATCTGCAACGTTAACATATTGATATTGACCAGTTAGTTGTTGACAGAGTCTCGGTCGCCCATCTGCTAGGCAGAGCTCTTTATCCTCAGGATGGCAGCAGAGACGGAACGGCCGGTATTCACAATTGGGATTTAGTAAGTGTTTGAATCCTAAGTTGCATGTAAGCATCATTTGGGGTGGTGAAGGGGTGGTGATGGAAGGTGCAGCGTCAATGTCACATGTTCAGTGAATGTGCATGGCCAACACAGCGCCAATAAAATGGCGAATTGCTATTCCTCTTGTATCAGCTCTGCATTTCTAACGGCGCTTATGCAGCGCTCCTTCTTTTGCCTGGGTACCGAGCATGTTCAATTGGGTCGAGCCTAGGGCAAACTGCAGCATTTGCAGAATGTCGGATGCCTGCTGCGAGCTACGCTTCCCCATTGGTTGCCTTTGCATCGACAGGTCACTCAGCAGGACTCTGTGCAACCAATGAAGCCCTGATCAGACGTATCACTTCTCAAGAAGAGAGGAGTGCCAACAGGAGTGTCAATTACCCCCATACTGCCCTCGCGTAGGACAAGGAAGGCGATAGATCTCCAAGCAGAATTCCAGCCTTATATTACTGTACAACATCGCAGGAGCCTTGTTGACAGTGCCCTGGTTTGCTCCTACATTTTGGGTTTCGTTGACATTTCTTGGAAGGAGGAATAATGACTCAACCAGGGAACACTGGAGGAGAGCTGCTTAGCGGTGGGGATGAGGAGCAATCTTTAACGAATATCCAGACCTCCATTAGCCCTCAGCAAGATCCAATTCGACAATCTGCCGACTTTCGAAGTGAAAGAATCTTTCCACCATTTTTAAGCCTCCCTGATGATGACAGCATCGACCTGGATTTCTATACCAGTCAGGACGGATTCAGATACATTCCTGGGCGACATTGGTGCTTTTTGGCCGAAGTTATCGGTGTGGAAAGCTTCGTACGCTTGCGACTAAATGTCCGCGATAAATCAGGAACAATGGTGCCAATCGCATTTCACACTGACGGACGTGGCACAGAATTCGAGGACAAGGTGCAGCCCGGCCATACAGTGACAATTCTATATGCACTCCAGCATGGTTTCCTAGATTTATCAACCGGGATTCGCTTGGAAGATTACAGTGCCATAAAGGTAAAGTCTCTCATCTGCTCTTCTACTGTTGTGTCTTTCTCAGATTCTTATTCATCGACCAGATCCTCCCATTGCCTTTCAATGAATTGTTCCGGCTGAGCGATCAAGTCCATCAGTACTACACAGAAATCGACGGAAAACGAAAGTGTCATGGCTGTGACGAGTGGAAAACTTCTCTGCGGAAGTGCGGCAACTGTCTCCTTTTCTGGTACTGCAGCAAGGTGAGTCTCAGATAAAATCATGTCATGTCTTTTTGACTCTATTTCTGACATCGCCATAAGACTTGCCAAGGCGAAGGCTGGATGAGGAAAGGTCATAAGCAGGATTGCAAAAGTTTGAGGGACACAGACTTGCAATCGATGTTCCTCTTGAAATGGAACTGCTTCGAGGATTTTGTGAAATTTCCAATGCGGATTGCGAATGAGAAGATGGGATAACTTCAAGCCACGGGAAGCTCAGCGACACAGGACATTCCAGCAAACATAAGCCATTCTATATCAAAGGGGGAAGGGGCCCATCCCAAGTTGCACCTGTTCCCTTCTTAATAAGCCTTGATGTTTGTTCTGATGAGAATGAAATCAACTTGAGCATCAACTGTGTCATCTATGATAAAACGACGCTCCTTTGCTATAGTCGTGACCTCCAAGAGCGTGTATCGTAATCGTCGTCAACGCCTGCAGCAGTGAAAATGTCAACGACAACCCACCACTCATGGTCCCACTGTGAGATCAACACCCGCCGCCGCCGCCACCACCACCACCTCCGCCGTCACAGCCACCGGAGTAGCCCCCGCCGCCGCTTGCATCAACATATCCACCACTGCTTGCTGCGCCAATGAGAGCTGCATTTGGCCCGCCGTTCCACCTGGCTTGTCTTCGTTTTCGTCTATTCTTTTTCAAGATCTTCTCGGCCGGATAGTAATATACCGGCGCGCCGTATTGCTGAGTGGGATAGTGGCGTTCTTTGCTGGAGAAGCAGCCCATGGTGGTGTGACTGGTGGTGATTGATGAATTTGTTCTTCATTCAGTGGCAATAATGGAGGAGGTTGTGTTCGATGTGGGTTGATAGGTGTTGTAATTCTCGAGGAGAACGGAATGGCTGTTACATGGGCTGTTGAATGTTGGATCTAAACTTGAATTTGAAATTGAAATATTCCATTCTAGAGTTGGGAGGCCCTCTCCCTTTGAATATTTATCCTTCTTCAGAAGCACCGATGCGCCGGGCTGAATTCATGATCGTCGTTCACGTTCACAGCCTATATCATTATCGTCACCAAAGAACAGTGGGGCTCACTGGTGGCCGAATCCTGATCAGCCTTGTTACCCCTTTTGGCCCCCGACCCAGCCAATCAAAGCCTGATTTTCAGCACGCTAGAAGCGATCGAAGGGCACTAGGAGGTCTGAACTGCTGCCTGTGCCCAATGACGTACTCGTCTCGGCCAAAATAATCACGAGGCGCAGTCGATATCACTATTCCCTTTCGGGTTGCCATTGTGCGACGCTAAGTAGAGATCTTTTCCTGCGTCGAGGCCAAACTAGCACCAAGTCTCATTCGGCTCATCATGGCACAACAACGACTTCAGCAAATGGCTGACCATGGTCAATTCCCTCGGGGTCTCCTGGAAGAGAAGACTGGTATCATGCGCAAAGTTCCGTCTTTCACTCACTCGAGCAACCTCAGGTACGACAAACCGTCTTTCTCACCCAGATCACAGGATCGGGTCAAGGGATTGGTGCTGAGGCTTCGAACCTCCTTGTTAATGAAGGTGCCAAAGTTGTGATATGCGGCATCAACAGCAAGAAGAGGGACGCCGTTGCCAATGGGATCTGCGCCAGATTTCCGGGTCCCGCAGTCTCGGGCTCCAGGCGATGTCACGGATCCAGCGTATTTTCCAGTTCCTGTTGAGAAAGCTGTCGAATTCGGAAATGGAAAGATTCATATCATCGTCAATAATGCCGGGTATACCTGGGATGGTGTACTCCACAGGATGACCAACAAGCAATGGCGCACAATACTTACCGTTCATAACACGGCACCCTTTAGGCTAATTCGAGAAGCCTCGCCCTATTTCCGAGTCAAAGACGCTAAAACTAGAGCCATTGTCAACATCTTGAGTGTCGCCGGTACTCATGGAAACGCTGGACAGGCCAACTATAGTTTGGCAAAGGCGGGAGTGACTGGGCTGACCAAGACAATCGTGAAGGAATGGAGTCAAGTCTGTTATGTGTACCAGCTCCGCACAAATGAATCCTTGCTAATTTGGCTCAACTACTTTGGCGTTCGCGCTTGTACAATAGCGTATGGAGGTATGGAGACGCGACTCACCCGCACAAGGGAAGAGGTTGCCTTCATCATCGCACCTGACGGCCAGCGAGTAGCTCTTGGAATACCAGGAGCACAGCTTGCCAAGGTTGGCAGCTCTGCCACAGCTGCATATGGGCACACCACCCCCTTGAACGCGCAGATGCCGTAGTAGAGGCTGCGGGGATGATGCTGGTCGTTGCAAGTCCGTATTTCTCCTACGTCAACAGACAAGCCATCGAGGCTACTGGAGGGATATTGCTGGAGCCCATCGAGATATTCAGTACCCGGCCAGTTTCTCTGTGCTCTGGGCCACAACCCGGGTGTAAAGGGTCATAACTTACTAGAACGAGTTTTATATGGGGCTCGAGTGCTCTCTCTCTCTCTGCTACAGTTCCTCCGTGACGAAGTCATCCTGATGGCGCTTTCAAGGTTTCTGAAACACCAGCCTACGGGATCGGGCTGGCATCATTGGTCGAGGTAACGTTGGTGCATGCTCTGCTCCATTCAGCGACGCCACGCATGACAGGCATTGCTCAATCCATCGCCCTGTACCTAGTAATTATCATAGATGACAGATATCAGGCACTCCAGCGGAAGAAGAAAATGATAGGTTGGATGGTTCAATCTCGGCAATGACACGAATGGACTAACACGTGATTAGACCTATGTCAAGATGTGCGACTGGCTCCACCAATTACGACATCTCCAATCTCTATCTCCAAGCACCCACCACCCACCAAGGGCCGCCGGAAAAGAAAGCCGAGTCGATTACACCACTCAAGCGAGTTTCCTCTCTTTGCGCAACGACCATGACGCCAACCGACCGGGTTTGTAGCACCAGGATTCCAGCAGTACTTGCCATCCACTGACACAATGATCCATCCCTCGGCTGGAGTCAACAATTCTGTCCGCCAGAGACAATTTGGCCAGCTCTTGAATCTTGAGATCTATTACATCGCTTGCCCTTCGTTGAAAGAGTCCTGAGACTACTTCTTGAAACTGTTGGCCCATCAAACAATCTCTGCACAATCTATACCTTTCCTCCACTCAATCATGTCATCCCTTGCTCGCTCCTTCGCTCCCCTGCAAACGGTCAGTAGATCCGTTGCTTCGAGACAGGCCGCAACGTTCCATACATCCTCAACATATCGCTCATTCAGTGAAGCCGATCATGGTATGTGACAACTGTGTGACAAGCTCCTCTTCATCCTTTGGGGACTCCTAGATACCCCCTATCTCGGGTTCCTCTACAAGCCGCAGTCTAGCCCGACTTCCCTCCAACCCCCGAGATATGCACAACATATTCCTCCCACCGTGGATATCAAACACTACTTGCTGACGCCGTGGATAAAGACTCCCCAAACCGAGCGAGCGACATCGACCGTCACAAATCAGATAGCGTTGAGAAGGCGAAAACGGGCAAGGGCGAGTGGAAGCCTGAGCTGGCGTCTTCCAGTGAACAAGCCATCAGCGGGGACAAGCACAACATGACTATAGAGCAGATGCAGAAGATGGGCGAGACGAAATCCGAACAAGGACAGAAGCCTTCAGGAAGTGATAGCTCGAAGAATTAGGATTGTTCCTTATGGAAAAGATGCTGCGTGCTTTTCAAACTGCTGCGGCGAAGGAAATCAATATTTGACCCATGAGTAATGCTTGAGAAGGTGCGGGCCTCGGGAAGGTTCTCAGCCACCAAGTGTTCCAAGGCAAGATCAAATGTACATATTAGCATTGCAATAGCAATTCTGCCTTGGGTCTATGTCCGATTTCCATTGTCCATATGATGACCCCAGTGGCTTCGTTTCATGCCATCATTCTTTAAGGCCTGTCTATCAAAAGCTTTTGGTCCTGGTCGCGTAAATCATATCAGTAACACCAGGGGAGGGAGCCATGTCCACCCCGTTTCACAGCATGTACCGGAAACCTCCGCCATTTTCAGCATTGAACTTCCTCCCGCCACCCATCAGGGTCTGCTCGGCCTCTTCTGCGTCGGGATCGACATCCTTCGTCCTCGACGTGGATGGCACCATTTCGTATTCCTCTCCTTTGCCGTCAGGAGTACCATAGAATCCATTTCTCGTGTTTGCTCGCGTAAGAACAATCCTCAGCACCAAGGCCAGGCCTGCCACGCCTATCGCCATGAATCCCGCGCATACGGCCATACCCTGGACGTAGTACGGGCCCTGACTATCGGGGAATAGATGTACACCAATCAGGGGACCGCACTGGCCGATAATGTTCAGAATCGTCAGTCCCGTCCCCTTCCCAGTGGCGGTGGCTTGATTGTTCAGAGTCCAGGTGATGATAAGAGTCACAGATGCAAACAAGCCCATGGCCGCACCATACACCGAAATGTAACGGATCGTAATGCCACCCACATCGCCGAGTGCTTCGTGTAGTGAGCCGGCGAGTGCGATGCCGGCGTACGAGATTGCACTGAGCAATGAGACACCGATAAGAAACAACGATCGCGAGTCGGCAGACCGGTCGCTGTATCGACCGATAACGAGCACGAAAAAGAAGGCAAAAAGGTAGGGTGGGGCCGCTAGGGCTTGGGAGGCTAGTGGAGAGAAAGACATGCTGTTGATGATGGTGGGGAGGAATACAGGGAGTGAACTGAAGGATACGTTCACACTGAGGAACATCAATGCAGTCAGGTATGATTTGGGGTCGAGGATGGTTGCAAGCACGTCTTCGAGGTTAAGCCGCTGAGCGAGGCTGAGGCTAGATGTGGAGCTAGAACGCGAATGTGAATGGCGCTGTTCAGACTGCAGTCGCATCACTGCTACTTTCCGTTCTCGTGGTGTGAGATATCGGGCTTTGGATGGCGAGTCTGGAATATAGTACCATGCGGCGACGGCGGTGAGGATGGAGGGGAATCCCTCGACCAGGAATAAAGCTCTCCAAGGGGCAATGGGTCCGTTTTGACTTAGCTTGACAATGAGCCAGGCGAGGGAGCTGGCAAAGCTCGTGGCAAGGGGCGCAGCTGATATCTGCAGACCGACACGGTACGCTAGTTCGGATCGCTTGTAGAAGAAGGTCATGTAGAAGGGCACGCCAGGGCCAAAGGCGGCCTCTGTGATTCCGAGAAGACCACGTAGGATCAGGAGCTGGGAGAAAGAGGTGCTTATGCTTTGCAGACTCGCAACGACACCCCATGTCAATACACACATGGAGATATAGATGTGGGCAGGGATCAGTCGGTATAGTAGAATCATCCACTCGAAGCCGATGTAGGTGATGTAAAAGGCAGTCAGGAGCCAGTCGTATTGAGCAGAAGACAGCGACAGGTCCTTCTCCAGTCCAGCAATCCTAGCATTGCCGATGTTTGAGCGGTCGAGGAAGCTGAGCAGATACAAAGCACCCAGGAACATGACTAGCTTGCGATCGAGCTTGCGCACGACCGCAGCTTCTTCCTCGTCGGTGTACTCTTTGGACATGGTGGATGCTCGCTTCAGGCGCGTCTTGTATCGGGGCTCTTCATCGCTGTCACTTCCATGTTCTGATGGGATGTCCCTGATATTCTGTGTGTGTCGGTCACCGTCCTCGAGGGGAGGAAGATGCAACCTGCGCAATTCGAAGGAGTTGCCGACATCATGCGAGAGCCGTTTGAGGGCAATGGAAGCGCCCTCACTATTGGCATCAGGAGGCAGGGCAGCAGGTGCCTTGGCGAGCTGAGGTGTCAAGGGCGTCGCAATGGGTTTGGCGGTGGCCATGGCACACCTCAGCCAGCCTCAGCCAGCCTCAGCCAGGACTTCGATGCGGGAGGACAGTTACTGAGGTGGCCTTGAAGACGGCATCGGGGTGCGATGATGGTGTTTCTGGCTAGGCTAGGATGGATACAAGGCTGCTGGTGCTTTGTTAGCCCCCAGTTGGGAGAGGCATGATGGACAGACGATACAGTACGGAGTACTCCGTACTACCCACAACACCTCAGCTAATATCCGTCGTCCGTCTCCAAGCGATTTGGCTGACTCAATTGGGCTGTAGTGCGTTTCCGCTGGCCAATAGGAATCCCGAATCGCTTAGTAAGACTCGGCTATACTACTTCAGGCATTTAGTGGGGACCGTCGTCAGGACAGCCAATGAATCCCATGCTTGGCACGACGGAATGATCAGCAGGAAGACACGGCGAAAAGCAGCAGAGAAATCTCCGACTGACTCTCCACAGTCGAGATTTGGCCTGGAGGGAGCATGGCTGCGATATCAATAGTATCAATAACACGGGAGTGCCTCGTTCGAATGCAGATGCGAGAGACACATTCTACGAGAGACATATACGAGCACAGCCTCTACGATACAGTGTATCGTCTGCACGCGAGGAGACGACATGTCGGTGGCCGATTCCTCCTGTCTAACCTGGAGAAGGGAGTGGTGCCGAACTCTACCAGTCTATCTGGGTACGGAGCGTGGCTCTCAGCCCATTAGCCGTCCCCTCGTCCCCTGGTTTCACCACCCGTTCTGCAACATCGTCTCCCTTTCTTACCGCTGTCTATCATCATCCATTAGTCTGGATACGGAGCGGTACAAGGGACCGTTGGCACCATTGGCACCATTTTTATATTGTCCAAGCTGCTCCAAGCTGGTGCTACCCTGAGAGCAGTTGGTTGGTTCACCACACCGGTTCCACAAGATTGACTGCCCCAAAGAACACGAGTCGGATGCGACACCCACAGGCTCTCCACAAGGTCCGACAGTTGGTTGGATCTGTCATTCGTGTGAATCATGTCACAATTCAACTTGAATCAACCCTGCAAGGCACACCCATTCACTCCCAGGGGTGCCCTCTTGGATCCCAGGCTAGTCAAGACCAGAGCCAATTTCCCAAAGTGGATGAAACACGGGGATGGTCTGAGGCTGAGCTAAACCACGGCGCCATGGATGGAACCCAAGGTTTTTTTTTCCCTTGGAACGTCACTGGGAGTCTGTGAGTGTATAAGGTCCCCTCTCTCTTCCCTTCCCTTCCTTTCCCTATTGGTAGTCAGCATCGCATCTCTTGTCGACGCCTTCTTCACCTCCAGCTGGCCTGTTAAGCCGTTTGCTCCTTTTTCAGTCACTCATTTGACGTCCATTCACTATCGCATTGACCCAAGTCTATCGTTACACCCGATTACAACCAGATAACCTCTTGTTTAAATTTATTCACCCGATTTCCCCGTGAAAAATCAACATGCATTCCATCTTCTTCACCGTCGCGGCCGCCGGCCTTGCAGCTGTTGCTCAAGCCTTCACCAAGCCTACCGATGCCACCTGGGGCGCTCTCCTAACCCCTGACCTCTCGAATGTATGATATTGGAATCAAATAATTCTGTCAATTACATAACTGACTTCGGCGGAATAGCCTGTCACTGCTGGTGAAACTTTTGAAGTGACCTGGGATCCCTCCGGCCACAAGACCGACGGCGTGACTGTCAGCCTCGTCCTCTGCCATGGTCCGTCCTCGAACTGTGTACCATCAGATACCGCCATCGTCGAGGGACTTCCCGCTGCGCAAAAGTCCTACCAATGGTCCGTTCCCAGTGACCTCGCCCCAGGCAAGCAATCCACCGACACCGGATACGGAATGTTGATCATTGTCGATGGCACCGGCGAGTTCCAATACTCCACCCAATTCTCTGTCCTCGCCGGCAAGTCTAGCGGCAGCACCACCAGCTCCGCCAAGCCAACTGTTTCCACCAACTCTGCTGGTAGCATCATTCTCGGACCCCCTGCCCAACAGACTGGTTCAGCATTGGGCACCACAACTGCATATTCCAACGGCACTGTCGCCACAACCCGTTCTGGTACCTGGGGAAGCACTGCCACCACCACCACCACCACCGGTGAGCCCTTCTCTTTCGGCACCGGCGAATCCACATACGCTTCGACCCTCGCCACTCAGACCACTAGACCAGTTGGCACGAACGCGGCAGCTACTGGCGGCAGCTCCACCACCAGCTCATCAGGATCCACTTTCACTGGCGCTGCTGATCGTGCAAGCTTGAATGTTGCTGGTCTCGCCATTGCTGGCGCTCTCGCCGTGTTCGCTCTGTGAGGTGCCCCAGATCAGTGATCGGTTCAGTCCGACAAATGGTGTAGCCCCGAATTTGATGATAATGACTCCAAGTCTATCGCGTGGCTTCTCGCGAAGCGAGTTTTTGGCATTGTCGCTAATGGAGTATGTGGAGCATAGCATAATATTTGAGCGTCAGGGAGTATTCGAGTACGTTGGAGAATCCAGAAACTCTTGGTCTTGTCGTGTCGTCCGACTTGAAAGTGTATTTTACTCCTAGTTGATCCAATACAGCCAGTTGATCAATCTGTTCACATGACTAATGCGCGTGAATCTCGTTGCACCTTTGCTAAATATTGCTTGATCTAGGTCCGGTCAAAGCTCACCACGAGGCTAAGTGAAGCAAGTCGACGCATCCTCCAGATCAATGTAAGTCCTGAGGCAAATAGTGCTTTTACATCAAAAGGAAGGTCTTTGCAGTAACGGCCCTCATGCTACGTACACATGTTCGCCATTCAGAGCAACTGTGTGAGCGTAGTTACTTCTCATTCTCCCTCTCATTCGCCGATACGACACCCAACCCCTTCTCAATCTCAATGCTCTCTAGGGTTCCCTCATCATTCGACTCGATCATGCACGGCACAAGCGTCTCGTTCGCGGGGAACACAAGACTGGCGGCGACATAGCAGGCGAAGGCGACGAAGAACCCGTAATACCAATTGAATTGGATCAAATACGCCGCGCCCCCGATTTCCACGTTGGAGTTGACATTGTATGCGAGGCCTGGCAGGCACGGCACGATCGACGCAGCCAGCGCGACCAGAGCGCGCCAGTTCACGCCGAAGACGTAGCGGTAGCGGCCGTGTGGTTGATACAGGGCCGGTAGATCCAGATTTTGTTTCTTGACGACGAAGAAATCAGCAATTTGGATGGCCTGGATACTTGTCAGTGGTGCGGGGATAGGGGGTCGGGGAAATAAATACTCACCATCATAGGTGACAGGAAAATGGCCAATGAGCCCATGAAGCTAAGAAGCGAGCTTGCAGAGTGCAGGATCTTCCAGGGCACCATGGCCCAGCCACCGATGATCGTGATGAAGATGGCGCCGCGGCGAATGTTGAACCACTTTGGGAAAAGGTTTGCCAGGTCATTCGCCCCGGAGATCACAGTGGCGGAGACGTTGACACAGATCTGGGCCAGAACCCATGAGAGCCCGGCGAAGAAGGCCGCTGCGCGGCCTCCAGGCCCTTCCCATTTGTCGATTATCGCGATCGGATCCCAGATATACTCAGCGTATAGCACGTAGGACGCGGACGTCACGACGATCCCGATCACTGCGACCCAGCTGCAAATCAAGGGAAACCAGGCTGCTTGTTGCAATGCGGATCGCGGCTTCCGCAGATAGCGGGTGAAGTCTGGGATGTTGACGCCCACGGTGCTCCAGGATGCGGTGCAGCTGTTGAGGGACCACATGATCAGCCATGATTTCGCAGAGCCAGAGGCCGCGGGTTGTTGATCCCAAATATCCCCGCTGCCGCCAGCCTTGACGCATATCCATACGGTCATGCCGACGATCGTGCTCATGGCCATGATGATCTTGACGGTGAACAGCCACCGCATCTTATGTGGAGGAATCAGCAGCAGAGGGAACTGCACGACCCAGAGCACGAAATAAGCGATCATCTGCTGGGACGTTATGCCAGCTGATTCCGGGAGTCGGTTGGGGAGGGTCCTGAACGACGGCCAGATGGCCCGTATGACTTGGATGGTTGGCCCAACGCCGAGGAAATTGGTAATGGAGTGCCAGAAAAGCGCAGTGATGAGACGCACAACGACAGGGAACTTTGCTAGGTGGTATCCATAGGACGCACGCGCAAGGATCGGGAAAGGTGCGTGTGTTTTCGCGCCCGTGTATCCGTTCAGGGCCATCGGTACACCCATCACGAATGAGCCAAATACGATGGCAAAGACAGCCTCGCGCCTGTTCCGCAACCACCGTGAGAATCTGATCTGGTGATACATTACTCGCCGGGCTTCAAATCACTTACCATGTCAGACCAACTGCCAGAATGGTGCTTCCTGTCTGCCAGCTCTGGATGCTGATAATGTCGCTGAACCAGTATCCGAATATGGTCCAGCTGGTCCAAGTACGCCTGTCCACGGGCGTTATGTCGAGGTCGACATTGGACCATGTGCCAGCAGGAGCCCAACTGGAATCTTGTTTTTCGAGCGCCCAGCCGTCCAGCGTCGTCTTATTCTTGACCTCTGTGCGGACCTTCTGCACACGCTCACGCAAGGCCGACATTGTGACCTTGAATTTCCGAGCTGCTTTCAAGATGAAGTGTTTTGAAAAAGACCACAATGCTCAACAAATAACGGTGACGAAGTTGGGGAAGCCATATCATTGTACTTGTATCTTTTTACTAACTCTGTGACCCATTTCCCATGTGTTCTGTCCTGCATCGCCCCGCCACCCAGACTCTCGGAATATTCTACTCGCAGCCAAGTCGTGACATGTTTGGTCGCACCTCGTTCTGGGACTACCGTAAGTCTAGTTGAGAGATAAGAGACACGGTAACACAGAGATAATGTTGGTGGTGATGTCCGAGATATGGTCGACACCCGAGGTTAAGGAGCAAACGGAAAGCCTGAAGCCCTTCTGGGCCCACAGGTAAATATCATACGTCTTCCACACCCCACCCACCATTGGCAGTCGTTGCCCAGTCTGCTTCAACAGGCCTATCAGCTATAACCAGGGTGGCCTACCAAGAGCCCAGAGGATGGTATTTCATGGAACCGCGGAGCTAAGCAGGCGAAAGTCAAACTAGCCTGGAAGAATGCTCTTGTGTCGGATGATCTCGATGAATTGCAATGCCTATCAAGAGGAAAGGGCCTCCCTCGACCGAAAGAGAGCACGATGACCGCATGGGAAGCCAACACTGACTTTCAATTGATAACAACACAATTTCGGTACCTTATTCCACAACGATGGGCGACGCCTCCAGCCCCGACCCCGTGCAGGTTGAACTCAAGATCCCAGTGATCGACATCTCAGGCTATCTGGGCGGCCACGATGCGGCGGCGACTGCGTCAATCGTGCAATCTCTGCGCTCCGCCTGCCGGGCACCTGGCTTCTTCCAGATCACTGGGCACAACGTCTCAGGCGCTCTGCGATCAGCCTTTTTGCGCGAGGTCGCGAATTTCTTCGCGCTGCCCAAGGAGGAGAAGCAGGCCTTGCACAGAGGGCAATCGCACTGCCTGCGCGGATATGAAAGCGTCGGCGAGCAGATGCTCGAAGGCGGATTTGCGGATCAGAAGGAGGGGTTCATGGTCGGGCTAGAAATGCCAGGAGCAACGCGTTTCCTACAGGGCCCGAACCAGTGGCCTTCTGAAGTCGAACTGCCGAAGTTTCGAGAGACGTTTATGGAGTACTTCAATCAGGTGCATGCGCTGAGTAGGGATATGTTTCGTCTGATGGCGCTGAGCTTGAGCCTAGAGGAGACATACTTTGATGAGTTTGTGAGCAGTCAAAATTGTAAATTCATCGCCCCATGCCGTTGCAAATTGATACTTGCGGGATGATTTTTGAGGCCCGAAACGGCATGATATGAATGACCTTACTGATGATAGACATCTAGCGATCCCGATGTGCAGGGCGCATCGCTATCCCCCGGCAACCGCAGAAACTGCTGGGAACTCGAGAGGCATTGGCGCCCATACCGATTTTGGGGCGCTCACGTTGCTGATGCAGGACCAGAGTAAGCCAGCCTTTGAACTGTGTAGAATTCAATTGGGGATTATGACCACTCACGATACACGGCTGGCGGTCTCGAAGTATACCACAAGCCCAGCCGCACGTGGCATCCTGTGGTGCCTGTCGACGATGCATTTGTTGTCAACATAGGCGACATGATGGGTAGGTAGAAGCAACTGCAATGGCTTTCCGACCGCAAACGAACTTTGCTGATCCATCAATGACAGAGAGATGGACGAATGAGACTTATACCTCGACACTACATCGGGTCATCACGCCGGTCTCGAACCGAGATAGATACTCTGTCGCTTTTTTCAACGAAGGTCTTCTCGACCAGATGATTGAGTGCATTCCCACATGTCTCACGCCAGGTGAGGAGCCAAAGCATAAGCCTATTCGGGCGGAAGATCACCTCAAGGAGAGGTATGGTAATAGCTATTGATGCCTTTGAAAGCTTTGTCGTTCAGACAGATTGAATGTGCAACAACACCAAGATACGCCGCGGGGTCGCTGAGCCCAGGAATCGTGACATTAATCAGGTCATGCAGCCGCATTTCTTCTCCTTTACCTGGGTACTTGTAATCTGAGAGTCTCCTCCTTCTGTGATGAGTTGTTCTGCCGTTTGCTAACCCTCAGTTCACCGGCCCTTTCCTGAGCAATCCCTGGGAGGTGTTGGAGCCGTCCGCAGGCTTAACAGTCGTTTCCCTCTCCTCTCTTTTCTTTCTATCACATCACCAAGAAATCCTCAAGGAGTTGAAGTTTGTCGGAAATATCTAACTACCAAAATCGTATCCCACTAGGGACGTGCTGTAGACCTCACTCGGATCGAGTTACAGGGGGGGCTTCAAGACAACGAGATTCCATTGGGTAGAGCCCCCTACTTGCTGAATCGATGCATGCTTAGGCTATGGTATCAGATCGTCTTGGTCAGCTGGCCACGGGCGGGAGAAAAAGACATGCGGCGGGTTCCTACCCTCGCCTGAGTCTCGTGCGCTTTCCGGAATTGCAACATATTACGGTTTTTCGCCATCTTAGGAGTTGTTAGCAGTGGTCAACCGTGTCTGCACCGACAAGAGCCACATATATCTTGGCCGTACCTGTTTCCCCGGAGCTTTTGTGGTGGAGATATGGGCCCCCGGATTATGCACAGCCTCGGCATGGAGTCAAATTGCAACATGTACTCTAAGGGCGACAAAAGAGCAAATGGGGCCAGATCTTCATCAAAGAGTACTAGGATAGAGATAAAGGTAGGGGTTCATTTGGGACTACGCTGGCTGTTTGTTCGGTCTTGAAACTCACCTGATCTTGAGACGCCCCCAAACAAAGTTCTCCAGTCAATATGCCTCCTTTTCTTGTCTGGGCATGTGTGAGCCTGCTGCTTCAGTCAGTTTCAAATGCTTCTGTTGTCCCTGCTCGGCCAAACTTCATATTCGTCTTGGTCGACGACCAGGACCTTCTTCTCGACTCTCTCAGTTATCAACCACGCGTGCTAAAGAACTTACGAGATGGGGGCACGCAGTTCAAAAAGCATTACTGCACAACCGCAGTGTGTTGCCCAGCGCGTGTCAGTCTGCTGACAGGAAAAATGGCACATAATACGAACATCACAGATGTTAGCCCTCCATACGGTATGATACAGCAGAGAATTTACCTAGACAGAGGTGCCCAGTCCTGACTAACGTCAACCCATTCAGGTGGCTACCCAAAATTCATTGAGCAGGGTTTCAATGACAATTATCTTCCAGTCTGGCTACAAGATGCAGGATATGATACGTATTACACGGGCAAGCTGTTCAACGCGCACAACATACAAAACTGGAATAAGCCTATCCCAGCAGGCTGGAACCAGACTGGATGTATGTAACGAGAGCAGAGACTTACGTCTGCCGCTTTGATTTCGCCCACTGACGAAGTGCTTCAGTCCTCGTTGACCCTGGTGCGTACACATATTATAACGCTTGTTTCCAGTTCAACGACCATGCCCCAGTCTACCGTCCTGGAGAATACTCAACAGACATCATCTCTGAGCTGTCGCTGTCGTGGCTTGATATGGCTTCGAAGAGCAATCGGCCCTTTTTCATGGGTATCGCACCAAACGCACCGCATACGGAAGCCGTGATCGGACCCAACTCGCTATGGTTTGACGTTCCCAAGCCCGCAAAGCGACACGAACGCCTTTTTCTAGATGCCAAGATCCCTCGTGGACCTAGTTTCAACCCTGAAGAGGTGATCTCAGCCTGGTCTTCCATGTGAAACGCGAAATTAACTTGCAGATATTCTAGCCTCAAGGTGTCAGTTGGGTGAAGACGCTCCCTCGTGCGAATCAGAGCGTGCTGGACTACAACGATGCCTTCTATGTGAAGCGGTTACAAACCCTGCAAGCGGTTGATGAACTCGTGGGCGCTCTATTCGACAGACTAAAAGTCCTCGGTATGGACAAGAACACGTTCGTTATATACACCAGCGACAATGGTTTCCACATGGGTCAGCACCGCTTGAGCCCCGGAAAACAAGGTGCGTTTGAGGAAGATGTCAACGTTCCCTTCCTCGTTTCAGGGCCAGGTGTACCGAAGAACCACACCGTCGACTTCACTACTTCCCATACTGATGTAAGTTTCCTCGAGTTTTAACGGCAGGCCAAATACTGGCTCTCCGTGCTCTTTCTTTCCTTGAGTCCATCATTGTTCTTTTCGCGGCCTAAATACAGAGTCGCTGACCACTACGAGCCTGACAGTTTGCTGCGACCATCCTAGATCTCGCACAGATTCCCCTACGTGAGGACTTCGACGGCACTCCAATGCCCTTGACATTATGTGCCATGAACAAGGCCGTCAATTCAACTGTGCATGATCATGTCTCGATCGAGTACTGGGGCATCGGAGGTGAGGAGGGAGCTCTATACAGAGGCGGCGTCAATGGCAGCTTTAGTGAGTCAGGCAACGACGCCACGTTTTCGGATCCTGATACGTGGTGCAGCACCCCATGGAAACAACACATACAAGGGTATGCGGATTGTCAGTCCACAGTACGACCTTTTGTACACGGTGTGGTGCAGCCACGAACATGAATTGTATGACATGAAGGTAGGAGGCCCTCGTGCTTTTGAAATTCTCAAAGTCAGCCGCTTTAACTGATGATCATTGGGCTCGATCTAGACCGACCCCTACCAGACCCAAAATCTGTACGGGACATCCGCCAGGATCAGTGGACAGTCAATCGATAAGGTTGTCGAGCGATTAGACGCGCTGTTGATGGTCATGAAATCTTGCAAGGGCAAGGAATGTACCCAGCCATGGTCGACTCTTCATCCAGGTGGGAGGGTAAGAAACCTCGCCGAGGCTCTACATCCCAGTCTGGATAGCTTCTATGCCCAGCAGCCCAAGGTCACCTTCGACGAGTGTCAGCTAGGCTACATCATAGCAGCGGAGGGTGCTATGAGCGTGATTCAGTTTTATGTGCCTGATTAGGGCCGGTAAGAGTCATATTACAGGGTGATCGAAAAGTGAGCGTATGAGGCGAATTTTGCTGCAGCAGAAGATGGTGCAAATCTGCGCGGTTCGTAGGATAAAGAACAAGCAACCATACGGAAATGTACATATGTATAGAGGGCCACGTAGCTAGCAGTAGGGGCTCGCCATATGTCCATCATCGATGCTACCTTTTTTGTAATCTTTTCTCCCACTATCGTGGATGACAGTCCTCATGCAGCAAAGTCTAATGCCCCATGCATGGCAGTCTGGACTTTTGACCTGAAGCTGAAGGTTTCTAGAGATTCGCTTATCGTAAGTCTACGGCACGTTCAATGAAAATGGGACTGTCAGTTCTCATCTCGAATCCTCGAGAAAGCCTAGCGTGGATTTCGCCTGAATACCTGATCTGATCCCCGACCTGCTGGAAAGCTGCGCGGAGGGTTATGGCCAAGGAAACCCCAGGTTATGCGTCAGCCGAGGGCCGGGGAAGCTGCTGGTTTATCCTCCGCGGAGACTTTCGCCCACCCACGCACATCGGGGGTCGCTGGATCTCTTTGAATGTGAGAAAACTCCAAAAGTGACAATGGCCCTCCGTGCCTCGGTGGACAAATACTCCTCCTCGCCTACCAATGCTTATTTGTTGGGTTGAACGTGAGTAAAAAATTGATATTTAAGTCTCGCCGATCCAAGACGCAGATCTCGGTCCTCGAAGCGTCCTAGCAGGGCTGACCTCACGCAAGGCTGGTACCCCTTAAAAACGTTCGGTAGCAGCGGATTTTCTCGTCCTAGTGCAAAATACCTTCGGTACTCTGGCAGATAGGTATTGTATACTTGGGTTACTGTTGGTAGCCCCTGCGGAGGCTAGGTGACGTCCAGCCATTTCCTGCTTATACGTAAGACTACTACGATAACACTATCAAATTGAAATTGTCATGACGGATGGCTAGTGGTGTCAAAAGAGAGCACTCAGCGGATGGCCCTGGATTTGATTCTTATCACTCCTCAGTATAGAGATAGGCCCAGTAGACCCAGAGCAAACAGAGGATTTATAGTTAGTGATTCGTTCAGCATGGTCACATTCCCAAGTTCTAGCCCAGTCGAGAAGTGTCCGAACGATTTTAGTGTTACAGGTGTCCCTAGTCAGTGAGCTAGGGCATGATTAATTAGACCCGGCGCATGAGCTGAGCGAACGTCCGATGTGCAAGGGCTTCCAAAAGCCTTATGTCGCTCGTGGCTCGAAATCTTCGTTCATCCAATTCACTCATTCCGTTCACCGCGCAGCAATGGCGGATATCCATTTCTGTTCATCTTTTCTGTATGGCCAGATTGATATTAGTCAATATTTCTTCCAGTTGAATGGGTGTTGCTAGATTGATCTACCACGTAACAACGGAGAAAGAGACTTACCTGTCGAAATGCAGTAACATCCCAAGCACGGGAATTAGTTGCCTCTGGTGGCCTTTATCCTTCTGCTCCAAAAATTGTAGTAATACATTCTTTAAGTAAACGTAGTCGACCGTGCCTTGGCTTAAACCTGCTCCCGCCGTGTTCGTTGGCGTCTCACTGCGACTGATGTTACCCGACAGCACCTGTCGTTCTTTAGGGGCAGGTGAGCGGGCGGTTGTTGAATCAATGGATGTGCGAGAGCTTGGTGCGCCAGAATCGACTCCAGTGCCAGCACGACCTGGCAGTCTGAGGTTTTTGATCCCTGCCTGCGCGGCCTTGAGCTCCTCGTTCAAGGACTTGTTTGCCTTGGTTAATTTCTCGACGCGCTCACGAGCTTCATCTCCAATCCGTCTGAGATCGGCCTTTTGAGTGTCTAGTTCACGTACTTGCCGTTCACTTTCATCAAGCGCCTCTCTCAAGCCGGACATTGCTGATCTGACTTCCTCCACTTCCTTGGTTGCGGTAGTGGCGGCGTGTTCGAGCTCGTCCCTCCGCCTCTTCCAGTCTCTCTGTTTTGTCTCCAGCTCGTCTTTCTCGTCCTCCAAAACCTTCAGGGCCCTTTGCGCATCACGGGCCTTACTTCTGGCCTCTTCGACCTCTCGCATCATACGACGATTACTGACACTTGCTTCATCTTCGACACGATCACGCTCCTCGATTGCAGCATCCATTCGCTCTTTCATTTCGCGAATTCGGGCTTCAGTGGCATTCTGTGACTGGTCTAGAAGCATGCGCATGGTTTGGCCTTCACGTGTTCGTTCAGAAAGCATCCGCTGGGCCTCGGTCAGCTCTTCTTCCAGGTTATCGGCTCTGGTCACTGATTCGCGAGCTTGCATAGTCAGCTCATGAGATTGGTCCCGCAGTGACTGTACAAGCGATTGGGCCGAAGAGTAGAGTGCTGTCTTTAGAGAAACTTCTTCCCTTAGGGTCGAGACCTCTCGAATGTGCTGAGACAATTGCTCGTCTAGGTCACGTAGCTTGGCCCTGAGCATTGTTGATTCTTCCTTGGCTTTGACCAGGTCTTTATTCAGCTGGTCTGCGCTGGAGGACGCTTCTTGACAGCGAGTTTCGGATGTTTTAATATCAGTCTGTGCCCTTTCAAGATCCTTTTCTGTCCTAATACGGTTATTCATCTCCTGATCAATCTTCTGCTGGAGTTCCTTGATTTCCGTATCCTTGTCACTCAACCTCTTGCCGAGACCCTTAAGCTCGGATTTGAGGTCTTCATGTCGTGCTTCAAGTCTGTTAAGTTCGCCTGTCTTGTTCTTTAGATCCTCTTTGGCTGTCTTCAGTTCAGCGACCTCATTTCTCAGACTGCGCAATTCAGGCTGAGCTTTAACGAGAACATCCTTCAAGTCTGTTATATCTTTGAACCTGGCTGTTGCTAATTGTTCAGCCGCTTCCAGGTCCTTTTGGAGGGTTGTACATCGGCCTTCGAGTTCATCGTATAGCTCAACCATTTGCTTATGTGCCTTCTCCGAGTCAGCGCCAGTAGCAGCCGCCTTCCGGGCTTCCATAAGTTCTTTCTCATGAGTGTCCAGGGACGATTGTAGAGCCGTCTTCTCACTTTGAATCTTTTTGAGAGCATCTCGAGCCTCAACATGCTCCTCCCCTTGGTGGAGCAGGTCATCTCGCAGTGTCTCAATCTCCTCCTGCAAAGACTCTTGATCCTTCAGCTGTTTCGAGATCCTATCAATGGTGGCGGTCTTCGAGGCAATCTCTTCCTTCAGCTCCACCAGCTCTGCCTCGAGCCTTGAAATTTGCAATTGTGAACCATCACCGGTGCTAGCCTTGGCAACCTCAGCAGTCAGGTCCTCTGACACTTTAACAGGGGTGTCGACTTCAACATCCTCCACTGAAGCCTGCGCTCCTTTGCCCTTCTTTTTCTTTTTGTTCTTCTTCTTGGATGCGCTTATACTGGCCTCAGACGGTGCGGGTGATGGTGCTTGAGTGGCATTGGTCGATTTAGCTGTGCTAGCCTTCTGTAACCCAAAGTTTTCAGAGAGATAATTTACCACATCTTCCCTAGTTTTGAGGCTATCGATCGATGCCTTCTTCCCATCATCCAAAAATCCAAAGACTTTTGTGGATGGTCGGTTGGAGTAATCGTCTTTGTTTACTTGGACTTCGGCCCTTAACTCGGTAACCGTACTCTCAGCCTTGTTCAATTGCCCCCACAAGGTGTCCATGATGCTTTGCATAGTAGCAAGCTTCTTCTCACTTGACTGGCTGCTTTCCTTCTCCTTAGCTTCCTGGCGCTCAGCTGACTTGTACATTGCTAGGGTATCCTCGAGATCCTTGACGACGGAGTCTTTTTGCGAAAGCTTCTCGTTCAAGATGTTAGCGTCTTTGATACGAGAATCCGAGAGTTCTTTGAGCGAAGCATTTTGGCTTTCTAGTTCTTGGATTTGCTTCTCAAGCTCGTAGCATTGGTCGGTTGCTTTTGATTTCTGCAATTTTAGATCGTCGATTTCCTTCTTCAAGCTGTCAGAGGAATCCGCGTCGTTCTTAGACTTAGCTTCGAGGTTGTTAATTTGGGCTTGCAAATCCGTCTGTGTTTGATCGAACTTATCCTTGGCTTCACGCAACACATGCAATTCGCGAGTCGTAGTCTCGAGGCTCTGTACCATGCTTTCGGTCGACTCGCGGGCGACCTTTAGATCACCCTTCAAGCTATTGACTTGCTGTTTCAGGCCGACAACCTCATTTTGGCGTTCTTCAAGCTCCGACTCCAGTCTCGCGTGTTCAGAATCGAAGGAGAACAGATCTTCTGTAGTCTCTGTAGGTGGTGGGGAAACGGCCTTGCTGCGTGGCGAGAACAGTGAGAAGCTGGCTATGCGAGAAGATGTGGAGGCGGGAGATTTGGCTGCCGCTTCTGGTTCGGCATTGTCCTTGACGGAGCTGGTATCTGCGGATGGTGCCCCTGCCACTGACACAGTCAGGGCAGGCTCCGAAGAAGACTCGGTCGGTGCAACAGAAATTGGTTTATCCTTTAATTTATCCTTTAAAGAGGTAACCTCCTCGCGCAGCTTGGCGGCGTCATCGTCTGAAGCCTGTAGTTTCTTCTTCATATCGTCCCTGTCTGTGGTGACTCTTTTCAACTCATCTAGGACCATGTCGCCTTTTAAGTTGATTTGGGAAAGGTACTCGACAAAGGCGTCAGCGTCGTTAACACTGGTTAAAGGAGTATTCTCTCGTAAAGTAGACTCGAACGACTCGACGGCTTGGATACGGGCGTGGGCAGATCGGTAGGCTTTCAGCAGTTCGGCGTATCTTGTTTCCATTCGTTCCAGTTTGCGCAATTTTACACGAACCTCTGTAGGGAGTTCCTGAGAGCGTGGCGGAGGGGATAGAGTCGAGGGTGCATCCGAAGCGCGGTTCTCGACTGACACGTCTGATGCATCTTGTGACGTGCGTTGGCCATTTGTCACGGTTGTCTCGTCAGCGGTGGTCAGAGTGGCCGACCCTGGTTGCTTCTCTTTGTCCTTATCGTTGCCTACATCTGCATTATGACCCTCCTCCTTGATCTCCGGGACAGATGGTATAGGAGTGGCTACTCTGCTAGGAGCACCGCTTTCATCGTCCCCAATGGCAAACTCGGGCTCGAACTCGGAGGGATCGGGGCCCTTCCCCGTCGAGGCACTCTCGCTCTCATTTGCCTGCTCTCTTTGGCGTGAGGGCCGCCGGGGAGGAGCGTTGTTCTGGCCCTGAGGGCGTCTGCGTGGAGGAGTCCTGGCGGCCTGTTGTGCGCTGAGCTGAGCCTGTCGCTGGCGAGCCTGTTCTTCGGCGATACGACTGTCTATGGCACCTTTAAGGCGCTGGCATGCGAGTTAGAGGAAGACTGGGAAGTCCAATAGTTGGCATTATACTCACCGAAAACATATCCATCCAGCTTGACGATATTTCGCTGGGGCAGCCCCAGCACTAGACGGGATATTAGCGACTATCAGGATGGGAGGGTTCGATCGTGTTGTGAGAGACCAATTTGGCCCATCAATTGACTACTGCGATGCGTAAATTATTCATTGCATTCGTACGTAAAATAATGGTATACAAGTCATATGCGGAGGACGGAGGACGGAGTACTCATACCTAGTAAATATCATGGACGCCGCAACCCTGTCTGGCAGTCTTGGTGCCTGTAATTACGGAGTACTCCCTACTCCCTACCCCAGAGGCTGTCAAGGGACACATTGACTTCCTGCAACACGTGAGGTGTCGATTCGGATCAACCCCTTCTCCGCACCCCCAAATTCCGCATTCCAAAAATTAAAAATTCTAGCAAAAAGCCTGCGTCCTTCAAACTAAGCATCTCTCTCGGTCAGTAATGTAGCGGTTGCCATAGGTTCCCGCGTGAGAAATATATGTCTGGGTAGTACTCCGTACTCCAATCCATTTCTATGGCTATTTGGAACATCACTCAGCCATTTTGTCAGTCTGTGTCCACGAGAAACGTGACTGCTGCTACTAGCCCTATTCCAGACCTTGATACTACTAGTCAAGCAGAGTGAGAGCAGGTAACTGGAACCAGTCGAGCAGTCGCAGCTGTGCCCATCTTAGCTGCTTAATGATGGAGATGCTATCTCGAGATCTGCTGGTTGGTGCGAGCTTGAGGAATCTTTGTCACTCTCATCCTCATTACCAGTCTCATAACTATCTTTCCCACCCCCGCCTTGACCACAGTCACTATCCAATATGTGCTGTAACTGATTCTGCTTCCTTGAATGAAGTCTCGGTAGGGTGTCAATCTGGCGAAGACCAAACACTTGCAGTTCACAATTAAGCCGGAGCACCTCCTGGCACGGCAGGTCGAGAGGCTTGTCGTGGGTGGAATGGGCTTGACTTGGTTGGACAGACATTTTGAATGCACTAGGCTCATGCCTTGCTCCTTGCAAGCCCTCAACTGGACTCCGTAGATACGTAGGTACCTCTTTAGGTAGGTATTGTCCCCTTGTAGGAGTGCATCTCCTCATCTCAAGATCACATTGGCTCCTCTTGCTGCGAGATATTGGTCTGGTGCCCCCTGGGGCAAGGTTCTGATAACGGCAAAAATCTCTTGGTCGTAGTATCTCAACTTGGTTTTTGGGTCGGTGTATCTTGAAGGCAGTCCTGTCACATCACAGTAATGGGGGTGGTTGGCAGGATGGAGGCTGGGTGCGCTCTCTATGTTGGTATATGTCACTGCTGGACCTCCCACGCCCATACCCATGCTCATGCCAGCTCCCAAGCCAGTGGCCGCGCCAGTGCCAGTGGCCAAGCCGCTCGCTGCTCGCTGCAGATTACGCTCGAGGACGAGGGTGCTGAGACTTTGGGTTGCCTGCGCCATGTTCACCGGTCTCGAGGCCGCTGTAGTGTAGGCAGGAGTTGAGGTACCGTCTGAGTTGGCATCGGTCATGGGCAGGGGTGTAGATGCGCCTGAATTGTTTTGCGTTGCGAGAACGGAAGCTTCTTTGCGCTGGGCCTCAGAGATGATCTGCTTGGTGTTCTTGTTCCGCCGGGTTCCTGGCTTCCAATTGGGATTGCGAAAGGGTTTGGGAGTGTAATAGATGTCCATCTGATCGAGGAGTTGTTGGTGGGAATCATCCTTTTCCGGCTGCGGGGTGGAGGGAGGCATTTTGTTCAAGGAGACCTGTATAATGGGTAACTTTCAAGTTGAGAAGGCGCTACGAGATGTAGATGGAAGAGAAGATCAAAGACAGGAAGGTGAAGACCCCTATGAATTATGGCGTGGTAGAATCACTCCTACGATTTGGGAAGTAGTAAAACGCGATAAATAACGCGGTCAGAGGCAATGAGGATGGACTGCGGAGAATGTCGACCCTTCCACAACTCAAAAGGCAGTCCTTAATACCACTTCCACACCAACAGCAACATCAACAGCAGCAACTTCCTGACATATTCACATGCTATTCACTACCGCCCTGGCATATGGCATAGGGATCTCGATCTATCGTCGGTATTGAATGTTGAGTCTTCGGTTCCCTCTGTAGCTGGCAGGAGGAATTCTGGTGCCTCCCAAGTTATGCTTGTGAACCGATTACCGAAAACCGCAAGAGTTATTTGTCCCTGGAATACCCATTGAGGATCTGCCTCAAAGATCATCCACCATCGCTGCCGGTGCTTCATTAACCGAAAAAAGCCGATCAGAACCGCGCCTTTTCAACGACATTCGTATGGCTACGCACGAGTCTCTACGTCCGAGCTCCCCAGTAGCTGGTATGCACCTTGAGATCGCTATTATAAAAAGGTAAAGGTTCAGGATCGAGCGCAAGTACCGGCGTAGGTAGTCAAGTTATACAGCGTACCTTCTTTTCACACCAAGATGTCTACCACAGCCCCAGCCTGCAAGAGGCTTCTGATCCTTGGTGCCTCAGGGCTCATCGGCCTGCGCATTACGAAAGCTATCGTTCAAAATAAAAAGAACTTCGATAACATCGCCATCTTCACTTCACCAAATACTGTCCAAACCAAAGTTGATTTTATCAAATGGTTGGAGCAAGAAGGAGTTGAAATCATCCAGGGCGATGCAACAAATAGTGAGGATATTACCCGGGCGTACAAAGGTAACTCAACCCCCACAGGAATCGCAGTAATATCATCTACCCAGGTAGGGACTAAGTTGAGGGGACAGATGTCGACACGGTTATATCGGCGGTGGGCAGAAATGCCATTGAGACTCAAGTCGAGTGGATTCGCCTGGCCGATCTCAGTCCGAGTGTTCACAGATTCTTCCCATCGGAGTATGGCACAGATATCGAATATGGACCCAAGTCGGTCGATGAGAAGCCACATCAGAAGAAGCTCAAGGTTCGGGCAGCTATACGTGCTTGTCAGAATCTTGATTATACATTCCTCGTGACGGGACCATATGCAGATGGTGATGCTGGCCTTTACTTTGGTCCAAACACCGTTGCGAAGCAAGGTGGGAACTTCGACGTCAAAAATAAAGAGGCCACCTTGATTGGAGATGGGAAATTGAATGTCAGCTTCACTACCATGAAAGAGTACGCCCCACCAGCCACAGTCTGTCTTGTACGAGGGATATAAAGCTAACATGGGTATCTGGGTAGCGTGGGAAAGCTGCTGGTGCTTGCCTTGCTTCATCCTGAGGCCAGCAGAAATAAAGCCTTGAGAGTCAACTCATTTACCACCACTGACCTGGAAATTTTGCATGAGTTTGAGAAGCAAACGGGTGGAGAGCCCTGGAAGGTGTCATATACGGGCCTACCAGAGTTGGAAAAGTTGGAAGGAGAGGCGTGGGCAAAGGGTGTGCCGTATGCCACACTTTTTACACTGCACAGAATATGGGCCGAGGGTGGGACTCTTTATGAGAAGAGAGACAACCGCCTTATCGAGGGAGATGCCATCGTCGAGACATTGCAAGAAGCTGTAGCAGAGTCGATCAGGGTGCAGACAGCCTGATCTGTGGACAATCTGAAAAATATACTACTTCTAGAGTTCATGATTTGATCTCAGGCTGCCCAGGTGGGTGGCTGTTAGGCTCTTCTAGGCTGCCCGCTCCTGGAACAATAGGCTCTCGGGCCTCTCCTTTAACGAGAACCACCCCCACTCGCACTTTCAGGGAGTCAGCCAACTTAAGTATTAGTTAGTGAGGAGTTGGGTGCTTGTGAGCAGAGCCCCGAGGACCCCCTCTCCCCACACTTGGATATACAGTTCATAGTGTCCTGAATATGGACCACCCAAACACATTGCCTAATTGTGTGAACGCGATCTTTCCACTGAGACACACCCGCAAACGTGTTTTGTGCCAGTTCCGCATCCACCACCTCTGCTACTTCAGCGCGCGGAGTAAATTTGTCTTTACCAAAGGGAATTCTATTGATTGTACTCGCCCAACATGGTCAGCATCCCTCAAATCATCGCTGAAGACAAACATTGATCCCCATCTAGGAAAGTCCCCATGAGCAGCAGCAGAGCCTCTTGCTCTCGCGCATAATCACCAATATTGTTCGCCCACCACAACACATCCATTTTTGTTGAATCCGGTAATTCTAACAGGAATTTAGGAAAAGTTGAATGAAGCGGTTGCCATGATGAACAAGAACCTTCAGGAAGTCAACATCCAGAATATGAATGTTGAACTCGTCGCTCAGATGTTTAAAAACTATCAATCCAACGTCTTGTTCCACCTCGAAGGTGAGCCGACTCAATCACTTAATCTCTAGGTATCATCTCGAGGCTTACAATAACCTTAGCGACCGAGAATCTCAAAGACCCTGTCTAGCTATCGGGATTCGAGAGGCGAAGAGAGAAATGGTGACTGCTAAAGTTTACTTAGTCATCATCCAATGGGCCCGGTCATTGCATACCATCATCTATGCTGGGCCTATGATTCATCAGCACAGACATGGAGCGTGTAGACATGCGATTTCACAGTGTGTCCTGTGTCGGTACGAATACTCCGTATACAGAACAAACGGCGACTTTGAAGTGCCGTGAGCGGACCCGTGGTAGTGAACGAAGGTCTGCCTGGGTGTTGTATAGAAGATAGTATAGTTGAACTGGGATGAAGAAGCATTATTCGAGCGATGGTAACGGCAATAACTTTGCCCAATATGAGAATCTAGATCAGTCCCAAGATTGACGCTGGGTGAACTGGTATTAGTGATGATGCGATCTTGATGATCTTGCTGATGACGAGGCTGATTCCACCCAGGCGAGGCTGCGGTTCTCCGCACTCCAAAGTCTGTGAGATGTTTTTGATATTAAAGTTGGTCACATTTGCTATTCGACCCTTTGAATATCTTATTCGCGACTCCCCCCCTCCACAGACATCTTCTCTCTCTCACACTACGACTTCCTCCCTTGTGCGAGACATATCAATTATTTCCATCCCCGTTCGATCGATAATTCCCAGCAATAATCCAACATCCCCTGCTTGAGCCGACACCTTGCTATGATCCAGTCCTTCTCCAGAGGGACAACCAGGAAAACCTTGGGCTGCGCTGCATCTCACTAGACGTCGCGTCCAACATGACCATTACATCGTCCACCCGAATCACGACGGAGCGTCGTCTGCCTACACCACCCATAGATGGCCAGCCAGAGTCGACTCCACGGATATACCGTGCTCCAGACTTCCCTTTTCGAGGGTGGCAATCTCCCCAGCCCGATGGCTATCAACAAAGTGCTTCATCGCCTTCTGAGACTGCGATAGTTATTGACAATGGTGCGTCTGCTTCCCATATTGGCCTGAAGGTACAAGACAGCTAGACTGACCCTCCAATCGTGATTTAGGAGCCAGTACGATCAAGGCCGGCTACTCCTTTGACCAAACTCCCCGGTTCATGGTGCCTCCTCTAGTCGCCAAATTCAAAGATCGCAAATATAACAAATACTGTTCTTTTGTTGGTTACGACGCGTTCGCTGATGCCACAACCCGTGGGCAGATAAGAGCTGCGTTTGAGCAACATACAAGTATTCCCACCAACTGGGATAGCATGGAGGCCATATATGACTATCTATTCTTGAAGCTGGGGGTCAACAGTGAAGGGAGCGTTGACCGCCCGCTAGTCGTCACCGAGCCAGTCGCAAACCTAGGTCACAGCAGGAGAATGATGAATGAGATGCTCTTCGACTGTTACGGAGTTCCTAGCGTCACTTATGGCATCGATAGTCTCTTTTCATATCGTCAAAACAAGGGCGACTCGGGGTTGATTGTCTCCTCTTCTCACACCTCCACCCACATCATACCCATCTTGAATAAGAAGCCTCAGATGCAATCCTGCGCCAGACTGAATTGGGGTGGTTCCCAGGCACAAGAATTCTTACTTAAACTCTTACGTCTGAAGTATCCAACATTCCCTGGAAGACTCACAAACGAGCAGATGGAGACCTATATCAAAGAATACTGTTATCTGTCTAACGACTTCCAGGCGGAGATATCTGGCTATCTTGACTGGTCGGGTCTTGAGGAAGAGCGAGATATCATTGTGCAATATCCGTTCACCGAACAGGTTGTGGTTGAGAAATCCGCAGAAGAGCTTGCCAGAATTGCAGAAAGAAAAAAGGAATCGGGCCGTCGCTTGCAGGAACAGGCTGCAAAGATGCGACTTGAAAAATTGATGAAAAAGGAACAAGATCTAGAATATTACCAGCAACTACACACCTCCATCGTCAATGCTCCCACAAAGAAAGAACAACGCCGCCTCCTGGATGACGCCGAGTTCAAGGACGAAGCAGCACTCGAACGCATTATAAGAGACCTCGAAAAGTCTATCAGAAAATCTCGCAACAAAGACTTGGGTGCCCCGGACGAAGAGGAGAGCCTGGAAGAACAACTCAACAAGTTCCCGCTTCTTGACGTACCAGACGATCAGCTGGACGAGGATGGCATCAAAGAGAAAAGGCATCAACGCCTCATGAAGTCTGGTGTTGAGGCAAGGATCAGGGCCAAAACTGAAAAGGAGGCTGAAAGGGCACGAGAAGCCGAACGACAGCGACTAGATATTGAGGTCCGCGAGAATCGCTTTGATGAATGGCTTGCTCGAAGGAGAGAGCAGCGTGAATCCCTCTTGGCTAAGATCAAAGAACAAGCCAGGCAGAAAGCAGATTCTGGCAACCGGAAAGGCATGGCCTCTCAAATGCGAATGAAAACCCTCGCCAATCTCGCCTCAGATGGTCCCAAACGAAAAAGACGAGGTGGAGGGGAGTACGATGATGATTTCGGAGCAAATGATGATGATTGGGGTGTCTACAGAACTGTTGCTACAGATCCTGCGAGTGATGATGAAGAGCCGGAGGAAGACCCTACGGCTGCATTGAAAGCGGTGGAGAGTGAGCTCCTCCAGTATGACCCCAACTTTGAGGAGAAAGACACACTAGAAGCACAGAACGACTGGACGAAGAGCGTGCTCCATGCATTTCTTCGCGGTGCGCGACCCGCGGATCCGGCGAGTCAGCGGGAAGCAAATCAAATCCACCTGAACGTTGAACGAATTCGAGTTCCCGAGGTTATCTTCCAGCCAGCGATTGCAGGTGTTGATCAAGCGGGCCTCGTTGAGATCATTGAAGGGATTGTCCTAGGTCGATTTTCCGACCCGAATCAACAACAAGCGCTTTTGAAAGACATCTTCTTGACTGGCGGGAATACTATGTTCACCACGTTTGAAGAGCGGCTCAAACGGGAATTAATCGCGAACGTGCCTGCAGAGTTTGCAATCAATGTGAGGAAAGCCAACAACCCAATACTAGATGCTTGGAAAGGTGCCGCATCCTGGTGGAGTGGTGGTTCTGGAGATCGCGCTGAACGTGATGCGGCAACCATCACCCGTGCGGAATATCAAGAGAAAGGAAGTGATTACATGAAGGTGTGTTGACGACCTCCCCGACAATTTCCACTCAATGATTGGCCACTAACCCCTAGTAGGAACACGACTTAGGAAACTGCGCGACCTACTCCTACTCATAACTCAGTGCACAACAGGAGCTGCTGATTAATCCTCAACAGATGAATTGGTCCGAGGCCATTCCCCAATGGCAGGACCTCGTCCGCCTGCGAGACGGCAGGATGGGTCCAGCTCACGTGCGGAGTGGTGATGGCGACGCTCTCGGCCGTATCAACACCGGGCTACTGGTACATCCGCTGGCGACGCGTCAAGCCTGAGTGAAACGTCTTGCTGAACACGTACCGCACTTGCTTGAATGTGCATCTCCTCAAGTTTGCAGAAGCGTGTCTGATGAACGAAGCAACAGCTGGAAGCCTCAACCGTAATTGAACCAACTTGCGAGCTGGCAGTAGCCTCAAGTCTCGAGATTGATTGAATTTGGTGTAGAATTTCGGACACCGAAGTTCTGACATGGTGAGGCTGACACAGTACCCGATCAGCTTGAATATTTGGTTGAAATGCACACAGCCAAAGCTTCGCTCAAATCAGGCCCACACGAAGATCATCGACTTGAATCACCTTCATCAACGTCGCAGTGATTGTCGCTTTTTGATATGTAACCACGTTTTCGGTATTCTTTGCGACCTCCCCACATTGTGCCGTTTCTCGTTCAGCCTTGTTATCAGGCATCCAAGCTTGAAGGGTACCTACGAGATAGTCCAACAACGCCAAGAGTTTAGCACATTTGCATTCAGGAGCCTAAGCCTGGCGACGGCTATTGAAAGTGTTGTAGGTTAGACAGTTACGAGTACAGAGTACGGACAGACCAAAGTGCTTCAGCTAGCGAGGAATCGAAAGTGCCTACGAGGAAGGGAGTACGCCGTACCCAGTAGCGAAAAAGTCAAATTGGTTGATGCTTCCCAAACCTCGCATGGCGGCGGATGCAACCCGCGCCATTGTGAATTCCTCGTAGCAGTCTGGCCTTACCGTTCCACGAAGTACCTAGGTATTCTTTACTGAGCCTCAGGAGGGAATACCTGGGTATCTATCGACTTCACACGAAGGGTCAGAGGAGACGCACCAGCTACAAATCGTGGCACCTTTCGGGGATATTATTTGCGAGGGCCAAAATATAGTGCCAGACGACGTATTCGGAAACCAGTATTGTACGAGTTTTGTTAGTAATACGAAGAGCCGAACGCAAAGGTACGGGGCCCACATTCGTCTAACCAGTGCCAGTTCTCGGACACGAGGCTGGGCAGAGTTCACTGGTCTGGCACCGATTTCAGGTAATTAAACCAAAAGACAGAAGCGAGAGAACGCGTGCCATACTAGGTCTGTAATTAAGCACACACCTGCAGCACATTTATCTGTATGACATACGGAATACGTAATTACCGTCATATCGTTACAGGGCGATACAGGGCGTGACAGTCACGATACCAACCCTCGAATTCCGAGGCTCCAGGTTCCCACTGTCACTGCCTGTCCTCCGTACGAGTCTGTACATATGCGCCATCCGAGCATTCGCAACGCCTACGCCTACGAGCGCCTGCGTTCCACGGCCAAGTGCCGAAACACGGCTCGAGCCTGAAAAATGTACGAGCTTGTGGACGGCGGACCTCGTGGTTTGTCTCGAGCACGACCACGACGACGAGTACCGTACTCCCTTGAGGTACGTAAGTAACCGAGACACATCTGGGGCTATCGAACAGCCTTCAGGCGGACAAGTACGAATGCCGATTCCAGCAATGTCTGACTAATGTCTTAGTCGTCCACCAAGTGACACACACAACCTTCTACGAGTATGAGTAATTAGGGAGTACGGAATACGGAGTACCCTGGTTGGACAACCCCCATCGGCGCAAGTTGCAGCCTCTTTGTGAACCCGAGGGGGGGGGGGGAGAATCTGGCCTTTTGCGGGCTTCACGAGTTGGTGACACACTCGTAAACCCAGTGGTCGGGGTTTATCCCGATTCTCATCAGACGATACGGGCCACGTTTTCGATCTTACCACCTTCCTCAATCAGGTGGTCGTTGCGCCACCATTATCAATATCTTGGGGAGTTTGTGAACATCATCACCGGGCCACGGCCTGATGGTTCATGTGATTCGGGCGGTTTGACGTTATCCTTCGAGTCTATTTGCCTACCCAAAACGCCTTCAACCGCAAGTCAACGGCGTCATGGTTCAGTAATAGATAACGAGGCCCACCGAAGTGTTGACCCAGTACAGACGTGGCCTTGGCATTACCATCACCAAATTTACGTCAAGCCCGGGTGCATCCACGAGTCGTGTTGCTTGCCTTGATCTCAGAGAGTTTGGGGATCGGTGCGAAATATGCTTTTCCACAGTGTCTCGTCCCTTGCATAAGACCCCAACGACTCAACAGCAGGGCGCCGTGTCCACCTGGGCTGTCCAGAGGATAGGTGAGAAATCAAGGGAATACCCGCGACGCGAGGGCTCCGTACCTCGGACTGGTGAATACGTAAAATATTACTGGATCGCGGCATTATTAACCAGTCGCTGGAACTGGAAGTAATGGGCAAACAGACAAGCATGCACGCTTAACTAAGCCAGCCCTCCGAGTAGTGGCAGGTCAGCTGCCGCCCCACGATTACCTCCTCCTCCTCCTTTGTGCTAAGATTGTAATCAGAGAATAGCCTGTGCCGGCCTGGCTCTTGGGCTCTTGGCTCAACTGTTTGCCTTGCGCGACATCGAGCAAATCACGACATCAAGTTAGCTATCCTTTGCTGGTAGGTGGCGTACCTAAGGCCAGTAGTACGAATCCTTCAGCGTCCGCCGATCGGTTCGGACCTCCCTACTGGTCCTTAAGGGGATAGCGCTGGGCGAGCTTGAGCTTGAGGTTAAGCTTGAGGTTTTGCCTTCGACCTGTTTGACGAAGTTACGAGAAGGGAAAGAGAATGTGGGGCTTTTGACCAGAGCTTACGAGTACATGTATTTTTGTGCATTGTGCATTTCAAGTAGGTGTTGAAGCCTGATGCGGATTAATGTGGACTTGGTATGATGTACGGAGTACCAAGGAACTTCACGGCTACGAATGTGCCTGTCGCTGAAGGGGGTCACGCTGACTCACTACTTCCATAATCTGGAATCAAGCCTCATTCCCAGATATGTACGGAGTACCGAGTTGTGCACGGCAATGTCCCCTGGCCGCTCCCTCGTTTTCGTCCGGCTTCACTCGGGCCCAACTGGGGCTTGATTGGCCCCGAGACTTGGTACCAGGTACTCCGTACTTCTTACAGTCATCGAAGTTTCAGCAGAGATCGCCGACGCCTGGAATACTATGACGATGGCCCCCATCGTTGCCCGAGGGGCCCAGCCAAACATACCCAGGTGCGTTCTAGCGCATGAAGTCATTTCCAGAAATGCTTTCTTGGTGGAGAAATTCGGGATATATATTCCCTGACAGCTGAGGCAGACAATGCACTCTCGGATAGCCCGATCTGGATTCCTGGAGGTGTCCTAAAATTCCAAGTCAGACGCGAAACTTGGTTCATCGTGAAGTGACACGGCGTTACCGTTTGACTACCTACCTGGGTAATCAATAATTGATGGTGATGACGATGTTGTAAGGGTGTCTGGTCGCTCGCCGCGTGGCGTACCTCCAGACCATGCTTTCGATTACATATCCTCGTGACGAATGTATATTCCTCGTACAGCACCCGGGGCTGATCTAGGGACGTCGACTGAACAGTGATTGCCTCCTTTGAAACCTCGCAGTCGCCATCTGAGAGGAAGGATCGGGTCGAATGCGTCTACTCAGTACTTGACCGCGACGCATTGGCTCCACTCGGTAAAGGATTCACCCTTGAGACTGGATCATCGCAGTCTATCATGCGACAAGGACCCTCTCACCGTAGGCTCGAGTTGGTTATCAGTCTCACCAATGATGGTATCTCGGGTCCCAACCATCTTGGGCTCGAGATTGGAGCTCCATGGATGGACGTCGCTATCAGTATCTCCTCGGAAGCCAGAGTGCTTAAGTTTCGCAATCGAGATCTTCCAGTTGGATCGCATGCTTGGTGCTTCATCGATGGGAACCGAGTCCTGCTACTTTTCAAACAGGTATGCTGCCTCCAAGGCCTTTTGCCGAATATCCCTTGCAACTGTCAGAATAGGACAAGGATAAAGTAGCCGTAGCAGAACAGATCTCTCGGTTGACAACCACCATCCAGCGGTTGCGCCGTTGTCCTAGTCAGGGAAGCAGCGATCTGAGTTCATGGCCTCCATCGCTTCTGTAGGATTGAGTCAACGTCTCTTTTCAACCTCCCGCTCCTTGGTAATCATGTACAGTAGAATCCTCATCATCTCAAGGTCGTTTGACGCCGTAATATTTCGAAATAATGCAGACAAATGTCAAAGGAGACCAATCCATGATTCCGTTCGTCAATGCAGCCATAAGACGATATTGAGGTCCTGGTGTGGCGACGCACCGAAGCAATAACGACAACTCTTTCCAGAATTTATCAGTGTCGCAGCTGCTGCCTGTGAGAATGCAGGTGTAGTAGGGGACAAGTGCGGCCCCTCGTTCGCTGATGGTTCGGGGGGGGGCCTTCGTGGGCGAAGGATAGACATGCACCTCACCCATTGTCCTTGTTCGTTGCTTAGGCTGAACTCTTGCAACTGCTGCTGCTGCTTCTTGTTCTCAGCAAGTCCTTGGAATTGTCTTGAGTCCTCTCTGATTATGATTAATGTATAAGACGACATTTTTGTCGCAGGTGTGGTGCCCGCCAAATGCAGGGAGCGAACCGTAGACAAGGCTCCGTCCCCTTAATACAAATGTGGCATGTCAAGGATTAAAAAAAGGGGGCCAAGCTTTGAAGTCAAGCTTTGGACTTTCCAAACACCAAGCAACTAATTACCGGTTTTAAAGCGATGATATGTATCTCGTGCTCGTGCTCCAAACGGAAACACCTTCATGACAAGACCGTGACCATGGGACTCATGAAAATTCGTGACTGACTTTCGCAATCTCATTTTCTACCGCCTTCGCGAATCGTCATGTCTCATGACAATCCCGTGTTCGCCTAGACGTCTGCCGTTTCGAAAAAGGGCCTTAATACTTCCTACAGGGCTCTATCCTACCTATTATCTCAAGCATTGCTATCTTAAGTGATGCCGGATATTAACCAGGCCACCCAATAAACGCATACGAGCAGTCGAAAGGGAAGGGCCAAGAAGTGGTCTTTCCAGGACGAGTAATCGATTAGAACTCATCCTCTGACTAACATTAGACGAGCGCCGGGGGCGTCCACCGTTTCTTCGCTGCCTTTGTCAGCATCCTTCGCCTCTAAGGCTCCCGTCGTGGACTCGAGGCACATCATCGGCGTCGCTCTTGCGGACATTGTGTCTAGAGTACTCCGTACTGGCTCGTCGTCCCCAATGCTTTCAGGGCTGGCGCGGTCTGGAGACGGTGCTATTACCCCACGCCGTCCTCCCTAAATAGCTGAATGTTGCGATTCGCGAGCATGCATTCTGCTGGGACGGTGCAAGCTTGCTCCCACAGGGTTGGGCACCTCAGCCGCAGATGACTTGACAGATGAGATGGGCGATAGATGGCAAGCTGACTCAATAATCCTCCGTCGGTTGCAAAGTTTTCGCTTCGCAGCTGGACAAGGCTTGAGCTTGACGTGAACAAGCTCTCGCGCGGGCGGATTTCTCGGCCAGCTTTTTTGGTCCTAACGGGGCTCGGATTGGTCTTATGCTCGGGTCGGCTAGCCTTGCGGCCTTGCCTTGCCTTGCCCTGGCAGTGTGTCTGCGACTTGCGAGGGAGCTTGATAGGCCTTTGGCTTAGGGCCCTCGGGCCTTCGTAGGGGTGCTGCCAAAGCACCCGTGTAAGCTAGGAGAAACTGGACTTTCGCAGATCTTTTAGACGTCCATTCTTCACCCTGAGAAGGCATTGCGCAAGGATTCCCGTAGGAGGCAAGACAACTCATTCGCTGTTATATCTCTCACATTGGAGTTTTGGTAAATATCAGGTGATTTTCGTGTTTCTTGCATATGATTGTTGCATCGCGGCAACTTCGGATTTGAGGAAGTCTTCTGTGATCGAAGGGCTCATTGTGGGGTTGGCTGTCATGCTCGAATATCATGTTCGACTCATGCAACATATGTATCTGCAATCGAGCCCGAATATGGTCTCCCCAACTCCTCGCTAAGTAGTCAGTGTTGCTAATTTGGAGAGGAAATCGGCAGGCTGGAACCCCCGTAAGGTGCTTCTTGCAGAAGTGTTCTTGGCACTCGGTATATTCCTCCGAAGATGAGTCGGATCACAGTCGCCAGATGTAAGGCGCTCACTTGAGAGAAGAAATGACTACTTCCCAGTACAAGTACGTAAGCTCTTCAGAGTTGAGGCCGCAGGCGGCACCGCACTGAATATAGCACGGAATTGGTCCAGGCAGAGCCCTCGTTGAATCTACGGGTTCTAGGCCGTCCTTCCTAGGACTGGCTGCGGTATGTCATCCTCAAAGTGGAGATACATATTCCCGAACGGTCCAAGGCTGGCTCCGCAGGCAGCTTCTGAACCCAGACCTTCACGCCAACTATGTACGTACCAAGCAAGGAGTTGTCGAGTCTCAACAAAGCTAGGTATGATTACAGTCGTGCAAAGGTAGTCTTGGTTCAAGCCTGGGACCCAGATTACTTTGTCTTCAGCTAAGGGGTGCGATATAAGATTGTCATACGAGGGATTACCGACGAAGGATAACTCACGCCACTACCTACATCTTGCCCCTGCCCAGCCGCAAACTCATGACAAAGCTGCATTTTGCATCACTCGCACGCGCTCGATTGCTATCCAATTCAGTGCAGCTGGAGTCTGGACTGTACCTCCGCGAAGGTCTAGAACGATCACCCACTCCCCGAGTCCTTCGACGCGGGTCTGGTAATCCATCGAATGATGACTGCCCAAGGCGGTGTCTGAGCTCCATTCAGCAAAAGGTTTTTACCTGTTTTGGCATATGGGCACTACTCGGGTGCAGCCTATTAGTGTTCATGCTCGACGGTTGACCGTCGGCGTTGTCTTCAGGCTCACAGGGTGTCGTTCAAGCCCCTGTGTGCGAGCGACGGCTACCACGATGTCCCCGTGTACACTTGCACAACTTCGTATTCCATTCTGAGAGAGACACTAGGTTGTCGCCTGAATGCAGACCTGCATTTACAACGTGCGCAATCCGAGAAACCCGGAGTCGGACGCCCAATTGGCGTCTTCCAATGTATGTTCAGAATGGAGGTAATGAGGGTTTGATGACTGATCGTCCAGCCCCAGGCCCTGTTGCGCACACGCCCATCTGTTGATTCAAGCTAGCCCCAAAACCGCATTCATTGCGCTGGGTCGAGTTCGTTGATTACTGCTTAATTACCCCTTCGAAGCGTATATCCCGAATCGGTAATTGCGAACTGGGGTTCGGCCACAGCTTCGCGTCCTACTGATAGCTAGAAGGTGAAATCAAAAAAGCCTCAGGTGATGGCATCGTGGTAATGACCTTGAAGTCGGAGAGAAGGTCGGCAGGGGGTTTATTAATTAGCTCATATCCCCGAAAGAGAAACTCCCCTTCTAGGTTCGAAATGGAAGCTCCCTCATCTCACAGCCAGTTAGGACTAAGGCTCTTTTAACCAACAGGTCTTAGTCAGAAACCAAAATGCTGGGTGGGAGGTGCTTGAAAGGAGGAATATTATTACTGACGCAGTTTTCGTCAAGCAAAATGCCCAGGTTCAAGTGTATCACGTACTCGTAACCTCTGTGGGCCATCCGCCGTTTCATATTAGTTGATACCAAGGGCAAGAACAAACTTCTCTTTCGAGACAAACTTTTATCCTATTACCCACCTATCCGTTGGATTCCTGGAGTTTTCCCTCGGGTTTGCAATGCAGCATTGGGCCATGCAGACACGAACGAAAAGCTTCCTGCTCCCCCCCTCCCCACGTCTTGTACATGCATCATTGCTGTACGGAAGAGAAATTACCGTTCACGGAAACCGCCTCCCAAAGCAAGCAGTTGGTGCGAGACAAAGACATGCCTGGCTCAGCAGCAGAGGCCTCCAGTACGTACTCCCTACTTCGTAAGAGGTTAGGAACCTACGGGTGGAAACCTAAAATGATAGGATGACTATCAAGACCGACCAACTTCGATTGAGCAAAGCCTATTTGCGGTAAGTCAGTAACCAATCTCACACGGCCTAGGGACGAGAGATCTCGGAGCTTGGCTCGTTTTTCGTTCTTTCGTTCTTTGCGCCCCAATCTCTCCTGGAGTCCTGGCCAGTCCGAGCAAATCCAAATCAGGATCATGTGCTTAGGTAAGTGCGCTAGACTCTAGTTCAAGTCTTCTCTCCACCTTTCGCCACGCGTGGACCTTGGGACCTTGCTGGACCTGGTCTCTTGACTAGCCCCATCGGTGTCGTGAGGGCCGTATGACGTTACAGCGCGAGGGACAACCCTTGGTCCTCCATACGGAGTCCCTACTCGTAATAATAAGTCCTGAGATATTATGTTCTCCGTATCTGTGCAGCCTGGAGTCCAGGTGGGTGGGGATGAAACTGTATCGGAAGCCTCGCAGGATCGCGGCCCCCAGCAGGCTGACGATTACATACCTAACGTGGGTATTTTTCCTGGGTAATAGGCCGGCCTTCCCTAGATTAATACTGGTATCAAGCAAGGTGTGGCCGGCGATACATGCGAGGTGCGCTCAGTCTCCAACTACACGCCGTCATCCCGTCGATCTATTTCCTCTCATTGTGTATTACTTTATCTACGCGCACATGTATCGGTAATCCTTCCGAGCAACTTCCTCAATGGAAAGGCGTAAGAACAGCTTTTCTCGGCCAGTCACAATCCAATTGGTGTCTGTGGCGATGCCGGTGGAGGAACCAGTTGGGGCCACCAACCCACCCTCGCAATCCATTGCAGTGTAGCGAGCCAGAACTGGGAGCAAAATCTCGATCCCGTGCATAAGTGGCATGTGTCTGTATGCAGGGGACCAAAGCAATACTCTGGGGGAGAGGCACAAGAACAGGATTCTGGTTACCTTTCCTAGCATAGCTTCCTGCCCTGTGATGGTTTGCTGGGGGGGTAGGCCCAAGATTGACCCTCACTCACCCTTGAGATGACTGATGCGTATCTTAAGTTGCGAGAGTTATTACAAACGCGTTCTTTTGCCCCGAGCTCAAGGTGAATGATGAGGCGAGCCAACCTAACCTAACCCAACCTAAGCAGCGAGCCTTATTCCCGGGTGCGAACGAGCGAGCGAGGTGCTGGGCGTTGACGTCCGTGATCGACATCGATGGGCGATGGGCTGGCCAAAGAGGCGAACAAACAGGAAACAGTTACGCTCGGGTTATCAACAAATGTTTTGGGATAGTCTTGCGATAGTGGCCACATGTGGCCAATCTCGCTGGGTGATGCAGAACCAAGTCGACAGAAGGCTCAACATGCCCCTAAGGAAAAGCAGTGCTTGGAGGAAGAGGCCATGCATTCTTGGCTCTCCTGGGACCATTCAGTGATGCACCCTTCGAAGGATTTCAAACCCTCAAGCTTGTGGATTGTGATGAATGCCGCAGTTCGGCCTAGAAAAGAAATAATACATAGCATACGGCCGATTCTCTGCAATGCCACCTGACTGCACCTTACCTCACCTGCCTCGTACATAATTAGCTGGCCCTCTGTGCGAGAACAGAAATGTAAAGCCACAGCGATCGTCCATCATGAAACCGCAGTCGAGAAAGGGGGGTCACTCGTGTCAAACCGGCCCCTGGTGCTGATTTGACGAGTGTCATAAGCAACATGCGAACGGGATAGTAACCAGGTGGACATGTTCAATAATGCATGCAGCGCGTGATCATCCATGACTGGTTGAGAAGGATGACCGTTTAAGGATAACGCTCCAAAAAGGGCTCCAAGATACTATTGGGCGGGATGGCGCGGCCGCAGGTCGCTCTGCTTAACCAAGGACCATTTGAGGCATGGTCCCGTAGATGTTCATTCGATGTTTTTGCAGGGCCAAGGAGATAGCTGGCCTCGTTCAGACAGTCATTTCCCACACGGTGCATACGAGGTAGATGCCTGAACAGTACAAAGCTTTGCTGTGGACTCTGGAGGGAGGGGAACGACGACGAAACCTGGATGCCTTGCTTGTACATACCGGACAAATACACAGACTATTCGTCCGCCGCCGGTCACGGTTCAGGTATGCACTTCTCAGAGCACAGGCCTTACCAGGACGGTGGGGAAGTCGTTTGCCACGGAGCTCCATGGATGCACTTAAAGCCGCGTCCGCTCTTACCACAAAACGAGAACGAAAACGATTAGTATTATTACCGGGTTCTTCGTATTTGAATTCTCCGTAGAGCAGGATGCAGCGCATGTTCAGGCGCAGTAATTTGGCCCAGGGCAGGGCACAGATCGGATGAATCTCATCCTCCACGGAGTAGTACAGGAGGCCTGGGCTGACTGTTTGCGCCCGCACACCAGAGCAGATAAATAATGCAATGGCTGTGGGGTTCGGCGAGCGGGAAACCTGCATCTTTCTCGAACGCGCAGATTGTGCCTGGCCCGGTGGGAGCCTGAGCCTGAGCCTGAGCCTCGCTTCCCCCATCCATAGTTGATAATGGGCTCCCCTAGAAAGGATTGAATAGCAGCGGTTCCATGTCTGTCGACTCTCGAGTAATTAAGAAGAACGGGTTATTCCTGAGATGGCTGTGCCTTGCGACCGTACGTACTAATTAACTATTTTAGGCGTGTGTGATCGAAATGACCCACTGGTTTCAGGCCTGCCAGGGGGTTTGCTTTTGCGAAAGGGATCCAAGGTTACAGTACCCTCGTCCCCAAGTCCAGAGTATCCTGAAACAAGGCCTTATTTCTAGAAAGTGAGGGTGGAGGCCTCTCCTTGAGTTCATCTCGACTCATCTGACAAGGTTGATCGCTCGGCAGTCTGAGTATGGACTCTATACCTCATCCAGACGATATGGGCGGAACATCAACCATCCTGCTATTCGGATATTTTGTACGGACTGTCTTGGGATCCATGTTGGTATCAAACGAACATACTAGGATGGGGTTAGCAAAGGGCCATCAATGAGAGGCCCGCAAACATTTACTGATTATCGATCGGATGTCTGCTGATACCATCCGAGTGAACCAGAGGTATGAGTGCCGATAGGAGAGATTACCTAATAATGCAAGCAACAATGAATGCAGCTAACTAGGAACGCCCAGGCCGCAAGAGATGGAGGCGCCCAATGACGATCGGCAAGAGATTGCCCCGGTCAGCTTAGGAAACGTTAGGAAGCATTAGGGAACATTAGGGAACATTAGGTAGCCATCCTTACTAATTACTGACTCGAGTCCCCAATCTTCTGGTCCGATCCTTCGCCATGGTCAAACGCCGCTTGTGGCCATGTGAGAGGGCGTCCCGTCGCGATTACGATCCAGGGAATGAGGAGTGCTGAGTGCTCAATCTGTGAACGACATTTCCGTCGGTCGGCCTGACGGGCAGGGATCGGTTTGTGAACGAGAAGGATGAGAGTTGGCACGATAGCGAAACACGTTTCAAACGTTTGCAGGTGCAGAGATGCATCGGATTGTGAGTCTCTGGAGGGATTGGAAGGGCGCGAGAACGAGTGTTCCTCGTAACAGTTTGTAGATCTTGCAGAGCAAAGCATGGCATGTGTCGAAGGGGTGGCTATTGCCTCCCCGGAGGCATGTTGGATGTAGGCTGACGGAATTTGGCCTATAGCATCGACGGGTCTCGCCTTTGTATCGCATGTTTGCCCAGATTCAGATCAAACGTATTATTATGCAATCTATTTCTTGGAGATGGCCGGAATAGAAATACCCTGGAGGACCGACTTCGACTATGTACTCGTTCCTGCACAAAGTACGGAGTACGGAGTACCTGGAAGAAGCAAGGATCTTGGGTGACCAATCTGGAACCGCGCTTCCAAACGCTTTCAAGTGTCGGAGGAATCTTGAGGCAGGGGCAAGCCCTCGCATGGCTAGCCGGTGGGATCGTAGGTACATGTACCCGGACAGTAGCCATTGATTGTTGTCTCTTCAAGTTGTGGCTTGTACGGCCAACTAACTCCTCCTCGTCTGCACTCCCTCCCTCATATCAGAGCGATGGCATCGGCTCCCGAAGTGGATTGGCGTGGGCGTGGGTGTGGGTGTGGGCCGAAGTCGCAAATCGTCGCTTACGGGTAGGCTCTGGCTATGTACGAGGTTGCTTACCCAGTGAACCAGGTGGTGGTGACAGTAATCCGGTATCACGGCCGTCCGAGGCATGCACCGATCACTCGAGTCGTACGGAGGACGGAGTACTTGTTCACCTATACGGACAAGGATGCTGGCTAATACTGAGTCTCTCGCCCACGGCCATTCCGCGCGCGTATCCGTAATGGAAATTGCCCCACTGGGACTAGACATAATAGTATTTATGCCTTCCAACAAGGCTTGATGATCCTCCCAGAAACCATGATTGGCCTTCAAGGTGTCTGATCACTAATACACCTAGGCATTGGTCGTTGGAGGTGGACGGGAGTACGTGCTGAGGGTTCCTTAGGCCTTGCCTTTGGTCACCGGAGTTAAGGAATTCCTGGCCCACGGGGTGATCCCCCACCGACGAGATGGCTGGACTCAAAGCAGGCTACTATCGTTACCTCGTACAAGGGAATGTGCAGTGAATGAGAGTCAGTCAGTCTTCATTCTCAGCTACGAGACTCTGGTACTGCCTATATTCTCGTCCATCAGGCATGCAACCGCCATCAATTCTCATCACAGCTAGCACACACAAGACCCCGCACTGGGATCAGTAGTGCTCAGGCGTACTCCGTACCTTGTGTGCCTGACGCTCGCATGTTTGTTGTAGTTCGTCATATGATGCCCAAGTCTCGCCGCCCACTCATTGTCTCGAGAAGCCAGACACGAACCTTTTTGGATCCTTCTGTAGCCGTGTTGTGCTACCGTTTAATACTCGCCGAATTGCCTCGGACGAAGTGTCTGTCTCGTGGCATATCCGTATTGTCCCCAGATGCCCCCCGGTCTTAACGCCGGATCAAATCGTATTGAATACATCACCATCCTGTGCAAGGCCATGGTCTCAGCCACACAACGCCATTTAGAAATGCGGTAGGAAGGAAACGCCGTGGAATAAATGCGCCTTGCAACCAGTATTTTGAACACTGTTCATCATCGTAAGTACAGATATATCGTGTGCCGGTAGATGCCTATGATAGGATGGCCGGTCCCTGTAAAGCTGCTTGTGATGCAGTCATCTCTGAAGATCCGGTCCTGGCACGTTTGACGCCTGGGGTTTCCGAATATGTGGGATCGGGATATCCACTGCGATGAGAATCGTGATGCATGCCATCTTGAATCTGAGCAACAGCTCCTAGCTCAGAAAGACGAGGGAGGGTTCCTGGGTGTGTTGAAGGGCCTGCTTTGCCGGGCTGGAGTCCGTCGACATTGCTTGGTGGAGGCGGGACTTCTCCTTGCGATTCCAGCAATCGTGATTGAAGATTGATAATGTAGTCTCGTAACTGATAGTTTTCAGCTTGCACGGCTTTGAAGTTTTCGCTCAGGACTTGGTAGTCTCGAACTTGCTCCTCAAGCTTCTTGATATATCCCTCCTTGCGTTGACGGAATGCCCTCTGAGGGAAATGAGTTAGCGAAAATGCAAGGGTGGATAGTCGAGGAGAGCGACATACCTGAGCAGCACGGTTCTGGGCTGCTCGTTTGCTGGTGCTTAACTCGCGTTTGCCATAACCTTTACGGCCATCGCCATTGTTGTCGCCGCCATCGCTCTCGGCACTTCCAGTGACGTTGTCGTTGGGGTCATTGGGTGATGAAGGTTGTTGGGACATTTGGTCGATATGCTCGGGAAGAGCGGATGGTTGTGGTGGAGGATAATGTTGCTCTCGCAAAACTATAGAATGCTTAGAGACAGGCCATGGGGATAATAGCTGAGTAATAGATGTCATGATGGTGTGGGGGTTGGCAGGCGAGTGGTGTGGCAGGGTGATGGTGGGAGGTGGGTGGTGGGTGGTGGGCAGCGGGTAGGTATGTATATAGGTTGGACTGGGAGTTGGACAAAGGCACAAGACAAGAGGCAAGCGACCAAAAGGACAGCATAGACAAGGCTGGAGGAAGAAGGTGAACGGGGAGGGTATATGTATTTAGCAGATCAGATGGACGATGGGCAATGGACCAAAGTGAATTGCTGAAGGAGATGGGGGTGGTAGGTACCCTTGCAACTGGGTACTGGGAGGGTTCGAGATGAGGATGATGCAGTATTTTGGAATGACGAGGGTGCAGGATTACCGATACAGTATTGAAATGTAATGGTACCGCGGACGGGATCGGCGACTGGCAACGGGCAGTAGTGGGGCAAAGGAGCAGGGGAGCAGGTGAACAGGGGGAGCCGAAGGAGTCCAGGACAAGAGGAGCAGCAAGAGGCGAGAGGATTGGCAAGCCCAAGTCTCATCCTGATCCGGCCTGGTGAGGTATTATGGAGACTGAGAAAGATGGGAGATGGGAGATGGGAGAGGTGGCAGAGGTACTGGTATTCGCAGAGGCGGTGGAAAGGTGGGTCGGGGATTACTATACGTACGGTGTTCGGATTTGAGGTGGTCCTGTTGCTCAAACGGGTCAGAACACTTGCCGCAACATCGACGCTGAAAATAGAAAGTAGAGGGATCGCAAAGAAGAAGGGCGGCCAGGTACAGCACCAAGAGGGCGAGAGGGCGAGATGGCGAGATGTTGGGGGTGTATGTATGCAGGCCCCGGTCCAGCGTGATGATTGATCGGTCAGCCGAATGGCTTCAACGATGCGACTGGGCCAATTCTGGATATGGGGAATTTGGGATGGTGAAGAAAGGACGAGGAGGTAGTAGGCGGAGGGAATCTGAGTAAGGATAACAACGACAGAGAGGAGGAAAAGGACAGGGGGTGGACAATGGTGGGCTTGATGGCTTGCTTGCTTGCTTGCTTGCTTACCTGAGGCATGATGGAATGGGAAGTGGTCGCAGGAGGAGAAGAAGTACTTGTTGTGATTGTGGTGGTACGAGGGGCGAGGGCGGGTTGCATGCTTTGAGGCCTTGTGGCTTTGAGGCTTTGAGGCCTGGACGGACGGAGGAGACTCGTTGATGGCAGCTCTCCAAGGACTCAGGTTCAAGTGGAGGAGAATGCTTTGTCAAGGCTCCCGGGGCGGCGCAAAGTGACCAAATAGATGAAAAGAGGATGGAGGATGGAGGAGGGAGGAGGGAGGATGGAAAGCGTAGTCAGCAAGAGTCAGAGGGCCGAATAAGAAGAGGCCGAGGGAGGCTGGCTGGCTGGCGGCCTGGGGCACACAGAAATGAATGAACTCGTCGTCCTCGTCGTCTTAGGTAATGCAACGCCCGAGGAATTGGAAGAGGAAAAAGAGGGTGGAAAAGAGGAAAGGATTCGGTGCTTGCGAAATTGATGGATTAGAAATTTCTTACATAACAAGGGCTCGGCGGATCAACCCAAACGCCGGCGCTCCTGCCATTTGGGGACTGCGCGGTGCAATTGACACGACGGACACGACAGACAGAAAGGCAGGGGCGACCAGGCCAGAGCGAGGCAATTGGGAATTGCCCATCTGGGGCCTAGCGCGGAGGTGGCGGCCGCCGGAAGCTCAGGCTCACGCACAGGGCTTACGGAGTACGGAGTACTTGCGCACGCTCACCTCGTAGGCTCTGCCTCGCTCCTGCCTTCCAGTGTCATTTCTTGCCGTTTCAACTCACGGCCACGCCCAAGAGCCCCACTCCCCGCGTCACTCACCCGGTCTTGGCACCTAGTCCCTTTTAGGCCTTTCTGCTCGCTTGGCGTCTTCCCTTCTTCCCACGCACAAACCACCTCCCTGCGTCCTCCGTCCTCGGTACTCACTGACCACCACCATCTCCATTTCCACCTCTACAGCCACACAGCCAGACTATCATAGGCCCATCCGAGTCATCGCACCGATCCATCAACCATGCTTTGCTTACCACATACTCCCCTTTTGGTCTGGTGGGTCTCTGCATTTGAAGCTTCCGTCGCCTCCATCCTGATCCCTTCACACTCGTGCGCCGGGCCTCAGACGAGTGTGACCGTTGACCAGTGACCGATCACTGCCCCCAGACTGCTTGCCCATTCGGGATCTCAGCATCATCCTCCCTGCTGACTGTTATCTTACTGTTCCACCGTGCAACCTACATGCGGTCATGGACAGAAACTCTCAATTCCTCCCCAGCTCTATTTCTTTCCCAGATCTTTTGATTACATGTCTTGCTAACTTGCTTTCCGCCAATCCTCAAACTCGGAAGGGATCTCCCGACTCCTGCTCATCCGTCCTCCTCTCAAGCAATCTCACAATTGCCCTGGCCTGCCTTATCGAATCTACATACAAAGGGGGACCATCTCTCTAAAGCGGCGCCTGCGACCCTCGTGGAAAATCATTTTAAAAGCCACTAAACCTACTAAGAAACAACAACTTAAATCCTGTCCACGGAGATAATGTCATCTGTTTTCTTGCCCGACCATTTCGCTCTCCGGCTCTTCATGCCTCAAGTTACCCCTCAACCAAGGTGGGTATGTAACTGCTTGACTAGTTCTCACAGTACCAGTACAGTACCAGTACTCCGTCCTCTGTGCTCCGTACTGGGACTCTACTGCTGAGGCCGTAGGCTTCCGATAATTCAAGATCGCTCACCGAACCAATCAAGACGCAATGAAGAATTGTCCAATTGGGAAATCGTCAATAGCTAAGTACTACTGCCACTGCATGGACTATTTCACATTACCCATTACCATCGGATTAACCTGTGCTACATTTGGAATGTCTTGACACTCGATAGATACGCACTTAAGCGTGTCCAATCGGCCGCCTCACATGCAACCAGCAGAACAATGTGTTCTGTTTCAAACCCTCCTGCGCCCCTATGAGTTGCTTCTTTCCACATTTCGAATAAGAGCAAGGCTTCAAGCAAGCCTTAGACTGGCGGCAAATCGGACTGGAGCCTGTGAGATGATCATGCGTGGTGCTTCTTGACCCAGCAGTGTCAAGCTTCAGGACTAGACTGCCTGAACAAACTGGGCGAGTGTACCGGGATAGACGCGCACTCCTGGCCTTCACACCCTATCTCATGTCATTGATGAATTCAGTGTAAGCGGTTCCCTGTCCTTGCTCATGGTTGACATAATCTATCTCTTTCCCAAAACGCCAAGAGGTCCAGGGCTGTGAAATCCAACCTGACACCGAATGCTTGGGTAAGCCTTAGCAAACACCCCAAGATTCCCATCTTGACGTCAATATTTGCAAAAATGCCTTTCGATGTCCAGTTCTCGGGGACCTTTCCTGTGGAGCCTGCCCGGGTCCAGGCTACATCCCCGGCGGGCTTGGGAGAATAATTGTGGTTGTCGACTCGGTCTCCAGGAAGTCACTTACATGAAACTGACAGAGGTTGGCCGAGCCTCTAACCATAACCCTGATTTACAGGCCGATTTGTGCCTTCTCTGGACAGTTACCTGATGTCCTCCATCTGTAAGTCGAATTACTGTTCCCTGACAAGTACTGCCCTTCGGAACCAACCAGCTGGCAGCTGCACTCTACCAGATCTGGTCATTCTTGAAAGACATCTTGAAGAGATCCGAATACATATGGATACGGTATGCACTGTCCCATCCTCCTGGCAGAGGTTATGGTCTCCGTCAGGGATGAGGTATTTTGACTAGAGGATCAAGAACCAGCATTCCCAAATTGAAGTCTCTCGATGCAGGATGAATGTGCAACCTCAGTCATCACCACCTGCACCAGGCCGCCACCTAATACTGAATCCCGCAGGTCATGTTATTGAGCTCTCATCATGCTCAGTTCCGAGACATGTCTCCTTCAGCCTCACAAAGCATTTCCGCCCAAGCGTGGGTCTTCTCAGCTTCCATCAAACGCCACCCAGGTAGGTATTCACCAACGCTTTCCGAGCTATCACCGGGAGTTTAGACTCTGCACGTTGAAAATGTTGTCCCAAGCTTTCGCCGTGATCGTCATGGTAGACCTCTCGGTCGCATTCCCATCCCGATACCTCACAAAACCACTCCTCGAATTACAGAAGCTGCAAGGTGTGGCCTCTGTGGATCCAGCCTACTGGTTCTAGTATCTAGTTGCACATACCTGTAGAGACAAACTCCCTCCATTGGGTACCCACCTGCACCAACGCCACTGCATAACGCTCAAATGTTGGTCTGATCCATCCGTCACTCATCAAACCTTCCGAGTTCCAACATGCATTATCACTTCGATAGTCCAATAAACGCTAGCATCACAACTGCCGCCCTCATACAAATGCTCATCGGACTCTTTGATCCGAAGTGTAGGACACGAATGACACCAGGCGATACCTAGGTTCCAGGTTCCATTTCGGCGGAATTCGTGCTGCGGCCTATATTGGAGCAACATGTTCTAGCCCTTGATCATGTCGAGACATCAGCCCGCACCAGAAACCTGCCCAACCTCCCTTTACTTCTTTCAGCCTGGAGGCATCGTTATCAAGCATCCTAGAAGCAAGTTCAAGCAACAATCTACACCCTGGGCCTTTTCCTTTTTGATCCGCATAGCATGTTTCCGCCAGCTCAAGAGCTGTCCGGGCCCCATTGTCCAATGCGTACCAAGCTCTTGCGGTGCCTTTGATGGCACGTGTTTTCATTTGACCGTCTAAGTGAGGAGTGAGACCAATAGGTATCCCCAAGATCCGCATCCCCTGATAAGTTAGCCTCGGTGGATGTCCCCAGGTATCTGTTGCATAATACAGGCAAATCAACTGAAAGCGAAATGGGGTACATGGAAGAGTACAAACCCCAAAACTGGCCATGAAGATGATAGAGGCACGGCCTGCCCACGGCTTGGAATTCATTGTCCGCAGCGACTCAGAAATCTCTAATCATCAACGTTACAAACCTGGGTTGAAGACTCTGCCCACTCGGAATCTAACCAGGAAGACAAGCAAAAGCGATACGAGTAACCGGTTTGAACGAATCGATGCACCCAGGACACACCAAGACGTCCTGGAAGCCTGGGCTGGGCTGGGCTGGACAACGTCGAACACACTGCGTGTTCAGACAAGGCTGAGTTTTGCATTTGCCAGCAGATGGCGTAGGCTGACTAGTTACATAGGCGACTCCTATTTTGGGTCCGTTCTTATTGCTCCTTCCGCTTGCTCGGCAGAGTGTCTTTTAGCCCCTGAAAAAAGGACCTCGGGAGGATTCTCTTGTAAAATCTTACGGTTTGGTTTCCGACGCATCAGACGCCTGGCTTCTTTGTCCATATCGGCATACACACATATTTCCTCTCGGCCACTCCTCGGCGAGTCTCTGCATCAGCGCCCAGCCATATCTCCACACTCCATCGAAGGATTTGATCTGGCAAAGCTAAAATATGATAATGGTGGTGAGGGACCATCGGATTCAGTCAGATCCACAGCGTATCCTTTTCCCGTACCCGTGGAAGCAGCAGCACTATTCCCTGTCACATCGGCTGTCATGTCGCGACATTGACGCACAGGCTGACCGGCAGTAATGGGCTGGACTTCGTTCTTGGCCGTACGGGCCTAAGAGGCCGTCGCCAAAGCGCTCGGGTGACCATTCATTGAAGTAACAGTCAGCACTTCCTCGCTAGCATTAAGATTTGTTCGTACGTATGTACCTATTCCATATACGTTAGGTACGTATCGCAGTTTCAAAACACCGATCCTTCTTCCTGTCATCCTCCGTGCAAGACATTGTAGGTATGTACTTGGGTACCACTGGGCCCATGCGGCCCCATGTGGAATGTGAGAACGACTCCAGAAAGGGCAGCGAGATATCCACCTCGAACATGGAAAAAGGTCCCAGGCCAGGGGAGACTTGCAACACCCCGGCTGCAGGGCTAGAATCGAGATGAACTGCGCTGTTCGTACGAGTATGACCTAAACCATGCTGCCGAAGGTCCAGGGGCTGTGACGTGACCAAAGCCTCAGGCTGACACTTCCTCATTTCTCGGTTCTGGAAGGTGTAATGTCCAAGTTCGCGCCCCGACCTGTAAAGGAACCAAAGTACCGAGCCCTCCGTCACGGTCACAACTTGCAACGACTGATGATGACTCGGTTCTCCGTCCTGGCATGGACGTACCCCCACGAAACCCCTGGTATTCTCCATGCTCTCGTCTCCTTCAGATCGAGTGGCTGTAGCCGAGAGCTGAGGCTGCATCACGCGGTGTTCTGTTTCCAATACCAGTGGACCAAGGATAAGGGTGTGTTCTGGAGCTGCCTAGAGTTCTGGATGGACAGCGGACTGCCATCCAGGCCAAAAATGGAAACAGCCCATCGATCGATTTATCTAGACCGATGGGCGCCAAGGGGTCCAAGGCGCCCCGATCGGCTGACTCAAACCGCCAGGGGTGCATAGTCATCATCCCAGCTGATCCCGTACAAAGTCCTCCGTCCCTCGCCAATATGACTACACCCTACGGAGTACATACATGCCTCAGCTCACTCGTAACATGATGCACTTGTATGCGGGGGTATAATGGATACGGAAAGGGAGGGTACCAGGTAAGTAAGTGCGCGAACGAATACGGGCACAAAACACATTCTACGAGGCCAGGCGTCAGGCATGTCGTATAAGTAGGTGGGTCTGGGCGATCGCCGATAGAAACAGCGTGGTGGGCTGGGGTGGAGCCTAAATTTCCATCTATATCCCCCATTTCCATCTCAATCTCGACCGCCAACTACAGAGTGCAACGATATGGTAAGCAGACGAAGGCGTGGCCACAGTACCTTTGGGGTCGGATATACTCGTACGAGTAGTACAGGATGTGGGAGTCCATGCGCAGCACCAGTACTGATAATTAAATATCAGGTTAAATCAATCTCCATCTCGAATGGGCCCACGCGCAAATCAACCACCGTGTTTCACGAGGTATGCTCGCGAAATGCAGCCTTGTCGGTGTCGCGCTAGCTTCAACCCCCCCGGCCAGCCAGAGGGCCAAGGCGCCTCGTTACGAATGACTAATAGTCCTGGTATGTATGCATGCCGCACGCACGCACGCACGCGGATACCCTGCTGGGAAGTTGCTTCGCGAGGTCGGCGACATGGAGAGCAGACGCTTTAGGCATTTGATATTCCTGGGATCCACTCACTGGGTTTTGCATCCGCTCGGTTTGAACTTGGTTGTTGGAGGAAAAGTATTCTTCTTTCGGGGACGAGCCGGGGTGGTAATATAATATTAACTAGCATAGAAAGACATTGGGTATTGGTAAATTTGAGGATGCGTGGTAGTTGTAATATTATGTTCATTGTTGTCTGTGAGTGGCCTGTTTGTTGTTGGCTATTTCTTAAGACACCGCATTGGGGTTGTTTCTCAGTCTTTCTTGAAACTCATGTCATGTTATCATTCCACTCGTTAGAACGTGTTCTTGTCCTTGGTCTTGCCCTTGCCCTGTCCTGATCCTGTCTCGCTATCGTTGTTTTCGGCTCCTTCTTATTGCAAACTCCTCTTTGATTCATTCCTTTCCGTTTGTCTCCGCTCAGTCTAGCACGACGGAGAGGTTCTTCACAGCGTTTTTTGGCTGCGTTGCTAGGTCAAAATAGTCGCGCAGCGCAGAAAACGCCCAGAGTATGGACGATCCTTTTCAGGCAAGGCTTGCGTAGCATCACCCATTCCGGACTGTGATGCCCCCAGGGAGACATGCCATAGCGTGCAGGCGCTGCATTCGAAGGGGCTGCGCTGCTGGAAGTCTGTGGCACGCCTGTTGCGGTATATACCCCGGTGGGAAGGCTGGATGTGCTTGTGGCGGCTGTGCCTGGTGTCGCAGAGGACGAAAGGCTGGCGGTTGGGCTGCTTCTCGTGCTGAGAGTATTGCTTTGAGGCCCGGATGATGTGGTGGATGGAGGAGGAGGGGCACTTGTGAACATGCTCGGCGGTGCTGTGCCTGGGACCCCAGCCATGGTTGTTGCGTCGGCTCCTGGGGGGTTCCAGTCGATAGGATTGTCGTACAAGACACCGTTGATGATGACGCCAGCATTGTTCGCAGCCATGTTCTTTTGGTCCGTCTGACAGGTTGCGTTCATCGCACGGAGATAGCAGGTGGGCGCTGCCATGGCCGGAGCAGAGTTTGTATGCGTGGAATTGGCGTCCCCGGTAGAGGCAAACGTTGCTAGGTCAACAAGGTTGCCTGTACCGATGTCGGTGCCTGCTATGATGCGTGCAAACACCGTGAACATTGTTTCTGGTTGGTATGCAGGAACCAGGTGACCGGCATCGTAGATGCGGCTGAAACTCAAGTTTCCGAATTGACGAACTACTCCGCCGACATATGAAGCATTGGCAACGATGGGGGCATAGCTGGCAGAGTACCAGGGTAGGTAAGAAAGACCTGATGCGCCTGCGATGGCGAATGAGACCGCTTCTCCTCCCAGCCAATTGCATATATAATCTCGATCACCATAAATGAGAGCAACTCTCACACCCGAGGCAAGAAGGTCAACAAGATCTTCGATCATCCCGTCGCGCGCATAGTCACCAGTTTTGTTGAATGCCGTGAACACAGCCATTGAGTCCTGTGTGTAATTAACCGGTACGCCGATGGCATTTTGAACAGAAGCTTGATTTAAGTACTCAAGATAAAGAGATTGGGGGAAAGGATCGAGCATGCTCTGAGAGATGTCGTAAATCGATCGACCTGACATGGTGTACGGCCCAACAACCTGAGTTTGACAAAGATACTGAGCCTCGGAACAGACCGTATTCACTTCCTCCACGTTTCCCTCTCCAAGTGGATCGAGGGTGATTGCGAGAGCTCGACAATTGAGCGTCGATTGTTGACAGCCGTTGGCACTCCTATATGCGCTCAGGGCGTTGAGCTGTTGAAGCTGTGAAATGGCTTCGATTCCATATGAATTTTCGTATGCATACCGAGGGTGGAAGGGTGTTTGTGTAAGCAAGTCAATCCAACCATTGATGATGCCCAGAGATTTGAGGCGAACATCAATAGTTCTGTTGGCGAAGTCGAAATCGCTTTGCCGACGATTATTTTGGGATTGGAAGAAAGAACCAACAGCAGGTCCATATTTTCCTCCATAACTCTCAGTGAAGAGATGTACTTCTGAAACAGGTTCTTTGGCTTGAGCTCGTACCGCAGTGTTGTACTCAGGAAAACATGTTAGAAAGGTTTGTAGGAAATGCCAAAGGGACTGTGCTGCGATTTGCGAAGTATTCGCTGTGAATGACGGGTTTCCAGACCCGAAGGTTCCATTGAGGAATGTAAAGTCTGGCTGCGTGATAGGTCTTGGGATAGGCGGGATCAGAATTGATTCGTCTAAGAGATTGAGGGAGACATTGGTAGCAGTATCGTAGGAGAATCCAACCTGAGCAGGTTGGTCAATGAAGATGATATTGCTGCGACGGTCCCAACCCCAATCTCGAGCAATGGTGCCCAGTCGATCTTTGGAAATCTCGACTACCTGGCATGGCCCTAGCTCCTGAAACAGCCCGACCATACTGCTTGATCCTGGACCCCCATTGATGAAAATTGTCAATGGGGAAGATTCTGGTAACTGTCTGGCCTCAATGAACCAAAAGAATGTGTTGATGGTGTAATTCCCCTGACTAGGGTCTAAAACCCCCCGTGGTAATGAAATATAGCCGGAATATTGCTTTTGAGTACGAAAAACCGTAGTACATGTGCCGATGGGCACACTTTTGTATGATATCGTAATGTTTGGGTTGATTGGCGAGGGAATGGTGATTATAGTATCATTAGAAATAGGTGGAGGATACTGAGCCAAAGTAATTGACCAGAGACAAAATAGGCCAACGAAGAGGTAGTTGAGCCATCGTCTAGATGTGGCCATATGCTTTGCTGTCGTGCCTTACCGGACGTCCTTAGACATTTGAGAAAGTGCTACGATTTGCCAGGAACGCGACGAATAATGGAGCGAATTCCCGAATAAATTGGAACCACCAAGTCAGGTTTCAGTCCAGCTGAGAGAATACAAGTTCGATCCTAAAGTAAGCGAGGCGTTTTGACGAAAGCTGTGTGACACACTGACGGCGAGAAAATCGGTCTCAAGCCAAGTTTAAAAAGGCATTTGGGATGGAGGTAACGACGGACCAGAAATACGAGTGTCAGAGCAGAGCCTGATAGAATATGCACGTCATCTGCATAGAATACAGACCAAACTCCTTTGAAGACAAAGAACAGGGCTTAAATTGAAGGAGGCTAGGCTTTTTGATATTTGGGGGAGGAAGAGAATTCCCATTACGTTGGTTCCGCATCCTGTGGTACAGACTCCGCCCGCTTCTGAGTGCGAGGTTCTAATACTTTTGGCTAGTGGCGCTAGCATGATACTAATACGGATGCTAGTAGATATAAAATCATCTCATTGGTTCAATTGGCACTAGTTCTTCGCAATCTACGATCTAAGAGGAGCTACTGATACTAGCCTTCGTGCAATGACGCAGCTGCTTGTTGGGTGCTTGTTCCAGCAGGCTGGGATTCGTAATACTTCCTGGATGCGGGCTCGGGTATCCATACCAGAGACAAACTCAATGATGTCCGCAGTTGCATAGTACCGTCCTTACTTGACCTGATCAAGAGATGGAAGAAGCATCAGAGTTCCAAGCACCTACTCTTGGATAACTGGGCACCAAGCCACAGTTGGATGTGTCACGTGAAGCTAGGTAACGTGGCGTTTAGTGGCTGGTGGCATCAGTCACGTGCGCCAAGACCATCGCCGCATGCGCAGGAGGGCATGAGGCAAAAGTTGTGGTCTCGAACTTCTCGTGGTTTCGGCTCAACCTGGCATTCCAATCTTTGTTGGCGAGCAACCAACTCAGCTTTCTGAAGGCGGATGAAGTCGTCATAATCCGGACCAAATAACAGGCCAAGATGGCGTTCAATGGAGATATGGGCCACGTGGATGATGCGATGGACGGCGTCCAGATGTCGGGACCGAAGGTGACGGTGAGAGAAGTGAGCTGGATCTTATTCTGACCTTGTTTTCGATGGCAACTTACCAGGCAACAGGTCCAACAAGATCGCGTTGATTTTGTCCTACAATCCTGCTCCTTAGCACTGGCCAATTCCTTGCGCCGCGCGATCCTCGCCGAGATTCCCACCATCTCTATCGATCTCGTGGATATTTCCACCAACTCCTCTGTCCTACCAGACGAATACCTGTCACACCGCCTCGGCTTAATACCGCTGATGAGTAAAGGAGTTAATGATTTCCTAGAGTATTCGAGGGACTGTGACCAGTGTGATGACCATTGTGACGCGTGCTCCGTCATTTTGCGACTCCATGTCAAGTGCACTCAGCCCGGCACCATGAATGTGTACGCACGCGACTTGATGATCTCAAATCCCCGCCAGGACATGATTGGCCAACCAGTGTTCCGAGATGATAATGCGACCGGACCATTAATAGCCAAACTCCGTCAGGGTCAAGAGATCGAGCTAGAGTGCATCGCGAAAAAGGGAATTGCAAAGGAACATGCGAAATGGGCACCTACATCGGCGGTGGGCTTTGAATACGATCCGAACAACAAACTACGGCACGTTGACTACTGGTACGAGACTGATGCCAAGTCAGAATGGCCGGTGGACGAGCGCAATGCCAGGTGGGAAGGTGAAGCTTCGGGTGCAGACGCGGCCTTCGATCCAGATGCGGTACCTAGTGCGTTCTTCTTCGACATTGAAGGCGTCGGAACCATGGAGCCAGATGACATCGTCCGGGGTGGAATCGAGGTGATTCAGAAAAAGCTGGCGGAGACGATCCGAGTTCTGGGCGGCGCAGACGGCATGGATGGGATCAACGGCGGAGGAAGTCCAGATGGATACGAACCAGCCCCGGCGAATGGGGGATACGCTGGCTACGGTCAAGCCCCTGGAGGTGGAACCACCCCGTTTGGAGTACCACTCTCTGGAGGCAGGCACGGCGGGTACTGAGTTTCCATTGGGATTTATTGGGAAAAGTTTTTGGTTGGACGTGCATAGCGAGGCGTTCTGCAAGATGGCAGACTCAGGACTTGGAGGATGGCGATTTCTGACTAGAACAGGCGTTCATGATTGATGGGGGGTTGGACTGGGAGCACGACAGCCGCCGAAACTACCGATTACCAAGTCCTCCGTACGAGCAGTGATTCGCAGATGACAACGGCTGCAGAATACCACGGGCCATTCCCTACCCCAAAGGTGTCAAACCGTGTGGGTATGAGACTGAAAATGTCACATCCTGAGGAGGATTGTGTGCTGGAATGCTACGATCACCAGCACCGACGCAGAGCCAAGCTGGCCACTCTACTGCTAAAATGGGGAAGTGGGAGCCAGGGCATTGACTGGGCTGCAGGAAACGTAGTCAGCAAGGCATGGAGCATTGCTTGGGTAATCGACCTGATACTGCCAGCTAGTTGGCGGGTAGAGTTTGAGATGATGCATCGAGGACGAATACTGTAGCTTGGGCACAGGTACTTATGCTTGCCTCATGCCACTCTTGCTGTTGATGAGGCCATCGACCCTCTTCTCTTTGTTGGCTGTGAAGTGGCCATCCGACGCGAGCTCCTCATCGCGGATATACTTAGGCATCTTGGGGTCCGGGTATCTACGTAGCAATTTCTTTCTCAGCGACGCCGACACACAGTTGAAACAGGCCTGGGCGTGAAACAAAGTGTTCAATCCAGACACTGACAGAGCGTGAGCAATTACTTGGGTCCCCATCCTCACTGGGACTTGCGGGAGTGATTCCCGCCCAATCTAACAAGGTCCTTTGTACTGATCAATATTGATTGCAAAACAACAGAACAGAAACAGAAGCCGAACATCCCACCAAATCCCGCCCTGCCCACGCCCATTGCCCTCCTCGCCCCTCCAGCGCCGACCCTGCAAAGCTCAAAGCGGGTTGCCTGGGCGGCTCTTTCCCGTTTCCCTGAGCCCCTCGGCCCCTACTTCAAACCCAACCCTGAGATCAACTCTGCCCCTCCTTCCGTGCTGCCCACCACAGCGCCCAATTGGATTAATTAGGCTCAATCCAGCATCCCCCATCCCGTGGCCGCCAACAGAAAACAGAAAACACCACGCAAAGGCAGGAGCGACACAGAAACAGCAGCCGAAGCAGCCCTGGTCGTACCTGCTCCATAAAATTTCTCAACATCTGCTGCACGCAGACTCTCTCTCCAACTACATCACCCGCTTTTCTTCTTTCTGTCTCCTCTTCAAGTTTTGCCTTCTTCCTTTCATCTCTCTATACAAACCGCAATCATGGGTTACTCCGATCTAGACTGGAAGGCAATCAACACCATCCGACTGCTTGCGGTATGTCTAATTTACCCCACCATCCCGCCATTTCCTAGCCACCATCATCCCACGATCTATCACATCAGACCAGACCAGACCAGACACTTATCTCCCTTCTCCTAGGTCGATGCCACTCTCAAAGCCAACAGTGGCCATCCAGGGGCCCCCATGGGTAAGTTCTCCCCTTGCTGTATACATGTGATACGTCTACAGATAGGATGTTTGCTGACAACACTTCCCAGGCATGGCACCTGTCGCCCACGTTCTATTCAACAAGTTCATGACCTTCAATCCCAAGAACCCTGACTTTCTCAACCGCGACCGCTTTGTCCTATCGTAAGTTCATCTCGAGGCCCTTCATCCGCTCCCCATCCTCTTCCTCTTAGTGCCAGTTGAACACAAATGAAGAGCGGGAGGCGCCGCCAACAATACGCTGCCCCGGTTCCGGTTCCAGCTCCATAATTGTTCCATCGCCTGACTAGATTGACAGAAACGGCCACGGATGTATGCTGCAGTACGCTCTCCTTCACTTGTTTGGCTATGCCGTCACTCTGGATGACCTGAAAAACTTCCGAGTATGCTCACCCACCCCCTCCCACGAACCATGGAAACATCTTTAGCTAATCCCAACACAGCAAGTCGACAGCATCACTCCTGGCCATCCCGAAGCCCATGATACCCCTGGTATTGAGGTCACCACTGGCCCTCTCGGACAGGGCTTCGCCAACGCAGTCGGTCTTGCAATTGCGCAGGCTCACACCGCTGGTGTTTTTAACAAGCCAGGTTACGAACTCTCCAACAACCACACATATGTCTTCTTTGGTGATGGTTGTGCCATGGAGGGTGTCGCGAGCGAAGCCGCTTCCACCGCCGGCCATCTTCAATTGGGCAATCTGATTGCTATCTATGATGACAATCACATTTCCATTGGTGAGCTACACTCTTACTAGCCCCCATCCTCCTCTTGAAGTGTCTCTAACTGCAGTAGATGGTGATACCAAGGTTGCATTCACCGAGGACGTGTCAAAGCGCTTCGAGGCTTACGGCTGGCATGTTCAGCACGTCGTCGACGGTGACCACGACCTGGAAGGCATCGAAGCCGCCATCCAAAAGGCCAAGGACGTCAAGGACAAACCCTCCATGATTAAGCTGACCACCACTATCGGATTCGGCTCTAAGCTTCAGGGAACCGGCGGCGTGCACGGAAACCCCCTCAAGGCTGATGATGCCAAACAAGTCAAGCAGAAATTCGGCTTCAATCCCGAGGAGTCTTTCGTTGTCCCGCAAGAAGTCTATGACCTTTACAATAAGCATGCCGCCGAAGGTGCTGCTGCTGAACAAGCATGGAATGATCTGTTCAAGAAATACCAGGGTGAACACAAGGAGCTCGGTGCAGACCTTGCTCGTCGCCTGGCTAAGCAATTGCCAGAAGGATGGGCGAAGAAGTTGCCAGTTTACAAGCCTACCGATGCCGCCGTGGCCTCCCGCAAACTCTCCGAGAAGGTCCTAGAAGATATTCACGAAGTCCTTCCCGAGCTGTTGTCCGGATCTGCTGATTTGACAGGCAGCAACAACACTCGGTGGAAGAATGCCGTTGACTTCCAGCCCCCATCTCTAGGTATTGGAGACTGGACTGGCCGCTACCTTCGATACGGCGTTCGCGAGCATGCCATGGGTGCCATCATGAACGGTCTCTCTGCCTACGGCACCGTGATCCCCGCTGGCGGCACCTTCTTGAACTTTGTCTCGTATGCAGCTGGTGCTGTTCGTCTGTCTGCTCTATCGCATCAACGTGTCATCTGGGTTGCCACCCACGACTCCATTGGCCTGGGAGAGGATGGCCCTACTCACCAACCGATTGAAGTGTTGGCACATTTCCGAGCCCTGCCTAATATCCAAGTCTGGAGACCTGCGGACGGTAACGAGACCTCGGCCGCTTATTATAGCGCATTGACTTCCACCGGTACTCCCTCTATCCTAGCATTGACTCGACAAAACTTGCCGCAGCTTGAGAACTCCACAATAGAACATGCAGTCAAGGGTGGATACGTTGCCGTGGAAGCAGAAAATGCCGATCTCACAATTGTATCCACTGGTTCCGAAGTGGCTATCGCGATCGAGGCCATCAAGGTTCTAAAGGACCAGCACAACCTCACCGCCCGTGTTGTATCATTGCCATGTTGGGAAGTGTTCGATGCTCAACCCAAGGAGTATCAACTTAGTGTTCTGCCTGATGGAATCCCATCTCTCTCCGTGGAAGTCATGTCAACGCTCGGCTGGGAGAAATACTCACACGAGCAATTTGGCTTGAACCGATTCGGCGCATCTGGCCCTTACAAGGAGGTCTATAAGGTTTGTGTGCCTGACTCTTTTCTAGCATCTTTTCACTAATCGAGGACAGAAATTCGAATTCACACCAGAGGGTATTGCGAAGCGTGGTAAACTAACCGTTGACTTCTACAAGGGACTCAAGCCTCGGTCCCCAGTCAACCGTGCTTTCCAGCAACTCATTTAAATCGTCAGACTTCCTGTAGAGTGGTGGCACAAATGGTATCATACAGAAGACAGCAGGCTATCAACAGAGTCCAGACCATTACAGCATTCTTTTGGGGACATGCCGACCCAACAACTTTTGCTCGTGGGGGAACACAAGTGGCTGGATGATGGCTATTAGATAGACGAAAACGTAACAAGTTATCAACTTCCACCATTGTAGAGTCTGGACAGCATTGGCCCCATGGCTGCATTGCAACCTGCTAGACTGTGAATCTGTGTCAGCCCTGGCTGCCTTTTCCCAGCTGAGACCTGCCAGGGCGTGGCCTTCGGGAAATTTTTTGATTTGTGAATGGGCCACTCAGCATGTCGGAAGCAAGGATCGACGGGACATGCAGCTAGGCCAGTCGCAGTTTGCATCTGTCCAAGAAAAAAGATTTGGTTTCATGCAGGTCGCTAGTATTAGCAGCTTTGCTCCCTGTACCATCCCGCACAATTTGTGCGGCGTGAGTTCGTAATTCGGCTTTTCCCAACGCAAAGACCGCCGACGTAGGTACCCATCACATTACGACGGCGGAATAGAAGGTCTACTCGAGATGGCGTGGCCGTTGGAGTGCATGGCACCCAGAGAAGGTCATCTTTAGCCGATGTTCGATCCTCGTGCCCATGTCCGGTTTCCACAACCCTGCAAGTGGAAGTGGACTTTATTTGCCAGTTGGAGTTCGATGGGTACGAAATCAACCGATTTTGTCCAGATGCTTTGATGCGATGACATGTCCACCATGCGCTTCCCCACTATAGTACCTACTAGTAGGTATATCCTCCCTAAGCCTCTCCGCTTCTTCTTCTTCCTCCTGGTGAGCACGAGAACGGGTTGCGGAACACCAAGTGGGCTTCGACTGAAAGAGTCCCCGAAGAATACGAAAGACACGAAAAACAGCCCCTCTCCGTTCAGGTCCATTTTCTTTTTGGAGCCTTGTATCCGTGGAAGCCCAGTAACTCAGTAAGTTGGTGAACCCTTTGCGTGGGGTCCGTGGGCACTGTGGACACCATTTCGTTCCCCTGGAGCTTCTGGGTAGCGCCGCTGTCTTTCGTACGAGTATATTCAGTGGACGCCAGCCCCTCTCCGCAAGCCATGGCTCAATAGTCCCCTGCCTCAGAACCTGGAAGCAGTCCCATAACGATCGATTCAGTGCCATAGTTTGATCCTATATACGTGCCAAGGTCGGTATTCGCAACTGGTCGAAATGCAACCACAGACCTGGGTCATTATTGGAGCCTCGAGAGGGATTGGGCTGGAATTTGTTCGACAACTGTTGGCACGTGGAGACCAGGTCATTGCAGCAGTGCGCAACATCGAGACGGCGAATCAAATCTGGCAATTATCTGGAAAACAAACGAGGCCTGGCAGTTGCTTGATCGATCAGTGTGACGTTACAGATGAGTCGAGCATTGATGTGAACCATGGCCATGCACGATCTACAACTAAGTATGGTGCTAATTCTGTTGATAGGCGTTCATCGGCAGGATGAAAGCCCTGGTGGTGAAGGGGATGAAACTTGACAATATTGTGCTGAATGCTGGAGTGCTCAAATATCCAAATGTAAGTCGTAGTATGGGATCTTCACGTGAAGTTGATATCGCTGACAGCATGTGCAGAGGGCTACAGAGATGTATGAACCTATACCCCATAAGAGATGGCATCTGATGCTCTTAGGACACGCGCTGACGCATGAGGACTTGTTCCTATACAGATCGTTTAGTGATTTTGCGTTGCATCTTCACACGAACACTATTGGGCCGATCATAATAGCACAGAAATTCCTTCAAATCAGCGCCGACGCCCCTCCGTCACGGCTGGTTTTTATCTCGTCCGATTCCGGATCGACTGCACTGTTTCGAGAGCATGAAGACGGGTTCGGGGCATATGGAGCGAGCAAAGCGGCTTTGAACCAGATGCTCAGACACCTTGCGGCAGAACTGAAGAGAAAAGGTGGGCTGTGGGAGGATGTCTGTGTGTTGGCAATGCATCCAGGCGAAGTGCAGACGTGAGGAGTGTCCCCAATGCCGTTCATTAGATTCTGGATTGGCTAACCATGGATTTCTAGAGATATGGCCAATATCGATGTTGAGTGGGATGTCGAAGGCATTATCAGTCCAGAGGAGAGCGTGACCAAGATGCTCGAGGTCATTGAACAGAAGGGCAAAAGGGACACAGGAACGTTCTGGTGCTGGGATGGACGAGTATGCTTACTATTTACTATATGCCCTGCATGATTGGGATTGAGCTGACCTGTTGTTTTGTGATAGGAGTATGCTTGGTGATGATTGTTAATTGCTGGTATAGGCGAGTACGGAGTTTAGTAGTAATACCAGGAGGCAACAGAATCCTGAAAGGCAGACACCTGTTTTCCTTATGCTATTTGGCGCCTCTACTCCTCCCTAATGGGCACATGGGTAGCACGTGAAAGATGAAGACGAGGAGCACGTGACAAATCAGACAACGGAAGTATCCGTGGACGTGAACGCGACGCGCAGTCAGGAGAGACGGAGACAGAAATGGCAGGAGCGAAGAACATGGGGCAAGCAGGAGAGACTACGGAGTACCACAGTGGCAGAATCCAACACGAAGGATTTGAGCTGCGCATGGTGCTCCTCCTGATTTCTGCATGAATAATCATCCTGGTCGATGTGGTGGCCAGTGGCAATCCCAGCATCAATAGTCAATTATTAATGTGACAAGTTGAGCCTCAAACTGACCCTCACTTTCACCCTCTCACTCTCTTTCTGGTGCCTAATGCCTGGCTGTGTGGCATGCTAGGCGGTGAGTCCCGTGACCGGCCAGTTGATAGGCAGTTCAACTGGGTGGCGCTTGCTGCAAACAGCCTAGCGCTCTTTCCAAATTCTTTTGCCTGAGAATGACTTTTTGGTCGAAACTTCTCCCTGCACGCACACCACCACCCACGATCCAACATACATCTACCAATCTCTACAGACTTCCTCTGCATCTTCTGCCTCTTTTGCAGTCGATTGCTATCTTCCCCCTCCCCCTTCGAAAATACTCGTGCCCCCAAAAAAACGTGAAAATCCTCCTACAAAAATCAACTTGGTTCAGTCGCTGTAAGTCCCCTGCGCCAAACTCCATCCTCTCTCACCTTCAACTCCGAATGAGAGGATCCTCTTTTTTTGGCCTACCTTGAATCCATCCATCTGACTCGATCACCAGTGTCTGAAGTTATCCAAATATCCTTGTTGAATAGCTTATCAGTGTGTCCGACTTCTCCGTCTACACCACCTTCGCTTCTCAGCATCCTCACCTAAACCCAAACCCCAAAAAACCCAAAACCGTGAGCCCTCCTTTATCTGTTGCGCGCCCAAGACAAACAGGCAAACAAAGCCCGACCGCTCATCTGTTGCCCACTCACGAACTCTCGTCGCTCCAACTGACTTCTCAACTACAGTCAGCAAACATGTCTGCTGCAGAGGCTGCTACCACTGATGCCCCGGCGGCAACTCAGAACGCCCAAAATGGCGCCCCTGCCATCAATACCAATGTGGCTACCGAGGGTTCCAACGACGCCGATGTCCAGACCCCATTCTCCGCCACTCCCAACACCTCTCAGCATTCTGCCTCGCTTTATGTCGGCGAGCTCGATCCCTCCGTCACCGAAGCCATGTTGTTCGAGTTGTTCTCCTCAATCGGCCAGGTCGCCTCCATCCGTGTCTGCCGTGATGCAGTCACCCGCCGCTCACTAGGCTATGCCTATGTCAATTACAACAACACTGCTGATGGAGAGCGCGCTCTCGATGATCTCAACTACACAAGCATCAAGGGCCGCCCGTGCCGCATCATGTGGTCTCAGAGAGATCCTGCTTTGCGAAAGACCGGTCAAGGCAATGTCTTCATCAAGAACTTGGACTCCGCCATCGACAATAAAGCCCTTCACGATACCTTCTCTCAGTTTGGTAACATCCTCAGTTGCAAAGTCGCCCAAGATGAGTTTGGCAACTCCAAAGGCTATGGCTTCGTTCACTACGAAACCGCCGAGGCCGCTACCTCAGCCATCAAGTCAGTCAACGGCATGTTGTTGAATGACAAGAAGGTCTTCGTTGGCTATCACATCGCCAAGAGAGATCGCCAGAGCAAGTTCGAGGAGATGAAAGCCAACTTCACCAACGTCTACGTCAAGAACATTGAGGAGTCGGTCACTGATGAAGAATTCCAGAAGCTGTTTGAGGCATACGGCGATGTGATGTCAGCTACCATCACTCGCGATGAGAGTGGTAAGAGCCGTGGCTTCGGTTTCGTCAACTACACCAGCCACGAGTCTGCTGCCCAGGCGGTTTATGAGCTCAATGACAAGGAGTTTCACGGGAAAAACTTGTACGTTGGACGTGCACAAAAGAAGCATGAGCGAGAGGAGGAATTGCGCAAGCAATATGAAGCTGCTCGTATGGAGAAGGCATCCAAATACCAAGGTGTCAACTTGTACGTCAAGAATTTGACTGACGATGTCAATGACGACAAGCTCCGTGACCTCTTCAGCAGCTATGGAACCATTACCTCTGCCAAGGTCATGCGTGACAATGCCGAGCGTACCGAGTCTCCTTCTGGGGACAAAGATAAGGAGAATAAGAAGGACGAGGTCGACGAGAAACCGAGCTCAGAGGATGAGAAAAAGGAGGAATCTCAAGAGGAGTCTAAAGATGGTGACAACAAGAAGGACACCAAGACCGGCGGCCCCCGAGCATTTGGAAAGAGCAAAGGCTTCGGCTTCGTCTGTTTTAGCAATCCTGATGAAGCCTCAAAGGCCGTTTCCGAAATGAACCAAAAAATGATCAACGGCAAGCCACTTTACGTCGCTCTTGCCCAACGCAAGGATGTTCGCAAGAATCAGCTAGAGGCTAGTATCCAAGCACGCAACACCCTACGTCAACAACAGCAAGCCGCCGCTGCTGGAATGCCGCAAGGCTACATCCAACCCGCCGTCTTTTATGGCGCTGGTCAACAATTCCTTCCTCCGGGAGCCGCTCAACGCGGTGGCATGCCCTTCGCAGGACAGCCTGGAATGGTCATCCCTGGTATGCAAGGTGGTCGTGGTCAATTCCCTGTTCTCCAACAAGGTGGTAGCCGCGGCGTTCCTCAAGGCCAGCAGTTCCCTCCTCCATTCGGTTTACCTGGTCAAATGCCATTCATGCAAAATCCCGCTCTTGTCAATGGCATGTACGGCAATCCTCAAGCTTTGGCTCAGATGCAGGCACAGATGGGCCGTGGTGGTGGCCGGGGTCAGATTCAAAATATCCCGGGCATGCCTCCCAATATGCAGGGAATGCCTGGTCCACGTGGGGGACCAAACTTCAACCAAGGCGGTGGTCGTGGTGTTCAGAACATTCCCGGTGGACCAGGTGCCGCTCGTCTTCCGCCTTCAGGCCGTGGACAAGGAAATGCTCCCAACCGAGAGGAGCCAGCGGCTCCCCCTAGCAGTCTCGCTAATCTCTCATCTCTCCCTCACAGCCAACAGAAGCAAATCTTGGGTGAGGCCATCTACCCCAAGGTCCAATCATTGCAGCCTGAACTTGCTGGCAAGATCACTGGTATGCTTCTTGAGATGGACAATTCGGAGCTTGTCACTTTGTAAGTCAATTTGCTTCTCTTCAGATGATATCAAACTAACATTCCTCAGGGTCGATGATGATGGTGCTCTGCGTGCCAAGGTTGACGAGGCTCTTAGTGTCTATGATGATTACATGAAGTCGAAGGCTGATGGACCGAACGGTACCAAGGAAGAGGAGGGTACCAAGGCTGAGGGCGCCGAAGCGACTACTGCCTAGGAATCGACCAGAACGCCCATTTCTACTTTCTTGGCAAAATCGATACCAGATTGCACGATGGCTGTATTTATTTAGGCCACATGCCTACCCAAAAGTTTTCCCCCGCGACAGTCGACTCTGTCCAGGACCATTGATTGCGTGTGCTTTGCTGAACATCGGGAGGTGATGGGGGAACTGCTTGGAACTCCTGGACGATGGGCGAACGGCGCGTTTTACTTCGAGTGGAGGCAGATTAATTCTGAGGTGGCTCTAAATACGGGTTTTTCTTCGTGTGTGTGTGTATGATAGACTGGCGAATATGCTTTTTTTCGGCGCCTATGCGACTGGCGAATATGTGCCCTCATCATTGACAAGTCTCGGATATGAGACTTGAACTTAGGCTACATATTGGCCATCCAGCATAGATAGATTCCCCCTTAATGCAACCATATCCATCGAAGCTTCTCCTTATTCTTTTTTTGGGACCGCTTACACATCTCCTGCCTTTGAATCGTTCTCAGGTTATCGTGTTGATGAGTTTGTCAATGTTCGATATATTCATCCAGTGCCACTATCTCTTCCGTCGTTGTTGTATTTGTCTTCGGCGCATTACATTCTATTGTTCCTGGGACCCTCATTGCCTTGGTAGCTTGTGGCATCGGACAAAGGAACATGTTGATAGACTATGAACTCCACAATTTGGCCTAAACACCTTGATGGTGCTCAACGCGCAAGCCACCTGCTCTTTTATGATAAGAGGGGATTCTGGAGGCAAAATCTACGGTGTCGCAATGTTCTTGGTAAGTGAAACTTGAGATGTACCAACACCAGGCAGTGTTTTCCAAGTGACTGAAATTCACTACAGGCCCAGCAGACACGCAGATTCACTGACCTCGCGTCACCCTGCGTTCGTTTCTCTAGCAAGCACAATACTCATCCACATTGTTGCAACTGTTTTGCCAGACTTCCCTCGCATGTCTCCTCAGTATCTCGCTGTATTGATCGTTCCTCGCCTGCTTCGCCCGGCTTCGTTTTGCTATTCTTAGGCCCTGTCGGCAGATATCATCAAGATGGCAGAGCTAAATCCCTCATCCGACGACACGCACGAACAGTTACCCTTACCCGCCTCGCATCCTCGCCCTCCTTCTGGAAGTCTAGATGACGAGGTGCCGACCCTGGTCGCAGAAGCACAAGCCGACTGTCTCGACCGGGCCATGTCGAACTTCTTCTTAGTCAATAGACGTCCCTTCCTCTCGGCCTTTGAACGCCAGGTGAAATTGATTCGCAATCGATCTCAGGCATTTGAAGATGGCCAGGTCACTATCTACGACAAAGTCTTGCTGGCACTGACCAACAATGGAACCGATCTCAATCCTCCTTCCGCAATTCAATACTATTGCAACGAATTCCTGGGTATCGACATGAAAGGTGATTCTCAGATTGCCTACAAGGCTCTTGACCAGACTTTGCAAGTCCAGTCAATCTTGAAGCAAGGTGAGTGAGAGAGCGCCTCCATGCAAACTCGCTTTTTCGCTGTGATTGGCTAACACGGCCGGTATAGAACTCTTCAGTGATTCCACATTGTCTGCCGCGGCCACAGCCGCAGATCAGAAGGAGTTGCCATACACCGACACCAGCGGCACAGCGACTGCGAAATTAGAAGACATGGAACCCAATCTCGCAAAGATCTGGGCCGTCTATCAGGAAGCGAAGCAGGACTACGACAAAAAGGCCGACCACGAAGATGATGCCGTCAAATTCAAAGCAGCAAAATTCCTCCGTGACACCGCAGAGAACATCTTGATCCAGTTGAAGGGCAAGAATACCGACGAGGACATGTTGATGGAGTTGAATTCCACGTTCAAGATGGCCAAAGCAATGGTGGTCTCGCTCAGTGGCGGCAAAAAGCGCAAGTTTGATCCTGTTGCCATGGATAGCGTCAAGGGTGTTCCTCGTGGACCTAGCAGCGAATTTGCTTCGCAAGATTACACCGAGGACACCGCCACCACCGGCGCAATGCCTCATCGTGGACGGACTCGTCCTCAGCGGCCACCACCGGTCTTGAGGCGAGATGAGAGACGGTTTGATGAGCGTTGTTCCTTCGAGGAGCAATACCCATCGCTACATCGTATGCGTAACGATGCCAGATTTAGATCTAGTCCCAGAGGACACGACGATCGCTACCATGGCGGGAACGAAGTTTTCTCCCTTCGACCAGATCGGAGAACTCGGGGTGAGCGGTTTCCCGAATCAGTGAACTCGAACGCTACACTTGAAGATGTCACTGAAGAATATGACCGACAAATGGCTCGTGAATCGGGTGGAACTGATTATGTGGAGGCAGTTTGGTCACAGTGTGATCGTGAGGCTCCTCATCGCGGTCATGGAGATGATGATGCTGGACATGGCTATAGACATCGTGGCAGATATGGCGGAAGCGATGATGCTAGACAATATCAACGCGAGAAGGAATCTCGCCAACGATCTGTGCTAGGCGCGGACGATTGGTTCCCCAGAGGATATCGTGGAAACGAGAACACTCGATACCACGGACCGTCTGGTGAACAACACCACCATGCTTCACGAGGCCAACGACAATATAGTGGACGACATGATGCCAGCGACGAGACTGGAAGTGGATATGGATATGCACATCGACATGGAGAGGGTGATCACGCCAACACTCATCATTCTGACCACCGCTCACCAGCAGATGAAACTACACATCGACGAGATGATGGCCATGTTCGCGATGAACCGTCTCCTCCAAGCTGGGCTTTTGGTTTTGGTCAGTCCCACTTCCACCCTGGACGCAACGTCGACCACTATCAGCCTGGACGCGATTATTGATAATCTAGGTCGTTGTCTCTAGGCTCGCTCTGCTGCGCACGTTGAGGCGGATCCATTTTTCTGGCTTGGCTAGGTGGTGCTGTACACAAGTGAACTGAGGTGAATGGCTATGAATGGTTTTCCCGTGGTTGTGAGATTGCAGTATACTGCTTGGCAAGGGTATGAATGAAATGGAAGGAATGCAAATGGATGGAACACAAATTCGGGTATCAGTCAAAGATTGCAGTGTCGTTCACGATGCACTAATATCGAATGGATGAGGGCCTCAATGTTGAGGGCATGGGCTTTAGGATAATTAGGTGGGAACAGTGTGACGACTCACGACCTTTACCCGTGGCGGTATGGACGAGCAAGTTCCAAAGCAACCTTCGAGAGAAAGCCAAAGGCAATTGAATGAAATACGGGCCAGTAGATGTATTCTCCCCTATGCTAAAAACACGGCGTGAACTCATGTGGTTACCTCCTGCAAGCCACATGTTCGTGCTCCTCTCCCTCAAAGAGCAGATGTAGTCTAACTAGTCGACATGAACAGGGTTCTCAGCAAGATACCGCTCCAGGGAAGTAAGATTCCCAATGGCCTGCTTCCCTGCCCACTCAACTGCCTCCTTTGTCGTTGGGCCAAAGTATCCGTAATCTTGGATGTACAAAAACATCTCCACCAACTGATCCGCCGCATTGGGCCGCAGGAAGCTCTTGTACACCTCCACGGGGAGCTGCTTATACACCACCGGCTTGCCGAGCGCCTTGCTCATCTTCTCTGCAGTCTCCGTCATCGACGTCAACTCAGTTGCGGCGCAGAATACCTTGCCCTCATACTTGTCGAGGTCAGCTAGGATCGCCCCAACATACTTCCCCGTGTCGCCGACGGTGTCAATCAGCGGCCACTGTGTTTCGGGCGTCACAATGCCAGTCAGCACGTAGGTTCCGTCGCCGACAGGCCGCGGCTTCATGTGCTGGAAGTTCTGCATAAAGGAGCCCGGCGCGAAGAAAGCGCTCTTGAGTCCCACTTTTGGGTCTTTCCCCAGTTCGCGGATGTACGTCTCGACTTCCGCCTTGCTGTCGAATCCCTCCACCCGTGTGTATTTGCCTTTAGAGGTCTTCGACACGTGTGGGAGAGTGCTGAAAATGAGATACTTCACCCCGGCCGCGACAGCAGCATCTGTGATGCGCTTCCCCTGGCTCAACTCCAGGTTGTACGTGCCCTCCTTGGCACCGTAGTCTGTTACCGTGAGTGCGAAGACGACCTCTGAGCCCTGCAGCGCTAAAGCGACTGATTCTACGCTTTCCGAGGCATCGGCGCGCAAGATTTCGACTCCCTGGGACTGCAGCGCTTGTGCTCCCGCGCTGGATGGGTTCCTCGTAAGTCCGCGCACACGGTATCTTTGAGATAGGGTCGGGTCGGAGAGCACGGTCCTGATGATGCTGCCTCCTTGTTGGCCTGTTGCGCCGAAGACGGTGAGGAGGCCCTTCTGTCCCTTGCTCATGATGATGCGCTGCGAGGACTGTGGTTAAGGGCTTTCAGCTGCAGGTGATATAGTAAAGTTCTTTGGGTTCTGTGGTTGGAGGATTTAGGTGTGAATGCGATGGAACAAGGAAACCATGCCTCACAGTGTTTATAAACCCATGTTATGGCCTTCTATAAAGATGCTGTAAGAGGTAATTCATGCTATGATTTTTCATGACAGTGTCTGCAAAAGACGACGGGACATCCCCCTTTGGCCGAGAGGCTGGTGGTTCGGGAATCGGGACACATCGTACCCGCAAGGAACAGGTACGGTGTAATTTCAAGGAATGTTCGATGAGGTGACTGCCTAGATGGGTAGTTATCTTCCCTCCATTGGCAACGAGGCTGGATTTGTGCAAGGACAGAAGTCGGAGTTAAGCCTGAGACTTATCAACTTTCTTGCCGAAACAGGAAATATGAGTGGGTTACTGGATCGGGTAATCGAGGCTCCCATTCTGAGAACGATGATGGTTGACTGTTTCTGCCGCATCGATTGAACTTTATTGTCACGCCTCGTGCGCTAGATGAGAGATTGGTGCTCGGTTTAGAGTCCAGATAAATATCTGAGGACGCCTCTCCTTTTCGACATGAAGGGAGACAGAAGTCTGTTATTCCTGTACTCAAGTACGTCGTGCGTGTCGCACATCCGCCTTGGCCAGTAGGTTGGACGATCGTCCCAGCATCCATCTACGCTGTCACACTGGATGTGAGTTCTTTGTGACCAGAATGTTGCTGTGAAGAACTCTGGTTGTAGGTAGTGAACTATCCTCATTTAAATATGTCTGGAATTACTTTATTTTTTGCGTTTCATATCTTCATCGGAGTCTGGATTGTCGACAATTCAGGCCCATGTCCCAGCCTCGCCCCTTCCGTTGTCCAGACCATTCCACCTCTCATGAGCAAACTGGTATGTTTGAGTGCCCCCTGAGGTGCTTGTGCTACTGATGTTGGCCTTGCCCTTCCCTTTATTTCTACTTTCTCCAGTCACATCCGACACTCTAGACTCGTTATCCAGCGGCCTGGTGAGGTCGTATACACCACTGACGCCGGCTACCTCGCGGAGTGCATCTCGATTTCGTGCTCGTAGCTGTCTCATATGTTGTTTCTGCTCATCAGAGAATGCAGACAACATTGGATTATCACCAATGCTCAGATAAGGCTGTCGATGCCTCATGCGCCAAGTTCCGTAGCCAAGGAGAATCACAAATACCGTCAGGAGGATCGTGATCAGGATAATGAGTTGTGCGTTCATATGTCAACGTCGAGTTTGAGTGAAACAGGTGGCGAAAGGCTGGTTTCAAGCTCTAGAGGTATGTCTCATGAGGCAAGATCGAAGGGTCAGGCGGGGTATTGAAGCTGTCGAAACGGAGAGGGCAGGCCCTGCTTTTGTCCGAATACAGGGCTGAGAATTCAGAGGTCGGTCTTTTGTAGTGATTGATATATATTCCACAATCGATTATTGACTTCATTTGCAACTCCTCAAGGGCATCAAAATTGAGTGCTAAAAATAACGGGAAAGAGAAGTCAGGAAGCGAAGCCAACCGCAGGCATAGTGCTAGCCCAGAGACCGGGCTGGCCATGTTAAATAAGTACCACTGAACCATGATGCACTTGATATCTGGGCATTTCCGGCGATTCGTGAATTTACCCCAAACTGAAAAGCGTGGATGCAGCCGAACAAGGCAAACCTTCAACTTTGTGGCATGTTCGGGCGCAGCAGAGAGAAAAAGCATAGATTCGAGGCGCAAGGCAACGAGTTCGCCAACAAAACTCCCACCACAGCCTGAGGACACTTTCCGCCCCATGAGCCCCCGCCACCATTAGTCTGGATATTGCAGCGTGTGGTATTGGTCAAGATGGTGTTTAGTGAGGCTGAAACTTATTTCATTAGGATGGCCCCCGTCACATGGAGGTTTCCAATGCTCAATCCGGAAAATGGCGTGCCGCAGCGAGGGATGGAGGGCGAGGCTGAGGATGTCACAGTCATGGTGCGAAAGCTTGGTACTAGGACCTCACACAACCATCTCAGATTACTGGAATTCCCCATTCTTCAGAGTGTTCAAAGACATGGCGGTTATTCATGCGGTGCGACTTCAAATCTTTTGTGAGTTGTAGGATCTCATGCAGTCGCTGTCCCTGCGTTGCCCAAGAGCCACTGACTACCCAACTTCTTTGTCTACGGCAGACCAAGAAACCACATTTCAGCCTGAAGAGGACTTGTGAACAGCGTAGTACTGGCCAAAGTCAAAACTATCATCCCTTGCATACTGTGCTCTTCCGATACTCCCTGGTGTTTGACATCCAGTACTGAGAACAAAGAAGTTAAAATTGGTGCAATTGAAGTGCTGCAGGCATCGGTACCTTGGAAAAAGTTCTTTCATTCTGGCAGGCAATAAAGCCTTAAGTCTCACAAACAAGGATAGTTGCATTCTACACAAAAAGCATGGTTCTCCCCTTTTCAACAGGCACTCTATCGTTGTTTCAAGTTCCTTTTTCTTCGCGCACATTGTAATCCATCCGCCAGACGGAGTGGCAGGGACTCTTGAGCATGGGTATATAAGAGCTGCTGCCGCACCGAATGCCGATCGATGCCCATCTGTCTAATCCGCCAACATACATTACAGCCGAGATAGCACAGCAACCCTCAGAGACCTAGTTTAGAGTAAACGAGTTTCTAATTATATATTTAGACATCTCGATTTACCTCTAAAAGGAATATGGTTTCGGTGAGGAGATTTTACGCCCACCATCGGGACTCTTTCTCTCGGCAACATGGCTCTAACTTTCGGTACAGGGATTCTTCCTCTCAGCGTCAGAGCCACTACTCTCAGTATAGAGACTCTGATCCTCGGCGCAACGACTCCTACTGTCGAGATCAGTCTTCATCCCAATATCGGGTATCTAAATCCCGGTATCAGGACTCTCGGGCTCGGAGGCAGGGCCATTCCCCCAGGCATATGGACGCTTTAACTAGGCGTAGGTACTCTCCTGCTTCGTATCGCGTAGCTAGTCGGGCTACTGACTCAGCTACCTCAAGTTCTTCCAGTTCTAACGAGCATTCAAAAGATTCTCACTCTGATGGCTACGATGAAGATGATTCTGACCAAGGGCCTTCCAGGACGCTCAACAAACCTTCCATGAGCATAAACCTCGGGTTGTTGTCAACAAAGGGAAGGACAGGGTACCTCGAATGGTACGTCCACCCCGCCGACAAGCATCAACATGAATTCATCGAGCGTACTGCCATCGAGCTAGCACGGAAGGAAGGATTCGATCGAATCGCAATTCGGTCGAACGTCCACAACACTACTCGTGTAGGTTATCCGGGTAGTAAGGTACGTATCGGTTGCGATTGGCATTACACTGCTGACTTCTATGATAGTGACACCGGTTTTTGGAAGGCAGCACATGTGCTGACCGACACTGTGGTAGTTAAACTCGGACCAGAACTTGACCTGCCGGACCTTGTACACAGTAAAGGTCTGAGTGAAGGCGTTGAGAACCCTGAATACTACCCCGCTGGTCGTTTCGGTCATTTTAGGCCTCCTGCGGTATCAGACCGCATTTACTACAGCCTTGATGCCAGCTCTGAGAACAACGAAGTTAGAGAAGGAGAAATCACCCTTGATTACGGCGAAGCCCCTTCCTTCAGAAACAAGAACGCTGAAATGGAGGAGGGAGAGCTTGAAGCGGGAGAAGTCAAGGAGGAGCCAATTGTCGGCGGAGACATGGTTCTTGATTACTAGTAGTACCTAGGAAGTTGAGGAAATACAAAACGCGAAAAAGGAATTGTTAAAAGAACAGTTTGATATCTTCTCTTAATCACTTGCCAAACCACAGCCTCAGTTCATGGGGCATGTAGTTTTTCAACACCCCGGTCACCTTCATAGCTTGCATTTTGGGAACATGTAAATATTCTAGGAAAGTCTAAAGCTAGGTGTGTCTTCTAGAGTCCGATGAGTTGGCCGGCATGAATAGCGTTCAACCACTCGATGTTATCGAGTTAGAGGTACCTGTAGCGGGCTCCAGCCTTCCTTCATGGTCTGACCAGTACACGCGTAGCTCAAGATGCGTCTCAGTTCGAATGCCAGAACAAAGGAAACGGTAGCCACGATGGCCAGGAAAGCTGTAAACCGAAACTCGAGGAGTCCACAGTTCTGATGAATCTCGTCTGGAGCAGCTTTGGCACTTTCGCACGCATTGTGAAGACACCATCGAATGGCGCTCATTCTGGCGCAAATTGGGCTGAGTCGAGCATCTAATGATTGAATCGCTTAGGCGTTCGTGGCAGTGGCATTAAATACTAAACGCCAGGCGGTGAGCCGTCACCTGTCTGTAACCAATCTGCCTTACACCTGCACCTACCAGCAATCAATGAGGGCTAAAATGCCCAAGGCTAGGCAGTTAGTTATCTCTGTCTTTTCGCCCACGGCCGAATCTTAAATATCAACAATATCAGACGAGGTTTGCTTCTCTATCCTGAAATACTGGTAAGCTAGATTGCCGGAAGCAGCATGAATCCAGACATTTTCACCCCATTAGATAACAACAGTGATCAGTTCCGCTTGGTTACCATCGAATCATCCTCTTTCGCTTCAAGTCCGCTAAAATGCAGGCTTTCGCAAGTTTAGTGTAGCAAATGCTTCGCCTCATCGAGCCTTATCCTATGTATCGGGGTACTGATACTCCCCGGTATGAGATCATCATCAATGGTGAGCCTCTGAAAGTGAGAGAGAATCTATATCTTGGGCTTCGCCGCCTTCGATCACGTACAATAAATGCTCCTTTGTGGGCAGATGCAATCTGCATAAACCAAAGCAACATACCAGAGCAGAATCAGCAGGTCGCTAAAACGCGAGATATCCATCAACGAGCGCGCCAAGTAATCATATGGCTTGGTGAAGAAGCAGACGATAGTGGGGTTGGCTATGGAAAATATTCGCTCTTGGAGCAGACCAGACGGCTTGAAGTTGCAGACATGTCTCCTTCCCATTTCCGCCAAAAGCTGGGTCCCCATATGTTCCGCCCAAGGGTTTGGAGGGCAACCGCCCGATTGTTCAAGCGACCCTGGTGGCGGAGGATGTGGGTCGTGCAAGAAGTTGCAGTTTCAGTTGTCGTCTGTGGCCGAGAACGTTGCGAGTGGTTCTCATTCATGGCAGCTAGAACAGCATTTGAGCTACTTTTCCCCACCAGAAATGTTGCCTTTTTTTCCAGCGACGACGAGGTATGTACGGTGCGGTGCATATATATGAATGTGATGTTTCTGAGGCAACCTTTTTTGCTGTGTTCGAGCGCGAACCTTGGAAGTGTCGGCGTTTTGAGATTGATTTGCCTGATGACAGGATACCAAGCGACAGATGATCGTGACAGCCTTTATTTATCCGCTGCTGGGAATCGAAAGTACTATTGTTGATGTTGCCGTTAGTCCAGACTATGGAAAATCGAGACAGGAGGTGTATATTGTATTGGGTCAAGACAACTTACTTCACCCCACGGGTATACCAAGACTTCAAGCACACTTTAGAACTCCCATCGCCGATGAATCTGGGTATGTCCTTGGGCCGGAGGGAGTTTCGAGACGATGCAGAAGCCCAGCGTTTCTACGATCTTGCCGCAGGGGTTTTTATTTGCTCTCGGGTCAGACGCAGTTGATTGAGCTGCTGAAATAGGGGGACAGCATAAGTCTGCCGGATGACTTAAGAGCATTTGATGACTACGTACAATCATTTGCGCATTGGAGAAGGGAGATCTCTGCCGTATCATTGTCCGCAGGAAGCGATTCTTGAACCGTTTATATGGAAATTTTATGAATTCAAATTTATTTTTCTTGGATACATTTTTTTGTGGATGAAAAGTCTCAACTCCCATGGCCTGCTACACATAGGGCTCGCAATTGTTGATAATACTTATGCAGCGGCCGTAGGAAACGTCTGTCGAAGTCGGAGTTTCTTCCTCACAACTGAGGGTTGTATGGGACTTGCTCCACCGGGGGCTAAAGAAACGGATATGCTATGTAGAGTCTTAGGTTGTGAGATGTCACTCGTTGTCCGTCCATCAGGTCGCAAATATTCGCTGGTAGGGTCCTGCTATATCTACGGTATGATGAAGGGCGAGTGAGGTTTCAGAGAGGATTCGGGTTTGGCGAGCTGTGCACCCAGACACTTGTATTTCAAGGACCTGGCTAATAAGCCATAGCCAAATACTTTGAGTTGGATACGACTGAGATGGAGTGTTTCGGTCAGCCCTAGTGTGGAGGCTCCACTCTGCAGTGTTGGCTTGATCAATTTTAACCAGCCGTGCTCTTCAGAGCCGTGAAGGGCCGCTTATGACGGATAATACTTGACGCCACTGACTCATTTCTGTTCAGAGTCGGCTCAAACTTCATTCCTTTACCTTCTAGCTTTTGCAGGAGAGCTCTGCATTTAGGATGCTGGTCGCTTGATGGGTCGAGCTGTTCGAATGCAAGCCGAAGCGGGAAGATGATACGGCTTTGCCCTACCATGCCGTTCCCGTGGTTGATGTAGCTGGCGGAGAACTTGTATATTTCCAGTGCCAGGGAAATTCGCTTGCTGTCAAACCATTCTTTAGTGGTCGCAAGGTCGGAAGGGTTCGGATTTGTGGATTCTATTGCGGTGCTTCCTGGCACGACAGTGGATAGACCCGTTGCCTTGAGAGCGACAGCATATCCCGTTGCACAGGCTATAAGTTGGACTCCCAATGCGACTATCTTCGGTGCAAGCCCAGGATGGATCATAGGTGGCGTTGCTTGTCGGGAATCGTGACTGCTGTCAGAAGTTCCCCTCGACGAGGCTTCCCTGGGTGACGAAGGGTGACGGTGCAGATCTTCAATACTCTTGGATATTTCAGCAAGTTCGTCCAAGAGTGTTGCCACGTCGCCGAAGTCGTTTTCCCCCATCGATGTTAAGGTATCAGCTGTCTCAAGGAGAGCTCCAAGCCTGAGGCCATAGTCGAAGACCATTTGTTCCGTTCCTTTGGCGGCACCGATCCAGGGAACCTCCCTCCATTTTTGCTCTCCGAAGATCGACGCTGTCCGGCGCACGATACAGTGATTCATCTAGACAAACGTAAGACCAAGGAGTTCGTTCGTTGCATGAATACTCTATGAAAGTAGCTCACCAGCAGGTATCGGCTGTGCTCAAACAATTTCCGAGGCAATAAGGATCTATGTCGTTCTGGCCCCCGATATTCCAATAAGCTGGAAAAGCCATCTACGTGTTTCGACCAGCCTTCTGGAGTCTTGGATGTTGTCTCAAGTAACTGGTTATTAGTAGATGGCTTTGGGATCGGATGGCCAAATATACACACTTACCTCATACATCACCATCACGCAGACTGTGGCCAGTGTTTCATCAAGCACTGCCAAATTTTGATCGTACAAGCACTGCTGGAGCAAGCTCAGTGCTCGAACGTAGATCTGCCGACCCTGTTCAAGCACGGCGGACTCGCCATACACTTTCCCATGCTTTGCGAGCGAAATGGCCAACAACGCCTCATCCAGAGCTGGCTGTCGAGACCTCAGCGTCATGACGTAATGGAACCAATGAGGGCCTTTCCTCGAGTCAGACACATTCGAAGATTGTGCTGGACTAAATGAATCATAAAACCAAGAGACATAGCGCTCGGCCTCCACGATCCGACTCTCCATTTGAGGACCGGTCCTGGACCTGCAGCCGCCAGCACCTAGTGCTAGAGCATAGTCTACTCGTCCATTCGCCTCATCATCGGCTCTTCCAGAACGAAGCTTGGCTTCCTCTAGTGGATTCCGCTTTAGTAGACCGTCTGTGGTTCGATTGATAAATACAGGAAATCGGTCGTATCCTTCGCATCTGCGGTTGAAGCGGGTACAGTTTCGACAGGCCGGAAGTTTCAGGTCGCACTGACAAGAGAATGAATTACTGTGCTGAAGCGAGAAAGGGTTGAGAACAAAAGGCATGGGATTCAATGTTACCTTGACCCTTCTTCTCCTACATGTAGCGCATCCTTTGGATTTTCTTGCAACGCCAGTCATGTTGAAGGGTTGGCCTCAGATTAGCTCGTCGCCACGAACCTTCCGACGACTTGGAGAAGGAGACGGTACTGAAAGGACATGTTTCTGTCATGCCGTCGACGCTCATGTGGGTGGGCAATGAAAGCTGAACCCCACCCTCGTGATCGGGAAGAGCAAGAGTCGGAGTGTGAGTGACAAGTGTTACATCTCTACTTACCGGCCTAAACGAGGTTGAGCTAAGCTTTTGGGTATGCTTAGAATTACGCTAAATCTCGCGGGTTACATATCCAAAGGGGGAAAGGCTACAGACCTGAGCTGTCCACCGACCCACCTCCATCCTGGGGGGTGCCTGGTAGTCTATTGTATTTACCTACATGCTCGTACTCGTACCCCCACCGAAACACCCATGGATGGCCAGCAACTTTGTGGTGTTTTAGTCTCGAAGGATACTAGGATTCTCTCGTGAGTCTCCAATTGTTTGCTTCAAAGCGAGCAGTACTGGCAGCCAGCCCCATTGACCTTGTTGAAAAGCGGTTATGACTATGGCGAGCTTACGACGCTGTCTGGATTTCTGGCCCCCTTAGGAGTCGAGTCAGTATAGATATAAACCTTGTTCCTGCCAGATTTACGCTCATACTCCACGCTCTATCTTGACATTGTTCAATCTCTAAGTTTCCTCCCCCCAAACACCAATTTTCCCCATCACAAAAGAAATCTCAGTTTCATTGCCGTCGATATCATGGAGACGCCATCCGTCCCTGCGAACTTTGTGCCCGCGAGTAGTGGCGAGGTCATTGTTCTTGGTCAAGGAGTGAGCTGCCGAATCATGGAAGATGGGAGCAGAACTGGTTGGGCCAACCCCTCTTTTTTTCTCCCCTCTACCGTTGTGTTTGTATTCTCTAAACAAGCGTTCCCTCCCTCTTTCAGATAACCGAATTGGATCCGCGGAATTCACCATTCCAGCCAACTCGCAGGGTCCACCGCCACATTGGCATGAAATGGTATGTAAGATGATGATGATGATGATGGGCGCAAGAGCCTGGGCCCCCCTCCAATTTCCATGTCGATTCCTTCAATTCAGCTGATATGCCACCTTCGTTGGTACATAGCACGACGAGACCTTCCTGATCACGGCCGGGACCATTCGGTTCCATCTCAAGGACGGCAAGCATATCGATGCGAAGGCAGGTGACTACGTGACGGTCCCAACGCGGTCGCCGCATTCATTCTCCAACCCGTTCGACGAAGAGGCCAGATTCTTCAACACCTTCACGCCGGCACACTACGTCCATTACTTCAAGATGATGGGCGACTGGGTCAAGGACGGCGTGAAACTGGATGTGAGCCACGTGAAGACTGCGATGGCGTACTTCGCCACCATTGGGGTTGAAGGTCCTCTGTAGGTTTAGGATTTCTGTCTGCCAAACCTGCTGCCGCAAATGGAGATTTTCTTTTTATAGATTGGATGCCTGATTTTTTTGCCAAATCTCAAAAACCAAAGACGCTTAAATCTCCAACACTCCACAGAGTGACCAAATCCACGGCTTTGATCTTCCACAATCCATCCTCCCTGTCCTCCACGACGTCAGCACGATATCGCGTGCCGACCCTGAGAGACGTAGATTTCTCCGGACTCTGTCCCTCTCCGGCTTTGAAATGCTCCGCGACCACGTAGCAGGTGACTTCGGCTTCGTTTTTGTGTTCATTGAGCTTGACTCGGACATTGCTGACATGATGGCCGGTATCCACGGGCCCAACCGTGCCGAGAACGAATCGTTCAATGATCTCTATACCCTTGGCCGGTGGAAATGCTTGGCCCGTGACGGGTGAGAGGCCAGACCGGTCGACGCTTGCGTCGAGGGTGACACTTGACCGGAGGAGACTGCTGTCGTTGTCGTCAAGAGCTTGAGTAAAGCGGTACAGGGCATCGGTTGCTGCTTCGCGTGGTGTTAGGCCTGGGCCGAGATGTATAAATGTTGAAGTGGGCGCCATGGATGAGAGTGTAGCGTAGTTAGTGTCTTCAATATCCCGATATTTCCCAAGGGTGAGTGTGAAGAAGAATGCTCCCTGGTTCCCAAGGGGGGGAGGGGGGAAGGCTGCTTAAATAACAGGGGCTGTGTGACTCTGATCTGGGCATCCCCGGGAAACGGCTGTCGAATATTAATTAACAGGTTACAGGCCATCCTTCGCCGTGTTGAGCTCTGGTGGTAAGTGGTCTAACTAATAGGGCCTATGTAGTAGTGTCGAAAATTAAGGTACATATACGGTTAGACGTCCGCCCTCCATTTATGACACCGCTTCCACCAACCTCTTAAAGTGTAATTAGCAAGGGCCGACAGCCGAAATACTACCCAGCATGGTTAGATTTGAATGTACAGGGATGTTGAGAGATGTATTCAAGATCTTATGTGTGGAGTATTCTAATACGAGAGACTAGGCTACTTCTCCCAACCCCTGGGAGAGATCGCCTGTGTCATTCATGCATGTATAGTATTTAGCACCGAACCTTTCCAGGTAGCTACTAACTAGAGGGGGTAGGAGAGGAAATAGTCTTTTCAGGCGCGAGCCCCCCTGTGCCGTAAACCCTATAGTACAGCCTTCGCACTCCCTCTCCCCTAGCACGAGTGATCGACAAACAAAAACGAAAACAACAGGAGAAGCGATGGGTGAAAGAACAATTCACTAGCCACTGGAGGTTTCAATGGTGCCACGGAAGAAGCCATTTTGCTCCCTTCTTTCTTCCGAGTACTCCGTACTATGATAGTTCCATCGATCACAAGCTACGCTCCAAGGCTCACGCCATGTTGATTGATTGACCCTGCAGGCAAGCCACGTTGCCACTATTTCAGGATTCAGGGATTAAGGCTTTGTAGTGTGCAGTGTGCAGTGTGCAGTGTGCAGTGTGCAGTGTGCAGTGTGCAGTGTGTAGTGTGTAGTGTGTAGAAAGCGAGGCAGACAGTCTTCGCCCTTGGCAGCACAGCCCCCGATGGGCTGAGGCTGAATCCTCAAATGAATGCCATGTCATGTTATCAAATGCCTCGGTCAGCTGAGACTCGAGAGTGCTCCCTCCCCCCGATTCTTAAAAAGGTGAATCACCTGCCCACACTCCAAAATAGTAGGCTGATTAGCATGTTCCCAAAGTGGACTTTCTGTCGTTGGTGTATTAATATGCTGGTGGCCAACATAAAATATGGTGGAAGTGCTTGAGCTTGTGCTGGGCTTAGGAATCAGAATCAGGACTGGATTGCATCCTGTGCTATAAGTAAGTAGTACCTTACGCACCCCGCAGTTTGGTTGCTTCTTACCTTGAGGAAGGGGGCTATTTGTTCCTTGGACCTGAACGGATTTCGACTACTACAGTACTTATGTACGGAGTATTTCCATTACATACGTACAGTGGAGCACTGAATATATACACACGGTCGTCGAAAACAATTACAGGGCCTTTTCTACGCTGAAGTGCATGGTAAATATCGGGAAATGCCACCACTGGTACTATTCGCATTTGGGCCGAACAGCTCGTTCTTTTTCCACAGTCCGCAGGCGACGATCCAGTGAGTTCTTTACAAGTCACCCCCAGGCACCACTCCCTATCAGAACCAGGGGGGAAAAAGCTGAGGTATATGGTGGTGGCGACACTAGTGAAAACTGCTCGCTTGCATTTCGCAGCGTGGTGCTGCCCCGGCTCGGAACGCCATTCCACGTATCGTTGGGGCCGGGGGAAAGCGAGTACTGTGCGTTCTACGAGACGAACGAGGGAAAGCTCTGGTATTCCATCAGTACATTTCCCGAGATGCGGGCGTTTGTCGGCGACTCGCATCGTCGCCCTGTCTGCTTCCGCTTCGGGAGGGTTGACATACATCTGAAAATCTGAGCAGATTTTCCACACAGCAGGCACCTGGCGGCGCTGCAGATGTATTTCCCGGCCGCATTCGGCGCCGACCCGACGCAGCTGGCGGCCTCGACGTTCGCGAGCGGGGCGGGAGATACATTCCTTGCGGCGACGCCGCAGGGCGTCAAGTCTGGGCGGGAGATAATACCGGCGCTCAAGGACGCGATATTCGCGCGAGTTGCGACCACGGACGCGGCGACCAATGCGGCTGATCCGTCGAAGAGCGTGTTTCCGTGTCAAGTCAGCCTGGGACACTCTGGTGCTTGGTTTGTGCGCTGGCCGGATGGCCGTTGCGCGTGGGATCTGGGGAAGCAAGCCTTGCACGGCGGCTCGGGGAGTCATCCTTATGTGGGGCTGAGCGGGCTCTTAGGCAGTGAGAGTTCGCAGATGGCGACGGAGGAGATGAGGTCCAGGATCGACTATCTTGTCCTGGACCCCAAAAATGCGCAACGCTGGTTCTGTGTCCTGGATGATCACAGCAAGGTCGAGTACTCACTGCCCCGAACAACCAGCGAGAAGATCGCGCCCGCGGTCGAGGCGTTCTTGGCCGGACGAGAAGTCGTTTCCGCTCGGTATTCACAAATAGAGAGCTGGGGTGTCGAAGCCGGCGGTGAGAGTCTTGGTCAGAGACATGGTGATGGACATGGTGATGATGATGCTGACGCTGTGGGTTCTTCAAAAGGGGGACTTGACCACCAGGCGGGTAGCACCAGAAAACGTTCAAGCAAAGAGGTGGAAGGTCAAAATGGGTTGACTCCCTCACAGCCAGCGACATCAAATTCCCCTCTGAATGATGATATGCCTCCTCCATATCGAGAGTGAAGCTGGCTGGACGTGGGGGATTGGATTCGGAATACAGGAGCCGTGCAAACATATCCGGCTTTGATTTTGTTTCTAGATTGGAAAGGAAGTGGGGTTGGGGGATGGTATAGATAGATGTGTGTGTGTGTGCATGTTAGAGAGATATACCGAGTCGAGTCATTCCTTAACTACTGCTCTGCTCCCTTCAAGTTCCCGCTCCGTGCTCCACACAGGAATCACTTTCTCCACCCTGCATTCCTCACACATGTATAACGTATATCAGCTCGTTCATTCATCTGGAATTCCCTTACTTCTCATCTTCCAATAACAAGGATGCAGCTGGCATGCATCCAATAAATGTCGCGGCGCAAAACGGTCATTTCATCGTAAGCACCCCAATGGGCAAATTGAGAAATGTTCATCAACCAACACATACATCTCCAGAATTGCCCAACCCCGCCAGATTCTGCATGCAAAAATCCAACCGATAGTAGAGCCAACCAAATCCAGCGGATGCTTTGCCTTCTGTGCACGACATCATGTAAACATCCAACTCGACCTCCTTCCAGCGGGACTCTTGCTTCTCGTCTGACTCTTCTCCCGGACAACATACATCTTGTCACCTTTCTTGACAAAAGTGTCATTGGGGGTAAGTGTAGTGATTGTTTTGGTTTCTTTAATATAGGGACCGGTGATGAGCTTGCGTTCCTTGAGTTTCCGGGTGTGTTCGAAGAGCTCGTCTTGAAGGCTATGGTCGATGTATTTCTTGATGATGATGAATTCCTCGTCGCGCTGTGGGAGGGAGAAACAAGGTTAGTGTGGTGTTGACATCCTTTTTGGAACAAGAATACGTACCCCGTCCCATTCCCATGGTAGACCATAGGCATCCAATGTGTCAGGATGAAGGTACTTCCGATTGACTTTGATATATGTGGGACGATGAAGATCGATGGCCAAGGTTGTCTTTTCTTCTTTCTTCTTATGCAGTACTTCCTCAATGTACTCTGGACTGTAGCCTGTTGCACCAGAACAAAAAGATGAATCAATCCAATTAGCCACCCGTGCGAGAAAAGACATCAAAGCAGATCCAAATCGCGATAAACGACATGACAAGACAAGCAAGCATTGACCAGAGCCCCAAATAGAACCAGTTTCCCCCCGATGTAAATGAAGCAAGATGTGGATCAATAATAAGCAGTGTAGTAGGAGTTGGAAGAATAGGAACCGGGGTAAGAGTAAGAAGGGAGGGGGTAAGAGCGGACACCGATGCCATAGACCGGGCGTGGCCAGGCTGAGGTGTACGAGTACTCACCGGCTTTCATGAATTTCTCCTTGACCTTGCGCTCAAATTCCTCGTCCTCGGCCTTCTTCTTCTCCTTCTCCTTCTTCAGTCGTTCTTCCTCGTCCTTCAAGACTTTCTTCCTCAACTCCTCGGCATCTTTCTTCTTGCGGTCTTCTTCTAGCTTGGCTTCAAGCAAGATGGCCTCACGTTCTTTCTTCTTGCGCTCTTTCTCGAGGGCTTCCTCATATTCCCAGCGCTTTTTGGCCTCTTCACGGTCTTTCTTGGCGCGTTCGCGTTCCTTTTCTTCTTCCCATTGCCACTGCTTCTTTGCGTTATCACGGTCTTTCTTGGCGCGCTCCATTTCCTTTTCCTCTTCATATTTCCATTGCTTCTTGGCATCATCGCGTTCTCTTTTGATCCGGTCGAGGATTCGTCTCTCCTCTTCCTCCTTTTTGGAGATTCGAGCATAGTCGAGATCCTTGCGAAGCTCGTAGGAGAGACTGGACTCATCAGCGACGACGATTTTGGATTTCCTGCTGCTGCTGCCGCGATGGCTGCGGTGGTGAGATCGGGAACGATCGCTGCAACATGAGGAGCTGGAGGAACGACTTCTGCTGCGATGGTGGCGATGGCGACTGCGGGAACGGCTATGGCCTCGTTCAGAGGGGACGGCGCCGATATTGACAATGGTGGGTGCAGGACCGCCACCTGTGCTGGCAGCTCTGGGACGTGGCTGTGGCACGCCTAGGTAGTTATTGACGACGGCTTCGACAGGAGAGCGGCGTCCGTCACCACCTCGGCGAGAGCGTCCATATTCACTGCCGGCATGGCTGCGAACTGGCATCAAGACATATT
>Ga0105239_10000148_pt1 | contig 101010 bp, 90 predicted proteins | sample KBSC44metaG_FD_92761 | JGI IMG/M metagenome (GOLD analysis project Ga0105239, IMG submission 92761) | Corn rhizosphere microbial communities from Kellogg Biological Station, Michigan, USA - KBS C4-4 metaG | ecosystem: Host-associated > Plants > Roots > Rhizosphere > Soil | place: Michigan, USA... | reverse complement strand
TTCTTCTTCTTCTTCTTCTTTTTCTTCTTCTTCTTCTTCTTCTTCTTCTTCTTCTTCTTCTTCTTCTTCTTCTTCTTCTTCTTCTTCTTCTTCTTCTTCTTCTTCTTCTTCTTCTTCTTCTTCCTCCTCCTCACACACGAAGCGACCACTCCCATCCAGTCTTCCCAAACAACTCCTCTTCCTCCTTCTCCTATCCATCAACGGTGGCATAGCATACTACACAGCACAAATCCACAACTCAGGCATCATCAGCCTAACGTCCTACCTCCGCGCGGAATTCTCCTCCTCCTCATCCCCTTCCTCACCCACATCACCCCAAACCCTGCGACAAAACATCACCATCGGCATGCTAATGCCATGCCACTCGACGCCCTGGCGCTCCCACATCCAATACCCCGCCACGCTCTCGAGCCCGGGTATCCTGGCCTGGGCGCTGACCTGCGAGCCACCGCTACACCTGAACACAAGTGAGAAAGCAGCGTACCTCGACGAAGCAGACATCTTCTACTTGGACCCATCCGCCTGGCTGAAGCGACACATGGCACGTGAGGCTCCGCTCGTGACGCGCCGTGACGGCTCGAGAGGCACGGCTGCGAGTTTCGCGCCTGGCGTATTCGCAGGAGACGCTCGACGTAAAGACCGCATGGTGCACATCCCCTCCCCCAGTGCCAACAACGAAGCCCAGTCAGAGTGGTGGACGACCCAACATGGTCGCCGGCCCTGGCCGGACTACCTGGTATTCTTCGCACAGCTGGAACCCACGCTACAGTCGGCGCTGCGCGGTAGTGGGTACATGCAGTGTGCCCGCTTCTTCAACAGCCATTGGCACGACGATTCGCGGCGGGTCGGCGATGTTGTTGTTTGGTGTCTTGATGAGCGCAGAGTTGTTGCGGCTGATAATGTTTCTGCGGGTGGGAAGCCGCGGGGGGAGAAGGGGTTGGAGTGGGAGAAGGAGACGGCGCAGCATCAGCAGCAGCCGTTGCTGGAGAGGGTCGTGGAGAAGCCGTTTTGGAAGGCTAGAGAGCCTGCTCTTTGATGAGGGATTTTGAACTGGTTCTGACTAGATATGAGGCTGGGTAATAGCGGCTGCGTCATTGTCCAGAATATGTACGGGCAGGGGGCAATATCATATATAGAACTACTTGTACGTTAATGCTAAATTTAGGAGCAATAAGAGTGCAACCCCTCATTTTTTTGTCACATTTCTCGTTTTGTTCGCGTGGTACCCTAATACTTCATCCTCGATATGGGATCGTTGATTCGTTACCATGGTTCACCTAGTGCTCATTACCAAGGCATGTACGTATGTGGACTCCATAGCATGGCTCGAGCTCCCCCGGACATGCATAGCTATGGATGTAATCAACTAGGTTTTCTCTCTCTTAACTTCATCTACGACGTCCTGCACCTTGCATGTAGTACGAACAGGGAGCGCAATGCAGCTTTTCTCGACACAAAAAACACTACCCAAAAGGATCCTTTGTCCCAGTGGAGTCAAGCTCCTGAGCGTCATTACTGTTATTCCGTACATCTTTAGAACCAGTGAAATCATGCGCATTGCAAAGATTTCTACATCGTCTCATTCCGTCGTGTGTTGGACCTATCCTCTGTGGTTGAAAGCTACCCGGAGTCGCTAATGATATTTAATTTTCGCGTTGTGCCGTCGCTAGTTGATAGATCATGCGAGTATCCATTCCGCCTCAGCGTCCAAGTGGTATTATGGTCGTTAATGTGCTTTAAGGGAGTAAACAATGTCTTTCTCGGTTTCTTCAAGTCATCGACGTGGATAGGCCACTAGTAGTGGGTTGTGAGAGAACTTTGTCCTCGAAATATGTCTTGGATACGTGCTAGAGCAGTAAACCGCAGAAACTGAGGGCAAGTGTTTAACAAAGATCGATGTTCGACTGGTGTCTAAATGCGAAGGAAAGCATTCATCTCATCTGCCTTGCACTTAAACCAGCAAAGGCGTCAGGACTATGACGGCCACTCTCGAGATTGCTTATACTCATGCTCTCCGCACTAGCATGCCGAGCGGCAATAGTTTGTCCTTGTGTAGGAGCGAAAGTACCCGCATAAAACGCTGGGCTAATACCAGCATTCGCCGTCGCGCTTGTGTTGTTTGTCAAAAATGGATTACGATTCCCACCACCTCCAGCCGAGTGCATACTTTGGAGTGATATGGGCATTGTAGCACTGCGTTTAGCCGTATGCATGTTGTTCGGTGTCCCGAAAATGTCACCCATTGGTGCTTGAGATATTTGTTGTTGTTGATGAGGAGAATAATATTGTTGAGAGGGGGTATTTTCAGGAGCAGGTTCGGGTATTGATGCAAGTGGCCGGTTAAATAAAGCCATGATGGAAGTTGTATCATATCTTCCAGTTTGTTGAGCAGCAAGAGATTGTGGCTGCTGACCATAAGATTGCTGGAAAGAAGGTGGCTGTGGCTGAAGCTGTGGTTGCTGGCCAAATTGCTGTTGAAAAGAAGATGCTTGTGGTTGTGGCTGTAGCTGGGATTGAGCCTGTCCATATTGGAGGTTGGGATAGCTCTGGGCATGTTGAGCATTGCCGTATTGTAGCTGAGGCTGGGCAGCGGGTTGCATTGGCTGTGTCTGGAAAGGATTGAGGGGTTGAGATGGTTGAATGGTTTGCGGTGATGGCATGGCTGTAAAGAGGTCCTGATTTTGAGGCTGATGTGAAGACTGTGGTGGAGACTGTTGAGGTGGTATTCCAAACGGATTAAAACTTGGCATATTCGGATTCTGTTGCTGGATGGAACTGGACGGAGCTGCCTGGAGGCCGAGGAATGGATTCAACGAGGGTGATGAAGGGCTCGCAACGGCCGGAATCTGAGTGGGTTGAGGATGGAATGGATTGCTACCCGTGGAATGGGCGGAAGCTGGTGAAGGCTGAAAGAATGGATTGTTTGCTGTCAAAGCTGAGGGAGAAGTTGCAAAGTTTTGCTGGTACTGTGTAGATAGAGCCGGAGGGGTCATCGAGTACTGAAAACGTGGATCCTGCAAAACAGGAGTTTGGTTGGGATAGCCTCCCGTGCTGTGAGGAAACAAAGGCTGAGCAAGTTGCATTGACTGGAAAGATTGCTCCAACCCAGTTTGAGGCTGTGGCTGTGGCTGTAGTTGGGTTTGAACTTGAGGCTGAACCCCATGTCCGAAAGGATTGTTGCTAGCATAGGTTTGGGTGCTAGGAGAGGAGGCTTTTTGCGGTTTAGACAAGGACAGACCAATAGGTGGTTGATTGGTCACCTGTGTGAATGGATTATATGATGGCTCTGAGTGTTGTTGGGCTGGTGCGTCTGGAAATGCAGTTGATGGCATTTGACCCAGAGCAGCAGAAAAGGGCTGTTCTTTTCTTTTTGAAGCTGTGGCATCCTTGCTGGGGCCGAGTTGAACAAGTCTCTCTATGGTTCGTTCAACATTACCATTCAGTCGTCGCAAAAGATCGGCATTTCGCTCAGTTTCTGTAAAGCCCATGTCTCGCAGTGCGGCCAATTTCTGTTGCAACTCAGTCTCGGTCATTTCAAAGCGTGCGTCGGCCATTCTCGACATTGAGTTGTAGTCATCGTTAGGGATATGAAATGTGCTATCCAGGCGCGGCTCCTTGGGCAACTTCTTCTTGTCATGCTTGGAATGTGGTAGGGATGACGATGATGCTCGAAGGCCAAAGCCAAAGAATTTACCCTTCTTAGGTGGTAAAGGGGGAGGAGGAGATTCGGCCTGTGGCTTTGAATAAGTTGACTGTGATTCATTGTCACGACTGGGAACTGCCGGTCTGCCATCCAGAAGACTCTTCTCCTGATACTTCTTGCGGATAAATCTCTCCATGGCCGAATCCACCTCGTCAGCGTCAAGAGGCATATCAGGCTTTTTGTTTTTCGGGTTGTAAACCTGGTTCGAAGCTGTATTCCCGATCTGCTTCATATTCTTGTAACTGTTAGAGGGAGTGGTGAAATGAGTGGAGGGTTGTGGCACCCACCTCGACCTGTTCGGCCGTCCATGTGTCCATACTCAATGACTTGACTTTGGATATATGGGTGCCCAGTTTGCGGTGAATTGAAGCACAGCGCATGCAGAGGAAGATACCCAAATTCCAACTGGCCCACGAAGGATTCTTTGCACCACAGTCGGCGCATTGGGAATTTCCTGGAGCGCTGAGCAGGTCATGGAGCTCCCGCTCATTGCGCGCCTGTTGCCTCTTACTCATAGAGGCCATGATGAGGTGCAAATGCGAGTTGTGGAGGTTCAGAGGGTTGGTGGCGGTGTTGATAACGATCGAGGCACGCCTTTAAAGCCGGTCAAGGGCGGTGCCACTGGGAAGTCGCAGTCGCAGTTGCGGTCGCAAGTTTGCAACAAAGGGCAGTTGCAGTCGATGAAAGGATCGAGCTTTTCTTTTATGTCATCATGGATGCTGAGTGTAGTAATATTTCAATCGGTTCCCATACACAGGGCCCGCGTGGGTTATAGACACGTACGTTGAGGGTTCGACAATAATATACCGAGTATGAGGGTTACAATTAGGATGAATGTTCTGCACTCATTCTTGGAACACACGGGCACGGGACGGAGTACGGCCAACCCTAATTCGGTTTCGGTTTAATACCCCCTCCCCCCGTTGTCCTCGTGGAAAATACGAGGAGTCTCAAGCAACCCCGGTCGCCCTGGAATTGTCAATTTGTTTAACCCCAGAACGAGAAACAAATCCTGTCTCGCCCCAAATTAGAACATTAAACTATTGATAATGGTTCCCATTTCATAAGCCGGATTGATTGATATGTCTTTTCTCATAGTTGTTCAATATCCGTTGTGTGATTCATCTACAACTTGAAGCTCAATCTATACCAGTGATATCCCCACGTGAAAGCAACCATTCAGGATATGCAAACTCCAGCGACCACCTGCATCGTTTCTCATCAGCTGTATCATCCAAGCTAGGACATTTCTGCATCTCCGTCGTTCCTCCTCGCAGCCGTATAATCCACCTGAAATGCATATGCTTGAAGCATGCCATACTGGTGCTCCATCGGCTCGTCATCCCCCATGTGCCACCACTCTCGACTGTTGTACGCTGGATCGGTTGATGGTCGGTACTGCTGTTCTGTTTGAACCCCAGAGCCGTGCTCCGTTGGGGCTGTCACACCGTTGATGTTAGGCAATGTATCGTATCCGCTCACCATATAAGGTTCTGCACCCCGGAAATCCGACCCGGGTAAAATGCTCAAATTCTTCAATCTTTCTTGCTCTGACAATTGCAGTCTATAACGCGCAGCTTCCTCTTCTTTTTCCATGCTTGTCTGAGGCCAATTGCCCACACTTTCAGGATGCATTTGATTCCCATAGGTCGGAGGGGCTATCTGCCACAACTCAATCAATCTTTGCTTTTGCTCTGCATCGGCGTTCTTGAATAATTGCAATTGTGAGGGAAGTAACGCAGATGCATTAATCCCCAATTGCTCGAGGACCGTCGACACGGGAACATCGTGAGACACGGCTTGGTGGCTGGAGTGGTGGTAGTGTTGAGTAATGTAGGTAATCGGTGCGGCTTGGGGAACGACTTGGGGAGTCGGTGGCATAGACATGTCTTGTTGGTGATGAATCGGACTCAGCTGAAGGTTTCGAGTCATCATGTTGATCAAATCGTCTTGCATCTTAGAATCGCTCTCGGAGGCCGATAACCCGCACTAGATTCGAGAATCAGAAGGTCATGAACCGGGATTGGAATGGAACAAACCTGTCTGCAGTGAGGATTGTCTTCAAACACTGCCATATTGTTGGAGAGATCCGTCTCGTAGCCACAATGCTGGCATCGGTGAATAGCCGACGCCATGATCAACTGGCTTGAAATTGAACAACACCCGAGGTTAGAGATCCTTATGTGCAGCAATGAACCAGTAGCAAGAGGGTTAGGAAGCAAAAATTCGAGATTTAGGCTTCAAAATCGTATTGTATTAACTAAACGATCAAAAAGTGCTATCAAAGCTCCAGAAGTCCGGATCCGGGAAATTCCAAGTAGTCCAAAGGCTCCAAAGTCCAGGATAAAGAAAAGTGGCCTAGTCCAGAGATCCGGGTCCTTGGGAAATTCCACTAGAGGCCAGGAGGTTCAAGTGAAGATCAAACAGCTGTTTGTTTGTGAGGAGGAATGAGTCAGGGAGAGATAGGGAAGGGGCGGGGTAAGAAGGATTTGAAATTAAATTGATGATTCCGCAGAACAGTGCAATCAGCTCAACATGAAAGCGGAAGCAGTGACTTGCGAGATCAAGGTGCGGGATAGTAGAGGCTCAGTAGATATATAGTATATAGTAGCAGGAAGGGAAGAAGGACCTTCAAGTTGAGGCGGTGACGAGGTCGAGAAGAAGTCGGAACTCAAGAATGGGGGGTGTGACCACGTAATAGCCAACTTTAGCTCTTAATTTCCCGCTGGCACGTGAGCTGGCAGCCTGGGCACCAGCCTGGGCAGTGCCAAGCCCGATATAAGACTAGTCCTTATTAAGACGCGAGGCTGTAGCTGCGGTTGGAAGTTGAATCGACGCGGCCATGGTGCCTACAAGCGACTGGTAGACTTGAGGTGAAAGTTCATGAACTGAAGCACTCTTTCTCCCCTGTTGTTCCCTCTTCTTTGTCAATCGATTCTCGTGTTCCTCCATAGGCACTACTCGTTCAGTCCCCATTAGCACTTCTCACATATTGGTGTTGGTAAAGCTGCACTGACATCCCATTGCCATGGTAATGCTCATGTCCTGACTGACCTATTCAATCCACTAACCTCCACATCAACCAGACTTCAATAGGCACAGGCTACGACCTTTCCAACTCGGTCTTCTCTCCTGATGGTCGCAATTTCCAAGTCGAATATGCGGTGAAGGCAGTCGAAAACGGCGGCACTGCCATCGGTATCCGAACGAAATACGGAGTTGTTTTGGCTTGTGAAAAGATCATCTCTTCCAAACTTCTCAAACCGGGCGCCAACAAGCGGATAGCTACCGTGGATCGAAATGCTGGCATTGTTACCTCCGGCCTACTACCAGACGGTCGCCATCTCACGAGCAGAGCTCGGGATGAAGCCAGCAGTTGGAGAGGAACGTACAAAGGCCCAATCCCCATCGCTGCCCTCGCTTCAAGAGTTGGAGGATATGTACAGGCTTACACACTCTATTCAAGTGTGCGACCGTTCGGCGTGACTGCGATCCTGGGTGGATGGGATTCCGAAGCTGATGCCGGCGTGGACGGGCAGGTTGGCAGTGGCCCAAAGATTGGAACGATGGGTAAATCAGAAGACGAGACCATCAAGAGAGGTGGTCCAGGCCTGTACATGATCGAACCAAGCGGGCTGTACTGGGTATGTTCTCCCCATTCGAGACTAAACATCCACTCACATGATATCTAGGGCTACTACGGTGCTGCCACAGGAAAAGGAAGACAAGCTGCCAAAGCCGAACTCGAGAAGCTCGATCTCGCCTCCCCGACTTGCTCTCTCACCCTGAAAGATGCTGTGATTGAGGCGGCGAGAATCATCTATGTTGCGCACGAAGACTCAAAAGACAAGGAGTTTGAGCTGGAGGTGACATGGATCTCGGCGCTCGATGGTCCTACCAAAGGCAGACATGAACACGTGCCACAAGAACTGCTAGAAGAGGCAGAGAAGGCCGCGAAGAAGAGTCTAGAGGGTGATGACGACGATGAGGAGGAAGAGGATGATGCGATGCAGGAGTAACTGCCACTTTTGAACCAGCATTGTAGCATTATACGGCGTCCCAGATGGTCAAACCAGGCTCTACGTTGTTCTCTTGCCGAACTTGTGCTCCAAAGAATAGTACTTTTTCAGGCACATTTTTCCGGCTTGCTTATTGCTCAGTCGATAGGATCGCAAGACCATCATTCCTTCAAGACCCGGCTACCTTGCCCTCTGACCAAGCTTTCCGCTTCACACCAAGCTCAACAGCAGCATAACCCCAGTCTTCACCATGGTTGTGACCGTTGGCCTCCTTCCCTGTGCCTCCCTCGAGACCTGCTCTAGCCAAACCCTGCCCTTCATTCAGAATAGTCAAAAGCCCGAATATGACTGGTACACCGGTATCCAATTGGACCTTCATCAGACCGTGGCTTACTGCATCAGCAATATATTCAAAGTGCATGCTCTCTCCTTTAATCAGTACTCCCACTGCAATGATCGCATCGAACGCGTGTCTTAGCCCTTTAGGCTCCTCCTTTGGAGCAGCTGGTTGGAGGCTGCCCTGCAGATCTGTGGTGGAGTTGCTTCCACCAAGAAGGTCTCCAATGCCGCTTGCAAGGCTACCCACTCCACCAGCAACGGTGCTCGTAGCACTTTGTATCTGCGAGGCGGCATAGACTCTCTGCACTGCCAATGGGAGTTCATACGATCCGGGAACCGACTCGAGCACGATATTCTCCTCTTTCACTCCTGAGGCAAGTAGTGTTTTCTTTGCACCGCTAACCAAGGCATCAATCATAGTACTGTTCCAACGGGCGTGAACAATGGCGATTCGAAGGCCTGAGCCATCGTGCTTCTGGGCAGCGCCAGGGCCTTTGAGAGAAGCCATCTTGGAGGTGCTTAGAGGATCTTGTGGCGAGCAGGGTTACAGGCGTGTGTGTATTGATTGGATCAGCACGCCTTGTGACAGTCTGGACACTGTTGTGTGGGTGTGTTGAGTGTGTGCGATGATGTGGTGTCGTTTGGGAAGGCAGAAAACGGCCGGTGCTAGCCGCACAGATCTAAATTGGATGTTGCCCCTCGAGGAAGCGAAGCTGGGAGGGGATGGTTTGGCTTCTGGGCGCCTGGTTAGGCTGGAGGCCACCTGGGATCAGTACGAGACTCGAGTATTAAGTGATCACTGCCAGGGTTCCGCCTCCCCCACGCTCTGCAGACCCTATCGATATCCTAATTTTTAGTCACTAGCCACCAGGAGCCCCTCGTTGCCCTTGCGTCAGACCCCCTCAATACAACCACTCACAACTCGTTCATCTCATGAGCGGATATTTGCTGCGCTTAAGCTTGCTTTTAGCGATTCATCCTCGAATCCTCCTTCCATTAGGGATACACCTGCACTTAGAGGCATAGATACCGTTGTTGGGTTTACAAGAAAATCTTTGCACATGACCCTGGCTGTGGAACTCGACGGGACGAATTCTTGAACATAAGTACGAACCAGGCCGCTCACTCTCTTCTGCAATAGCGATTCTAAGTCTTCCAGAGAAAGGAACCTTCTCTAATAATTCGTTTCGTTGTGGTAAAGGCACACATTCCTCGCGCCCCTAAAACCGAGTCGTTCACAGCGTCTATATCCGGGGCCAATCACACTCAGGCTTATTCTCCCAACACCTGAACTTTGAGCAAAACATGGCACCAACGGCGGTTGAAGGCGACGGCGTCAATGGAGTCACTCAATTAAACGGTCACAGCGTTGGCACACAGTTGAAAGCAACAGCTCCATCGTTCCACCCAACAGGAACACCAGACAGATCGAAGTACCACGCCTCTTCCTCTGATGAAGCCATTCATGCAGAGCACGAATATGCTGCCCACAACTACCACCCCTTGCCCATTGTCTTTGCGCGAGCACTAGGTACCAAAGTCTGGGACCCCGAAGGTCGGGAATATCTAGACTTCCTCTCCGCTTATTCTGCAGTCAACCAAGGCCATTGCCACCCTGAGCTCGTCAAGGCGCTGGTCGAACAAGCGTCGACATTGACTCTCAGCTCGAGGGCCTTCTACAATGATGTGTTTCCCCGCTTCGCAGAATTCGTCACCAAGTATTTCGGCTTTGATATGGTCTTGCCCATGAACACTGGTGCCGAAGCAGTCGAGACCGCTATCAAAATTGCCAGAAAATGGGGCTACAAGTCCAAGGGGATTCCACAAGGCGAGGCCCTGGTTCTCAGCGTAGCAGAGAATTTCCATGGTCGCACAGTGAGTACTTGCAAATTCACGAGTGTTTAATATAAGATGCTTACAGTTTATATAGTTCTCAGCAATCTCCATGTCGACAGATCCCGAATCGAGAGACAACTACGGCCCCTACCTTCCAGGCGTTGGAAGTTTAAACCCCGCCACAGGCGAGGTGATCCCATACAACGACATCTCAGCCGTTCGCAGCGCCTTCGAGTCCCACGGAGACAAGATCGCCGGATTCCTGGTTGAGCCGATCCAAGGAGAAGCCGGCATCGTCGTCCCCTCAGACAGCTACCTCTTGGACCTCCGCGCACTCTGCGACAAGCACAACGTCCTCCTCATCTGCGACGAAATCCAAACCGGCATCGCCCGCACCGGCAAACTCCTCTGCCACGAATGGGCCGGCATCAAGCCGGACCTCGTGCTCCTCGGCAAGGCCATTTCTGGCGGCATGTACCCCGTCTCCTGCGTGCTCGGCAGCAAGGAGGTCATGCTGACCATCGAGCCGGGCACCCACGGTTCCACGTACGGTGGCAATCCGCTTGGCTGTGCCGTTGCCATCCGCGCGCTTGAGATCGTCCGCGAGGAGAAGATGGTCGAGCGTGCCGAAAAGCTGGGCCAAGTCTTCCGCGACGGCCTGCGCGACCTCAACAGCCCCTTGATCACCACCATCCGTGGCAAGGGCCTGTTGAACGCCATCGTCATTGACGAGTCCAAGACAAACGGTCACAGCGCTTGGGACTTGTGTATGCTCATGAAATCGAAGGGCTTGCTGGCAAGTCTTCCTCTCACTAATATATCGACGAATCGGGACGTTGTTTTACTGACGAATATCAAATAGGCCAAACCAACCCACCAGAACATCATCCGTCTAGCCCCTCCCTTGGTCATCACCGACGAGGAGATCCAAACTGCTTTGGCAATCATCGGCGCCGCAGTAACCGAGCTACCAACTCTGAAAGGTGAAAAAGAGGCAGCGGTCCTTCCTGAAGGGGAGAAGAATGTCAGCATCAAGATTGAGAACTAAAAACCCACTTTTTGATTCCCCGTGGTGATAGGCGGTTATGGAACATGAAAAGCTCCGTTTTGTGGTTTCATGAATTCGGCGGGTCTCGTTGCGTTCGTTGCATGTTCAAACTTGGGCGTTCGTGTGGTGTGCTGGCTTGGGTCGATAGTCCCTGAACTCGACCACCTTGTGCATTTGAACGAATACCCTTGTCGATTTTCTCCGTCCATTCACCGAGAATATTATGGCAGAGAGCCTTTCGGTTCGGGCTGGCTGGCTACCTGTTGCGCAAACTTCGAGTTCAGGAATATGGTATAGATAGTTAGGCATAGCTTCTGTGCCTCTCGCCAAGCAGAGCGAAGTCACTTGCTTACGAGTACGGATTCATTGCTAGAGTGAGGGAGCGAGGGAGGATGGCAGAGAAGCGAACAATGAGCAAGAATGAAGAACCGAGAATGATGGACGTGGATCGATGATGATAACGGATGGAGTCCTGGATACAGCATGCTCGCTAAGGCACACTACATGCGACGCATGTTGTACTGTCTAACCAGAACTTACCATGTCTGGTGGAGAGAAAGAGAAGTCCATCTATTCTATTCTTGTTCCAGCACTTAATAGGAACCCTGGCTTCCAGCTCGTCAATGAGAGAAGAGATACACCCCCCCCCCTGAATCCTCGTCGCTTTCAAGACCGAACCGCCCCTTCTCATCCTCCTCGCTCCCTATCCTTTCCAAAATGTCGACATCGTGACGAGACGACCTGCATCACGGCAGAATCTGTTGTCGTCGTCTCTGTTCGTCTCCACCGTGCTGTCGAAGTGAGCCCACCTCTGCGAACAAATGTCCAACGAATAAGAGGTCGTGATCCTGCCCCGCAGATTGTGAATGATATAATGAGCCCAATGTCGCCGTGCCCATATCCCCAGAGAAGGAATACCCCTGGGCTTCAGAGCCTTGTATAACATCGGAGGAGTGGTTGGCCGTGGCGACGTTCGAGTAGCTGTTGTTTCTGGAAGCGGGATGCCATTGTGGGGGGGATGTCTGCTGGTGTATGTTGCGTCGATCACTTTCTCCTGTCGCCGGGATTAATGGCTGTGAAGCGATAGTAAGGAGTGGCCATGTGTTGGGTGTCTGCTTCGGGTTCAACCACTGCTTTACGGCTGGTGGGTGCTGTTTTGGCAATGGCGGCGGAAGGGTTTGATTGTCACTGGCAATAGGGTCCCTGTTGGAGGGCTCTCCAGTATTTCCTTTTCCGGGTTTCCTTGGATCCGCGATAGGCGCAGTCAGAGTGTGTCTTGAGGGACCTCGAGTCCGCTGCGCGACATCCAATGGACGAAGCGGCGATTGCTTGGGGACGCTGCGGCTCATCTTAGACAGCCCGGATGATGAATCTGTCGGGAGGGGAAAGCCTTTTTACCAGATAGTTGGAAGACGAGAAGGATTTCTCTGAGGTTGGCATCGCGGCCGATCGTTGCTGAGCATCTCATGACTTTCTTATACAGCCTCGTATCTTAGCACCTTCTCCCACTTTTGGAGACCCTTAACCACTTTATGTCAATGCATTTTTACCATAAAAACTCGTTTTTGGATTTACCGGTTGCGATGAGGAGCCTCCAAGGTGTCAAGGCAAGACAGGGGCATTGAGAAGAGGATTGTGCAGCCACACGGGTCGCGTGGCGACTGGTCAATAGGCTTGTCCTCAGAAGCCTGATGCGTTACGAGGTTCAAGGCCCAAGGACAAATGAGGCCCTAGCACGCTGTGGCCCTTAATCCAGGTGAGGCTGAAGAAGAAGATTGGATGAAATGAGTGGCCTCGGTTGATCCTCCCCCTCATGAACGGCCACATGCAAGTGCATGCGGGCGCTTAAGGAGCACCAATGAGAATATTGACATGTTTGTCCAACATGGAATTGACATTGTGCGTTGTCAAAATGTTGATGTTTCATCATCGATGCCCTTTTATTCCACTCTCTGCAGGGAATTTTTGTATTTCTCGTACTGAGAATGACGAGCTCCAATCTGGTCTGTACAGGGATTGAGTCACCAGCAAGCAACGAGTACATCTTTGAAACATCCCCTAGGACACCTGGTGAACCCCCGGGTACGGTACCTGGGTTCGTCCACCGGGCCCGAGGCGAGGCATCCCATCCAATCAGACAATCGTTTGTCAATAAGAACCATGGATCGGACTGCTTGTTCTTTCCTGTTTGTTCTTCGTCAATTAACTCCTCATTATGCAGGAAGAAAGGATCCAGCCTCGCATCATAGCCATAGGATTTTCATTCGGTGAACCTTGAGCAATGAGCACCAATCACCAGTATGACAAGCTATGAAAGTGTTGAATGATTCAGCATCATGTTATAGAGAGCAGGGCCATGGCATGATGATTTATTTGGGTTGACAAGTTGTTAAATGCAGATCATCCTCATCTGTGCGAGAATATAGCTGCAGCGGCCGAGAGATTCAACATTGACCGACGCATCGTCAAGGCTGGGTCCCAAGCACAATTTATATTTAGTGTCCAACTGATTCAAACATGCGATTCTGCTAGCAGATATGTCTCTTCTCTCAAGGTTTTGGCCTGGGGCAGCTATTGGTGAGTCGGTCCGGCGTGCATTTGGGAGGCTTGAAATATCAATGTTCGACATTGCTGGATGATGGTTAGCCTTTTCCTTGAGACGAAGCTTGGTTGCAGTACATACAGACAGGAGCACTTAGCCCAATCGAGACGATCAACATCAACACAGTCAATAGCAAACCCCTCATTGTTGTGTGAAATTCGAATGGAATCTGGCTTCTATTCAAAGTAAAGGACGTCCGTTATGTGTAAGGAGCGTCTTCCGATCTTGAAGGACTCCGTTGACAACGTTCCGAAGGATTGGGTGGCTCACTGAGGTATGTTCAGCCTTTTATATGCAAGATTTGCAATAATTTCAGGAGATGAACGGGTTCCCAATACCTTGATACCAACCTCCTTGGTGTTGTGATCGAGTGATAGGATTTATTGGCGCTCGGGCTGCCCATTAACGATAAATGTTGTCTGTGACATTCGGCAGGACACCCCGCTGGCCTGTGCCCTTTATATGTCCGAGTGGCGTCGCCTGATGTTCATGGTCCGAAGTTACGCTCGGACATCCAGTTCATCAAGATTCAATATCTGTCTTCAATAGCAGTAATCGGGAACCGTGTACCAACCACTTTTATATCGCTGCTGAAGGATAGCGGTGGTAGTCGCTGCTGCTGACGCACGATGTCAATGTTCAATACCGAGCGTCAATGACACCCATGATTGCCAGACTTCCAGATGATTCTCAACTACCACAAGCCGGACAGTAATGGTATCCGGGCATCGTACTTGGGATTGCGAAGAAGCTCAAGGCTGATTCACGGGTAGCAAATAAGCTTCCATGTTGAAAGATGGAGTACTTCGCCGCAGTGTACACACAGTTTGCCGAATGCATTGCGGAGGAGCGATGATTTGTTGCGCTAATCGATTGGCAACCCTTGCACACAGAGGCTCCCAGGTACTTAAGCTTCCATTTCGAAAGACGAAGGGCTTCGTCATAGTGTAGATACAGTTTGTTAAATAATACATTGCGGAGTAGCGATAATTTGGCCAACAGCGTCTTCCACTCGACGATTGGCAATCCTTGCACACAGAGGCCTCCAGGCACTCAAGAGGAGTCCCCACATTCAGAAACATGGTCGGTACTTGATACCTCACGTACTCTTCATGAGGACGGATATGCGAGATGGATAATAACTCCTGGGCCCGCGAACACCAAAGGTGGCACTAAGGCCACCCGATTCCATTGCCGGAATAAGTAATTATTATTTATCAATCAACATCATGGTCCAATTCAAGCTAAAAGGAGCCAGGGTCCAAAGCCTGGGGTTAGTACCTTGCAAAGTTGAGCTCATGCTAATAAATCATAGGCTGTGGCACTCACACCATCAGGTGAATCTGAATCTGTCATGCGCAACAATTGCCCGAATATCGGGGACAATCCCCGGAAAGTCAAGGGCGTTGATGTCCTCTTTGGCCGAGCGAGAGCTTTACACCTGGATGTTTGTGGTGCTAAATGGCCAGAGAAGTAGCCCAACTGATTCCCTATTGAACAAGCATTCAGCTCCCAGAACCATGGACTTAGCTACTGGGCTACAACACTTGGCAGTCCCCCTTGAGCTTCCCTTGCTCATCGAATATACGGCTAAATTCCCTGCAGAAAACAGACTAGGCTCCGTGAGACGAGCTCTACCATTCAACCGGCTCATTACTAGAGTCCACTCTTGACACAAACAAATGCTGCGGTTGGAGGTATTTCTCGCTAAGCACTTGAGTGAAGTAGCTTCGGCCAGTCGATTCAAGCAAAAATTCAAGCAATGTCCGCCCTCTTGAGCCGAGGGACAAGCATCAGAAGCTCTCTTTCGAAAATCCTCAGTTTGAAGACTCTGCAACATCGAATGACAAACCCTGGATGCCCTTCTAGCTCCCGCCACAGAGCATCAAGGCACTTGGCCCGGAATGGATGCACCATCTTTATTCGCGCGCTTGCCCACTGGATCAAGAGCAAGGCTAAATTCATGCCTCAACCTTTGAACTCACCCGCCCCGTACGGTGGGTAGTATTCCCATGCGGCGGGTGGTAGGAAAAGAATAAGTACAGGCAAGTTCTCAAAACTGGCATTTGCAGCAGGTCGAATGTCTTCTACCCACCAACGGAAGAATCGTGAGCTAAATCGCAGCCATGGCGAAAGTCCTTAAGCCAACCACAGGAGAAACCGGGGCTGCCGACCCCATCCTGACGCGTATTGTGAATGAGGATAAGGTATCAGGAGCCTCAAGCAAGACGTGATTGTTACTAATAACACTATCTAGGTTCGTTGGTATAAAAAGCCGAACTTGCGATACCTCTATTTCATGTTATTTCCAACATGTATGGGCGTGGAGTTAACCTCTGGATTCGATTCTCAATTGATCAATGCCCTTCAAATCGTTCCGTCCTGGATTAAATGTCAGTTGCTTCTCCCACCTTGTTAAACCGATGTTCTGACTAGTCCGTGAAGTTTTCGATAACCCACAAGGATCCTTAAAGGGTATCATTGCCGCAGCATACTCTCTAGGAGCCATTCTTTCCCTTCCATTTGTTCCTATTGTCAATGACAGACTGGGGAGACGATGGTCAATTTTCCTCGGCTCATGCGTCATGATGGTTGGTGCAATCATACAAGGATGTGCGAACGGCGGTAAGCAGCCTGTACCTGGCTTTCGATCCTCTGCTAATTAGTTATGAAGTTGGAATGTATATTGCCGCACGTCTGATCCTTGGATTTGGTATTCCAACTTGCATTGTATCTGGATCCTCTTTGATTGGTGAATTGGGTTATCCGAAGGAGCGTCCGATTCTCACCTCTCTTTTCAACGTCTCTTATTTTGTTGGTGAGTTTGTACTCGCCGTCCCAATGCGGCCCTGCTTGCAACCATCCAGTTTGCTAACGGAAGGATCCTAACTAGGCCAAATCACTGCTGCTGGAATCACTTTCGGCACAAACAGTATTGCGTCAAACTGGGGCTGGCGAATCCCCTCCCTTCTTCAAATGGCGCCCTCCTTGCTTCAGCTGGGTTTCGTCTTTTTCCTCCCAGAGAGTCCTCGGTGGCTTGTAACCAAAGACCGCAGCGAGGAAGCGTTTGAGATCTTGACAAAATACCATGCGGAAGGAGATCGAGATTCGGAGTTTGTGCGAGCTGAAATGGCTCAGATCCAGACAACCATTCGCCTTGAACTCGAAGGGTCTCGAAAATCATGGTCCGATCTCTTCGCAACCCGTGGAATGCGTCGACGGGTTCTTGTTACTACCTTCCTTGGTCTCTTTACACAGTGGTCTGGAAACACACTCATCTCCTACTACCTTGGCGATCTTCTCGCTATGATTGGTCATACCGAGTCAACTTTCAAGCAAAAGATCAATCTTGGGAACTCCTGCTGGAGCCTAGTGTGCGGTGTCATTGCATCTCTGCTCGTCACCCGCTTCAGACGGCGTACGATGTATCTGGCTTGCACAATTAGTCTTTTGATCGTGTATATCTCCTGGACTATTTCGATGCAGCAAGCCATGCTTGCAAAAGCGGAAAAACGCAAGAACCAGTCAGCCGGCATCGCCACCATATTTTTCATCTTCCGTAAGCTTCTATCCCCCTTGTGTACCGAATATTTACTCTATATATCGCCTTCTTGGATGAATCGCTAATTCAATCGAATTCCAGTTTATTCTCCGGCGTATAACCTCGGGTACAACGCCTTGACCTACACCTATATGGTTGAAATATGGCCATACGCAGAGAGATCTCGCGGGATCGCCGTCTTCCAATTCTTTGGACGTGGCGCCAACTTCTTCACAACATTTGTCAACCCCATTGGCCTACAGAACATTGGCTGGAAATGGCTGATCACATATTGCTGCTGGCTTGCTTTTGAAATCGTCTTCGTGTGGTTCTTGTTCCCCGAGACCTCCAATCGAACTCTCGAGGAGTTGGCATTCTGTAAGCACTTTCCCAATGTTCTCCTTGCCGGCTCCAAGACTATTTCCCCTTTGCAACCCCCATTTGGCAAAATATCAAGAACTGACAGTCTACCACAGTGTTTGAAGACAAGGCACTCGCCGAGCAGGCCGTTATGGCCGTGGAAAAAGTTGTTCACAACGACGACGTAGACGCCGTCACGTTGGACACCAAGCATACTCAAGCTGCACAAACGGAACTCGTCGAGGAAATCCCTGCTAATCAGGCTCCGAGCAAAGTCTAAGGAATGGAGATTCTCAGTGTTTCTGCCTCTTGCCCACCCACTGAACCCAGAAACATGCCCCTCCTTCCTAGAGACCTCATGGTATCACATTTGGACTTGAGGCAAGCGAGAAAAATTTGGAAACCCGTACAGGGGATGAAATATATCGGTATCTCCTGTAACACACATGTCATAACGATGCCATTGATTTGGATGCTGTGTGGGGTAGTTTGAGAGCTCCCTCGGACCTGGAAGCTACGAGTTAATACCTAATTAGTAGTACCATAGTGAACTCATCAAGTTAAATAATAACCACATTGGATTATGGCCAGAAAGCCTTGAAATTTTCCTTTGTTTTTTTTCTGTCTGTCAATTTACCTTCGTTGAGCCTCTGGCCTAGTTATGTACAACGCTTAGGGACGAATGCAGAAATATATACCCCATATCAATTTGTTGGGATATGCTGAACCTTTCCCTTGTTTTCGAATTTTTACTTTTATCTATACGGAGCATCCGCCCTCGCCACAGCAGCCAATTCCGGCTCCCATTTGTCTCCATTGGACAGCAGCTTCTCCTTGTTGTAAAGCAGCTCTTCTCGAAACTCCGTAGCATATTCGGCGTTGGGAGTTTCGACGATGGCATCGACGGGGCAACTCTCCTGGCACAGACCACAGTAAATGCATTTTGTCATGTCAATATCGTAGCGAGTCGTCCGCCTTGAGCCGTCCTCTCGTTCCTCAGCTTCGATGGTGATGGCCAGTGCTGGGCAGATGGCTTCGCAGAGCTTGCAGGCGATACATCGCTCCTCGCCCGATGGGTACCGTCTCAGCGCATGTTCACCTCGGAATCTTGGGGAGATAGGGCCTTTCTCGAAAGGGTAGAAAATTGTGTAACTATAGGAAAGCTCTTGTTAGTCATCTCTAGCTCCATTTTTGAGGTTGCTCCAGGAAAAGAAAGACATACGGTGGTCTGAAGAACTGTTCGAGCACGACATACATGCCGCGAAACATCTCGGTCAGAAGAAAGTAATTGCTGGCCTTGTCAAGAACGTGCTCTCCCTCGTCAAAACGCTTAGGTCTGGGTAATCGATAGCCTTGGGGAGGAGGCCCAGAGGGTAGGGCATATCGAGGGCTGGAGGAGTGGAAATAAGCAGCTGTGGTGGCGGCGCGGAGGAAAGGTGACGTCGATCGGTCTGTAGCTTGTCTGAGGATGGTTGAAGCTGTATACGGTCCCACGACCAGTCGCGATGCTGGACGAAGCGTTGACGCCATTGTCCGTACAAGTCGCAGACAAAGATAGACAAAGGGTGGTGGTCGCGAAGCGAATATAGGAATGGAGGACGTCAATGAGCCCAGTCTCAGAGAATCGCGGCTTGGGGGAAGTGGAGACTTGTCATTCAATTTCGAGGGATGGTGATTGGGAAAGAGCTTGGGTGCATTATGTAATGGCTCTGCACGTGACCACAAGCCAAAAGCTCGATAAATGTTTCTCTCGCTGCAGGGACGAGTGCAGCTGCAGCGACGATTCACACCTGCTCCTTCTCTACTTGACATCGGAATCTCAGCCACCAACAGCCATCCAACACCGAGATTCTCCTCGTCCTTAATCTCCCTTGCGGCCTCTACTTCTCTTCTACCATCCCTCTACCATATCTCCTTTCGTCAAGATGCTCCGAACAGGTGCCGTAAAAGCGCTCCAAGCTATCACACGGACTCAGGTCCCCCGACAATTACCTGCTTTCCGATCTCAAATCTCAACTTCATATATGCAATCGTCTCAAATCGCTCCCGCCTTCACTGTCTCGAGCATAAGATGCTACTCGGCAGCTGCCGGTCTCACAAAACCAGAGGTCCAGGGCCGGATAATGGATTTGTTGAAGAACTTTGACAAGGTACGCCATGGAAGAATAGGACCCTTGCGCAATGAAATACAATTTGCTAACAACATCTTAGGTCACCGATGCATCAAAGGTACCTATTTGAAACGGGCTTAGAACGCGTATCCCTGTTGCTAACAATCGCCACTAGATCAGCGGCACATCGCACTTCCAGAATGACTTGGGTTTGGACAGCTTGGATACGGTCGAAGTCGTGATGGCCATTGAAGAGGAGTTCAGCATTGAGATCCCTGACAAGGAGGCCGATGCCATTCACAGCGGTATGTTGGCACAGCATCCTCTTGAAGGCCGTCTTACTAACAAATTCAAAAGTCGACCAGGCAGTTACATACATCGTTGCTCAGCCAGATGCTCACTAGGAGATTATTCGTGAATCGGAAGTAGATGGGTCGCACACGGAAAAGAATCATCTCTTACATTTTCCTCATCGACGGGAAATCCATTACAATTGTACCATCACCTACATTGTTAGATCATCGGATCTCCCAACCAACCATCGTTGATCTTCTCCCTCCGCTTACTCCATTGACTCTTGCGTTGATCAAACTAAAAGGCTCTCTAGCTATATTTCTATGCTTTTATGTTATATAATTTCGGATTCTCGAAGGTTTGTGATGTCTGGAGCAGTATATCCCAGGTCCGACAGCACCTCGTCCGTGTGTTCTCCTAAGAGTGGTGGCTTGATTCGAACACCCATTTTGGCATCTTGGAATTTTATTGCCGGACCAATCAATTTCAGTACACCATCTCTTGCAGCTTCGAAATCATCAACCTCCATAGTCATATTCCTTGCCTGTGCTTGGGGATGTTCGACCGCCTCAACCACGTCGTTGATAGCTCCATATGGCAAACCACTGCCCTCAAACGCCTGCATCCACTCGTCTTTCGTTTTCTCTTTGAATCTTTTCTGTAAGATTGCATTGATTTCTTCCCGGTTTGCGACCCTGTCGTCATTAGAATGAAATCGTTCATTCTGTCCCAGTCCTTGGACCTGCAATCGGTTGCAGAAACCATCCCATTGCCTCCTGTTATTGGCCGCTACATACACCATCTTCTTGTCCTTGGTCTCAAATCCGCCGTATGGTACCAAATTTGGATGTTCTAATCCCATCCTCTTACCTCGTCTTCTTGCTTTTGGCCCGTTATTTCGGTCGAGATTCATACTAGCCAAACCAACATTGATTAACAGACTCAAAGAGCTTTCAAACAAACTTCCCTCGACGTTGGTCCCCAATCCCGTACGCTCCCTCTGCGCCAGGGCAGCTAGAATCGCACCATGAGCGTACAATCCAGTGCAGAGATCTGCCATCGCAACCCCAGGCTTCGACGGCGGCCTCCCTTCTTCTCCCGTGATATGCAATAACCCAGCCTCGGCCAGCGCAAGAGCATCATACCCAGCGCGATCCTTACTCGGCCCTGACGAGCCATACCCACTAACACTCGCGTAAATAAGCCGCACATTCTCTCTCCTCAAAGTCTCATACCCCAGGCCCATTGCCTCCATCTTCCCTGGCAAGAAGTTATTCACTACGATGTCACTCTGCCTGGCAAGCTGCTTCACGATCTCGATACCCTGCGAAGCCTTCAAGTTTATCGTCATGGACCGCTTGTTCCTGTTGATCGCTGCGAAGTAAAGGCTCATGAGCGGGTACTCGTCCTTCCACATCTGGCCCTCGTTCGCCGCTCGCCACTGCCGCGTCTCGTCCCCGACGCCCGGCTGCTCAACCTTGAGAACCTCGGCCCCGTAGTCCGCTAGGATCTGTGTGCAGAATGGCCCTGCGAGCACGCGTGAGAGGTCTAGTATTCGTAGACCCGACAGCGGCAGATTGTCTGTAAGACTCGTGGTGGGCGATTGCGCAAGACTCGACTTATGTCGCACTAGGCCAGTCCTTTCACCCCTAGACTTATTTCTGTGGTTTCCAAGACATGTTGTCCTGGTTACCGTCGTGGCTGTTCTTCGAGGCGTCCTCACACTGTCGGCGAGGCTTCTCCTGAGCGTCCGCACTGACTGCTTCATTGCTAATTGCTTCGTCACGAGCCGGGCAGATCATCAATGGTTGGTAGCTCACAGTTCTTCAAATATTGGATCGATGGTAGGCAAGCGGATCTGATTAAGTTTTAGAATAACTTCGCTCTGATATTATCGTTGTCTGAGAGGCCACAATTTTTCACCCCATGTGGAGCGAAGTACCTACAGTAGGCAGGTGTCGGGATTAGTTGTACATACGTAGACTCCGCACAAGGATCTGGGGAAAGCCTGGGGAAACACTCACTGCCAGTCCAACAAGACCAACTCCGGGAAGCGAGCATAGCCGAGGCGTCACCTCAAACCAAATGTAGCACACCGCTATAAAAGAGCCTGACTTGAGGAAAATCGGAGTTATCACGGCCATTCCAAGGCAATATTGAATTGATGTATGAGCGTGGAAGGTGTTGGCGATTCTCCGCACTTCAATTCGAGATTCGGGCCCAGCCTTGCCCCAACTCTCCCTCCTCACACGCCTCCAGCCTCGGCTTCCTACTTCCTTTTGGTAAATAGAGTAAACTCCCCCCGACTCCAAATACTCAGTCTGATGACTAGCTCTATTGGATTTATTCAATCTTTGAATCATTCCATTCCATAGTCTCCGTATATGGCCATCGAGGTTTGAACGAGGCGCTCTTAACTTCCTGCAGAATAAGAGCCCATGTTAAGACATCTTCTTCGAATCCTCTGAACACAATTTGTTAGCATGCATGGTGTCTCGCCCAGCCCGTTGAAGTAGGACATTACGCAGGATCTTCGAGAGAGAAGTCGTCGATCTAGACGGATAAACTGGAGTTGGATGGAGTTTACAGCGGCGGAATCCTGACATTATGGGTTCTACGAAAGCACTCAGCAGCTGCATGGCGCAATTGGTAAAACGGTCGGTATTACGAACGTGGGTACCGTCACTGTCCACCCCAAGATTACGTACAACATCGTCACGAATCACATGGACACGCTCAATCTCTGCTCGGGCGACAGAATACCTCCAGCTTCAAGACCCAGACCTGACGGAATCACAGCGAACTGTACGTGAAGCGATCAGCAAGGTATGCTCGAAATTCGACGACGCATACTGGGCTCAAGCGGAGAAAGAACACCGATTTCCGGTGGAGTTCCACCAGGCGATAGCCAAGGATGGTTGGCTGGGAATCTGCATGCCGGCCGAATATGGAGGCAGTGAGCTGGGGATCGCAGAGGCAGCCATCATGGTTCAGACGATCGCGGAATCCGGGGCAGCATATGCGGGCGCCAGTGCCGTGCATATGAATATCTTCGGATTGGAACCCGTGCGGAAGTTTGGCACTGATGAGCAGAAACGCCGTATGCTGGTGCCGCTCATTGCGGGCAAGCATAGGGCGTGTTTCGGGGTTACTGAGCCGAATACTGGTCTGGATACACTAAAGCTGCAATCCCGCGCCGTCAAGGACCCATTAGGCCAACGCTACGTACTCAGCGGGCAGAAGATCTGGATCTCCACGGCGCAAGTAGCCGAGAAAATCCTGATACTGACGCGGACGACGCCGCTCGAAGAAGTCACGAAGCCAAGCCAGGGGCTGAGTCTATTCTACACGGACCTCGACCGCCAGCAGGTGCAAGTGACGGAGATCCCGAAGATGGGGCGGGCAGCCGTGGACTCGAACTCGCTGTTTTTCGACGGCTGGAAAGTGCCAGTGGAAGACCTGATTGGCGAGGAGAACCACGGCTTCAAGATGATCATGCACGGCATGAACGCCGAGCGGATCCTGATCGCCGCCGAGGCCATCGGCATCGGTTTCGCCGCGTTGCGGCGGGCAGCCCTCTACGCCAGTGAGCGCAAGGTCTTCGGCCGCCCGATCGGTCAAAACCAGGGCATTCAGCATCCTCTAGCGGACAACTGGATGGAGCTGGAGGCTGCGAGGCTGATGATCTATCAGGCCGCGAGGCTGTATGATTCCGGGTACGAGACGGGAGAGTATGCCAATGCTGCTAAGTACCTCGCCGCAGAAGCGGCGTATAAAGCCTGTGAGCGCTCTGTGCTGACTCATGGTGGCATGGGGTATGCCAAGGAGTATCATGTTGAAAGATACTTCAGAGAGGTCATGATTCCCAGGATTGCGCCCGTCAGTCGAGAGATGATCATGAATTATATTGGGCAGAGAGTCCTTGGGCTTCCGAAATCATACTAACTGGGAGGTGAAGATCAGTAAAAGAACGGTCGAAAGTGAACTTGGGCGCGGCGGAAGGGAGGTCCCTTGCGTGAGTAGCAAGTGCAACTGCCATACCTTCCTGGCGTAGGTGGTATCACAGGTTCAGGGGCTTGACAGCCTTGCGAAGGTATTGATTGTTGAAATTCGAAACAGACCCACTTCAGGGTATCATACTGATATATTCATACCTATGCAATATCCAATACAGATAAGGCCCGGCAAAGAAAGCTCGGCCAGCCCGGTTCCGTCTGCACAGCTCTACCTCGTTTCTTCTAAGTACTCACACTCACACTCTACAACAGTACCAAACTACCACCCAACAGCACACCACCCACAATCACGCCCACTGCAACAATTCCGCTGAATTGGAAAGATCCAGGCCGGAGGTTAGGGTTCGCGGCATTGGAATGACTACTTCCAGTGCTGCTGGCGCCTGAACTTCCGGTCGGGGTCAGTTTGAATGTGGCAGACCTGGATGTCCCACCGCCAAGATCGCCAGTGGCTGTAGCCGATGCCTCTGTGACACGCGGGTTTCCGGTGAAGGTCTGGGCCACGCTTGCTGCAGTAGCAGTGGATGTGACGTCGGGAATACCGCTGCTGGCCTGGAAGGCCTGGACGTTCTGGTTGTTGGGATTGGCGTCGAAGTTAGTCTGTGCGAGTCCAATCTGCTCGTTCTCGAGATCGTAAACGACGTATGCGCTCCGAAGGAAAGTATCACCGAACAGGAGCGGATTATCGCCCGCAGCTTCGATTCCGAACGAGCAGGCAGGGTCTCCATTTTCGAATGTTGGTTGTGAGCCATCGGTGGTTAGTAGGGGTGTGACAAATTCTGACAAGCTCACGTTGATGATGGGGCCGCCTCTCCCGCCAAATCCGAAGGAAAAGGTCACGTCGTCATCAGCGAGAGAGCACTTCACTACATTGCCATAGTTGGGATCGGTCAGGACGCCCACGCCATTGAAGATGTTATTGGCGATGTCATCTGGCAAGAGTGTGTCAGTTGTTCCGGAATCCAGAATCACTGGCAGTGGATCACTGGGATTGAAGTTGGAAACCTGTCCACCAGCTGTAACCTGAAGCGAAGTAAAGGCCACTGTGAACGACGAGATAGATTGGCTTTGAGTGTCGAGTTGAATAGGGAGGGCGACTAGATTGCCGTGGTATTTGTTCGTGTCAACACCACCAAATAAAATTGAGCCGGTTGAGGACGTCAGGTCGTCTAGCCACAGGGAATACGCCAAAGTGTTGATAAAGCCCTCGCTCTTTAAGACGTTAATAACGTTTGGATATGTGAATCCACCCTGTTGAGATGCAGCGGCTTCTCCGGACTGAAATCCAATACCCATGATTCCAATGCCCCGAGTGTCTAGAGAGTCACGCGAGTCAGCATGATTTGCGCAAAATACTATAGCCCAAGACGACCTTGATGGTAGAAAGTTGGATTGAGTGCCCCCAGGCATTCTCGAGACGGGGTATAATGTGCTGTTGCGTAGACGATGGGGCCGTTGTTCCAACACTGTGCTCGGGAAACTTACTTGCTGTCAGGGCTTCCGCCATCGTCATGTTCGTGAGTTTTGTACTACCAATATTCAAAACATCGGATATATATGAGCCAGCAATTTCCGTGCCATCCACATATTGAATTTGGAATTCCGGAAGGTTGAGTTTCGTGAATGTAGACGAGGCTGACGAATCGTAGGTGCCGACTGGACAGTACTGGGCGTTCTGTTTGCACACATCGGCATTCACCGAGGGAAACCAAATATCTGAAGAGCCTGTATCCAGTTGAAGTGAAAAGGGCTGTGGTGGTGTCCCGACAGTGACATTGATAAAGTATAGAATATACTCATTGGTCAAACTACCGAGGACGGTGCCGCTGGCACGTTTTCTAAGGTGAGGGACTTCTTCAGCGTCGACGCGACGGCGCTCGAATTGGAATCCCACAGTGCCTGGGATTGAGGACGCTGTAACGGGTGCGATTGAAGTGAATATGGCTGCAGCAGCGAGCAGAGACCCAATGGTAGGCATGCTCAATTGGATGTAATTGTATGGCAGTGACTGGTAATAAGAGACCAGGGACAGGGCAATTTTAATAAAAAGAACGAGAAGAAGAGAACTAAGAAAGAGACACCGTAGACAAGAGGTAAAGCGATCTTTTAGAGGGAATTGGAAACGAAAGCAGGAGAGGCGCAGTTTTGTTTCGGCAGAAATGACGAGAAACAGGCTGGGTCTATAACTGGTCTTCGTCATACGAGGACTCCGTACTTCAGCTCAGGTAAAAAGATGAACCAGGGGAGCTGCAGATGGGCCGTCGGCCTCCCGCCTTAGTGAACAACATCCAGTCAGACGAAGCGATCCAGTGCTAAAGTGTGCAAGAAAGTTGGATGATGACGAAACCGCAGGTCAAATGGCCAAACGAGCGCCAGCACAAGTGGTTCTCGGCTCCCTCTGGAACCCTCGGGTTAAGCTTTTAGGCATGCAACACCCGGCAAGATCCCCCATTTTGGCCCCTAATAAAGTCTTGATAGGTACCAAGGCGGCGCCAAGTATCATTAGCCTCGCCTTATCTGTGACAGCCCGGCCTCGAGGGGGTGTCACTCGAACTGTTTCCAGCTGAACCACCAGGGATGATTTGATCAATGATCACTCCTGTGTCGAACCGCCCAGAAAGCTTCGCCACGCTTGTTTCTCGCCACGCCTGTTCAACATGCAGATATCGTTTCAGGTTTGACGTTGTGGCCCCCAGTGAACGATTGAATGGTTTCCGTACCCAGTACAACCCACGAGGGGTTGGAGCAGGCTGTCGCGAGGAGGAACGAGCCAATACTACATATATGACGGGATGGCCCTAGACGGTGCACACACCTGGGTCCTTTGGCAATGCACGATACTCCGTGTCTCCTTCATGATACATAAACTTGTATTTTCGGTAGTATGATATGCTCCTCAGGACGAATAGAAACAGTTCCATGTGGTCGGTGTTGATACCACTCTGGAACGCCCCTTTTCTTTCAAGGTGCTGTCTCAAGAAACAGCTCTTTTGCGCCAAGTTACCTAGATAGAATAGGATTACTTCCAACATCAGTATTTAGTGGACATGTCACCGCGAGCACACCAGTAGGGTGCAATGCATTATCATTACGAGCTCGCTTCAATCAACCAATTGTCAACTCTAATATCTCTCAGCCGTCCATCTATCGTGGCATAACATACAATATGTACAGTCTGCTGCTGACCGAGTGCCTCGTGCTCTGGTAGTAATAGCTGCTTATCAGCTAACAGAGGCAATAACCAAAACAAACGCCAGCGCCATGGGCCATCAATCACTAAAATAGAACCCGTCCTATGCGTTCAGAGGCTTGCGCGCCACCATCAGATACATCGGGGTAAACAACTTCTGTTTACCTCCAGCAACCAAACAGTCAGCCGCCAGTGCAAGGCTGTCACCTGTTTTCTGTGTGCCAGCCGGCATCAACCTCAAGGTTTCACCAACGCCAAGTAGTTTGTGTACAAATCCTCGTCCCCACCAGGTCATTCTGGCGACCGTGAAGAGATCACCAAGACTGGAAGCGAATTTGAGTTCGCCTGCCAACGGATAGTACCACGGAATGGCATCTGGCCGCTCCGCAAGATCCTCGTGGTGCTCCAGCTCGAACCCGGCAGCCTTAATAGCAGCCAGGCCCTCTGACACCTTGACCATATTGGAGATGCCATCACCTTGCTCAATGCCAAGTCGAATTTCCCGGTGCTCTGGGTTGTCATTGTCATAATTGTCGGTCATGAGCCATTCATAAACGCCAAAAACGCCACCCGGCTTGAGCACTTTGAAGATCTGCTCGTACACACCTTGCAATTTCGGGGCATGCACTGTTGCCTCGATGGCATAGACTGCGTCGAAACTGGCTTCTGGGAACGACATTTGCATAAAGTCTCCCTTCACCGCGGACCATTTGTGAGCAATGCCCTCCTTCTTTGCGTATCGTAGAGATCTCTCGATCTGGTAGTCGTTGTTGTTCAAGCCGACAACGTTGGCTCCGGTGAATTTGATCATCTCACGCGCAGGCCCTCCGACACCACAACCGACATCTAATACTCGAGAGTCCTCTTGGATGCCCATCTTCAGGGCCAAATAGTGTTCGTGACGGGCGATTGCCCGATAGAAGGACTCGCCATATGCAAATCGACAGAAATGGAACGAGGTACCCCAGCCATATTCGTAGAAGTCGGTGGCAAGGTTGTAGTAACTGAGGGCGCAGATTTAGTATGGAATTGCAGTGATTGGTTTTGTGTAAACATACTGTCTAGTCAGGGTTGCATATTCATCCCTGCGAGCTTTTCTGGTCTCCTCCGTCTCAACTGCAGCGGCTTTGTTATCCCAATGTTTGAAGTATTCGTCAATGGCGGCTTTCTGTGCCGCCTTGTCCTTGTTGCGCATTGCAGTAAGTCCTCCGCGTGCTTCAGAAGATTTGCCATGTAGTGCCTTGTTAAAGGAGGCATCGCGGGCATGGTCCTCCTTCTCGAGGGTGTGAGTTGAGGCAACTGCTGCTGGTGCCATCTTGAGTGTTGAGAATGAGAATTGGAGGACAAGTAGGATATGGAGACGAAAGAACAAAGCAGCGTTGAGACTACTTAAGAAGGCTAAAATCCAAAGAGGGACAGGCGGTCAGGAACGCACTCAGTTTGGAGGCGATCCGAAGGAATGAATTGGTTTTCTATAAGAATAAAAAGAGCGGCGTGGGTACCGAGTACTAGGTAGGGACCAGGAGAACCATACGGCAATCTTCGAGTACGCGTATAACAGGGCGGCGAGCGAAAGACTAATGCCAAAGCCAAAGCGAAAGTGCAAATGCTTAGGAGGAGAGGGAGTCCAGAGGAGCCGTATCTGCCCACTGCCCACCAAAAAAATTATGGCACGATCCGGAGAAAGGAAGCTGCGATGCCCCAGTTTGCCACCCCAGCCAATTGCAATTTGCCCATCAAAGGCTTGGCAGGGGTGCAGCACAGCAAGTGCGATCATTGATTGCAAGGGCAGGAGCCAATGCGAGGCGGTTGCAATTTCTCGAAATGGGCATCCCACCATTGCGGCTGCTTCAGTTGCAGTCACGTGTAAAAGTTGCTTGAGCACTCGCTATACCTTCTATTTTGGTGCGAGTGGCAACTCAGCCTGACGTCGGCAGAGATTTTGCCCTGTGCAAGGCTGTTTATCCCACCAATTACTAAACTGACTGCACTCGTCGATTCTATACCATTTGTCAGGTTTTGGTCGCTTTTCGACTTTTCGACCTGCACTTGATACCTCTTTGCCATTCATCTATTTTCTTTGCCCTCCGTACCTCCCAATTTATGAACCATGCCGCCACCTCAGATCAAGCAGGACCTAAATCGCTCTGGCTGGGAAACCACTGATTTCCCCTCTAGTTGCGAGAACTGCCTCCCAGACAATCCTTATGTCCAAATGCTCAAGGAAGAGCATGGCGCCGAATGCAAGATCTGCACCAGACCATTCACCGTCTTTCGCTGGAAAGCCGACCGAACTGCTCGTACGAAACGAACTAATATCTGTCTCACTTGTGCTCGCCTGAAGAATTGCTGTCAGTGTTGCATGCTCGATCTGTCATTCGGTCTCCCCATCACCGTTCGAGACGCCGCCTTAAAAATGGTCGCGCCTGGCCCTCAGTCCACCATTAATCGCGAATATTATGCGCAGGAACACGAAAAGGAACTTGAGGAAGGTCGGGGTGCAATCGAGGCGTACGAAAAGACTGATGAGAAGGCCCGTGATCTCCTGAGAAGGCTGGCCAATAGTGAACCATACTACAAGAAGCAGCGACGCTTGGAGGCAGAAAATCCCGATCATTCGAAGGAGCAGAAGCAGATTACAGCAGGACCAGGCCCTGTGCGTACCTCAGATTCAAGAAGAGGAGGGAACATGCAACGTGGTTCCCGCCCAGGTCCTGGCGGACCCAGATCAGTCGCCGGGAGCACAAGGCCTCCACAGCCAGAAGATTACCTCCCTCCAGTTGATCCCAATATAACATCTCTCTTCGTCACAGGCGTCGAAGATGATTTACCTGAGCATGCCCTCCGCACCTTTTTCACTCCCTTTGGACAGATCCGATCTTTGGTCTGCTCCCACAGAGCACATTGTGCATTTGTCAACTATGCCACCAGAGAAGGAGCTGAAGCAGCAGCGGCGCACTGTCAAGGGAAAGCTGTTGTGCAAGGATGTCCTTTGCGGGTGAGGTGGGGCAAGCCTAAACCGCTCGACAACACAGATCGCGAACAGCGTCTGGAGTGGGCCCGAGAAGGCAGGCAAACTGCGGCCGCCGTCAAAAACGCACAAGGTGGAATGTCGTCTACTCAATCGGGTGGTACTGGCCAGATTGAGGAAGATGGAGAGGAAGAGAGCTCCGATGTGCTTGTTGCACCACCGCCAGGACAGGGAGAGGTCACCTATGCCAGTCTAGCAGGTGACTAGAGTGTTACATGGTCGTAAAATAGTGTACATTTTGAGCATGGCGTTCAACGGTAGAGCCAACAACAGGGTATCAAGTGCTTCTCAAACATGACTTTATAACTCTTCAATCTCACGATCCACCAGCCACTTTGACTTTTCCGCCTTTGCCTAATGGATGATTAATGGTGTCATTATCGCCCCGCTCTGTGTCTTTGTGTATATTTAGTTCTAGGCTCAAGTTAGTTCGGACCTCGCTTCAATATCACCACAGATTGTAAACCTACTTATAACATCCGAATCGTCCTTTTGCACCCCTTGCACGACATTGTGTCGGAGAACTTGCGCGACACCCTCGGCATGAGCTATTCCTTTCGAAGCCTCATCCGATGCAGGGTCGAGGGAGCTCAGACTGTCGAACCCAGCCCGTGCCTGCGTCCTGGCTGCATGTAGAAGTGGATAGTCGCCCTGAAATGCAATGCGGGTAGCACGCAGCAGATGTCTATACGCAGCGAGCGCCATCTCTGCAGTTATCGATCGGATTTATGAACGAGGTTTTGTCACTTGGAATTAGTCAAAATATGTTTTAGTATCGGCGAGGGGTCGTATGGAGCATGTATGATATGGGCAAAGTTTCGCCGGGCAACAAGATACTTCGAACTTGCCTGCTTGATGGCAGTTTTGTATGGGACCAATATTGGAAGGTTTAGCGAGCCAATCGGGGTTTGTTGAGGGGCTGTAAGGCTGGAATTTTTTCTGCATCTAATATGCACTTTTTATTCCATAACTGGATCTTCCCACTCATATCACCCTCTCGTCGATTCAGGCAGCTGATTGATCTACCAAAGGTCCCTTTGACACTAAGTCGAGAGACCATGGCTCAAGTAGCTACCATTCCTCCTCCGTCTACGGACTGGAAAGGGGACAGCGAGGCAAATCCTCATTTCAAGTCACTTGGGAAACTCTCCGCTCCCATCAACAGAAAGATCGAGCCATATGGCGCCCAATTTCTTGCCTATGCGCGTCGCAAGCGTCACGGTCGCACTTTCTCCGAGGATGACCGCATTCAGGCTCTATCCAAAGTCAAGAAGTCGGAGGACGATGACGATGGTGAGATCAGTGAGCCCGAGGATCCCCTGATGCTCGCACGAGATGCCAAGGATTGGAAGGTCGGTTGCCTCGGATTTATTTACAACCGCATTACTGATGATACTATAGGGACAAGATCATTACGCCGTGCTCGGCCTATCTAAATATCGATACAAGGCTACCGATGAACAGATCAAAAAGGCTCACCGCAAGAAGGTCTTGAAACATCACCCGGACAAGAAGGCTGCCGCCGGCCAGGATGATGAGAATGATTCTTTCTTTAAGTGCATCCAGCGCGCCCACGAAATCCTTACAGACCCCGTTAAGCGACGTCAATTCGACTCTGTCGATGAAGAGGCAGATGTCGCACCACCAACCAAGAAAGAGATGCAAAAGTCAGGTGCCTTTTTCAAGAAGTGGCATGCTGTTTTCCAGAGCGAAGGTAGATTTAGCAAGAAGACTCCCGTACCGGTTCTCGGCGACGAAAATAGCACAAAAGAGGATGTCGAGCAGTTTTATGATTTCTGGTACAATTTCGACTCATGGCGTACCTTCGAGTATCTTGACGAGGACGTCCCCGACGACAATGAAGGAAGAGACCACAAACGCCACATTGAAAAGAAGAATGCCAACGCTCGTCGCAAGCGCAAGACTGAAGACACCGCCCGTCTGCGCAAGTTGGTCGATGATTGCCTCGGCTTTGACGAGCGCATCAAGAAATTCCGTCAAGCAGCAAACGCCAACAAGAATAAGAAGAGGCTGGAAAAGGAGGCCACCGCGAAACGCGAGGCCGAGGAAAAGGCTAAGGCTGCGGAAGAGGCAGAGCGGAAGAAGAAGGAGGAAGAAGAGCGCTCCAAGGCAGAGAAGGAGCAAGGCAAGAAGGCCAAGGGGGCAGCTAAGAATGCAGTCAAGAAGAACAAGCGAGTTGTGAAAGGCAGCGTCAAAGATGTCAACTACTTTGCAGAGGGTGGAGAGGCCGGTCCTAAGCAGATCGACGATGTCTTGGATGATGTTGACAAAGTCTTGGGTAAGATCGATGCCGATGAGTTGGCAGATCTGGTCTCCAAGCTGAACGTTGCCGGAAAGGACGCCGCGAAAGTCAAAGAAACCTTCACTGCCACTACTGGTGCTTTGGTCGGCGCCGGAAAGTTGAAGGAGGCGGACCTCAAAGTCTTGAAATGATTCCTCAGGCATCTCGATACTTGATGTACTGTAACAACAACAGTATCGGAGGATGACGTGGTTTTCTCCAGTTTAGCGATCGATAGACAACCTTGACATGAATCCGAATACGAGCCTTACTTTCTGGGTTGGTCTGTTCCTTGGTCAAAAATATTTTATTGTGTTTGCCCACTACTAACGTTCATTTCAGACTTGCGATTGTGGACATGCATTACAATTACGGGGTATCTTTCAATCCAGAAAAGGTATCAGCAATCCTGAATGATAAACTGCGCCGGGTTCTTCACCGCTGCTTGGGATCCATGGCCCGTCGAGGCCATCCGTGTTGTCTGTGAGCACGGTCGCTGAACAGGTCGGCGACGTCGATGTCAAAGGAGCCAGCTCCTTCGTCGATGCGCGGCGTTGCGGTGCTGACGTCCGCTCCCTTGTTGTGCAACCAGTTGCGATAGTAGAGGACCCTCCAGCATCTCTGGTATCCACGGCTGGGTGCCGTCATCCCCATTCCGGAACCAACGGGGATCTCACCGTGGAAGCGTGGCCAGCGAGCGCTATGCTCGATGACCAGGTTTGGACACAGCTTGTCTGCGAAGCGGAATAAAACATTGAACAGTCCTTAGCTCTGCGGACCTGTCTTATCTTTCATACCCAACTCAGCTGGTTCTACACGCCGGTAGACGAAAGTCGCCATCTCAAAGTACGGCTGCTGCGTATAACATTCCTTGCGCACATCGTCGATTTTGGTCCACCAGTCTCGCTTGAGACCTTCAGGATTGGAGTCAGCAACCGAGCCATGACCCTTTCTATGGGTTGACGGGGAGAGGAATGAAGAGTACAGCCTTTCATAAAAGTTCCACCCCGCTCTGGACGATGCCAGGTAATGCGGTTCAGCACCGGACGTGGTACCTGCTGTGCGAATCTCCGACACTTCCGCAATCCGACCGAGCCGATCTGTCCCAGCGGGTAACACCGAGGTGTACGATTGCCGTCTCTTGTGAGTGTTACCCCTACTGGCTCCTTGTGTTTCAGCCTGTTTGGTGCTATTTCCAAGTGCCGGCATGCATGGGAATTCGACACGTTCGATGAGTTCCTGACAGAAATGCCCATCCTCTTCGACCCATGATGGTAATAGCAAGCTTGGTTGGTGGACCATGAACTTTCGAAGAACATTCATGTTCAAATTCTGGTGGGTCCAGTAATCCATCAGCGGACCCGCTCGCTGAGGCAGAGCGTCCATGATAGAGACGATCATTAGACCACCAGGGGCGAGTACTCGGGCTATCTCTTCGATGAGGACAGGCCATAACGTACATTTAATGGATTCGAATAGGTGGTGCGCGATGATGACATTGTCGAAAATGGCATCAACATAGTCAAGTCGGGGAAACTCAGACCACTGTTCAAGCAGAAGGTTCGGCGGCAATCCCCAGCTGGAGGACGCCAAGTCAAATGGGAGGTCTTTGAAGCCGACGCTGTGAACGACAGTGTCTGTATACTTGGTCCCGAGATACCAGCTTTCTGGGGATCCTGTGCGCGAAATGTATCAGCACGATGGTCCTATCTTATATGGGTGGCGGGGTGACTTACCTCTGACTGTGCCTAGGTGCAGAATATTTGCTCTGTGGAAACTTTCCTTATCTGCCCTGGCCACACCCGCGGGGACAGGAAAAATGCCTTCCGTGGGGAGCTGTCGATTGGACAACTTCTGGGCGCGTACAAGTGCCCAGATCGTGGTCTCATAGTCGAACTCGTACATCATCTCTTCGTCGTCATCGTCCGCCGGCCACTGCTCAGCGAGCCTGGTCGAAGCGGTCTGATCGCTTGACTTCTCGATCTTCTTGAGCAAGCGTTGAAAGCGCTTCCAAGGATTTGGCCCATCTGGAGGACTCGTTAAGCGTGTCTGGACAGACTGGACAGATTGCGGTCTTTCAACATCATGGACTGGTATTGAATTTGGGCGAGATTGGGGCGGTGATCTATGCAAAGACCTGTCCGCTTGATGATTGCTGGTAGTTGACGAAACAGCATAATTCCAATCTCCAGTTGACCTGGCCGACGATATGTCTGAAGCCCTTGATTGACCTCCGAATGGGTTGAAGGCCGCTTCAAGAGCTGGTTCACGCTGCTTCCTATCTCGTGTTTTTGGTCTGCAGTGCCCGTCGTTAGTACAGGGAGTTATTCGGCAAAGAGTCGAAACTTACCTGGCTGCTGTAGAAGCGCTTTTGACACTGAAATAGTCGCGGAAGGAGCCAATCTTATTTTCAGGGCTGCTCCCCGATCGCTGTGAGCTGGGACTGATCACGGATGATCTCGAGGACCTGCCTGATGGTGGAGGGCTGAAAGCAAAGGAAGGGGTATCAGGCGTTCGCCCCGACACAGAGACATTGCTGAATGCATCGTTGATGCTGTCAACGACCTCCTTTGCCTCCTTCGTCTTGCGAGCCCGTCGTTCTCCCACCTTCTCGGCCTCACGAGGATCTTTGCAGGCGACGTTGAACATGCCGGGGGACTAGGTTTGGCAAAAGTTCTCTGAGCTGATAACACCTTCGGGCACATGCTTGGTAATTGAATGAAATTTTTCTGGGATTCGCGACAGTTCTCGTACTGGCAGTGTTTCCTGCAGCGCACATCTGCGCCAGCAACAAAGTTCGATAATCATCTCACACCACTGGACTTCGATTCGGAGCCTGCTTGTATTTGCGAAGCCAAACCCTGGGCAATGGCCTAGATTCTCCCCTGGCTTGAGAATTGTGAAGCCCGAACAAGCCATGAGAAAGTATACTTGGTGTTTGGAATGTGCCCGATTGGACTTGATGGGCCCACTTGGCTTGCAAAGGACGAACACGAGGTCCCAACCGAGCTCTCAGTCACGGTTACGCGCTCCAGGTCTGTATCAACAGGTGCCCAAAAACACAACTTAAGTTTAGCTCGACTGCCAGGTTCAGCTGAGCCCTATTCCCTAGTTCAGGAACCAACCTGCATTATTATGTCAAACTTCTCCCTGTGGAACTTTGACAAGAGTACAATTAAGCCCTCTCAACAACGCCTGGCTTCCCCGAACTTCTCAATTTTCGGCTTTCCTGTTTCCACCCATGCCCATTTGATTGGATCTCTCCCAGAATCGCTTCTCCTCGTGGCTCCTGGGGTCTAGACCACAGCCACCGGCACTCATTCTTTACCTCACTTTTGACGGCTGTTAGGCACGAACATGTACGAACGCAGACACGAACCTCGCGAGTGTAATCCAGGAACCGAAGTTTGTCACTTTAGCTGAAGCTTGTGACATTTTTATGGCGTTATGAAGAGCGCGAAACCCGGATGCATCATGCCTCATCCTTGCCAGAAGCCTCCCAGGAGGCATATGCCGGCAACAAAACTCCCTTGTCTAGAAACTAGACATATGTGGTGGAGATTTCACCTTTCCGGTAAGGAAAATAGGTTTGGAGCCAGGGAGGACCCCAAGAGAAAAAGACCGAGTGCATAGCCTCGTTTAAGTATATCTCCTCCCTTCAGAGGACTTGAAATATTCTTGAGAAAACGTCGTTCAACTCTTGACGACTGGTTCATCGAGAAGACCTCCTGGCCTTGAGTCTCAGCTCCAATCCCTTCTTTCACAATGGGTATCTCAAATATTATCGACAACCTTAACCGGTCCATTGCCAGGACGACTTTCGGACGGGTTTTCCGGCTGGAGGGCAGTGGTCATGTGAGTCCAGGTCTAGCAAGTTACAGTTTGTCGAACAGACTATTGATTTTCAAAACTTCTAGGAGAGGGAGATCAAAGGAGCCAAGTTCTCTGTTGAACTTGGTGCTGGGTTCACAACCTTCATGACTATGTGCTACATCATAGCAGTCAATGCTTCCATCATCTCCCAGACGGGCGGCACTTGTGTGTGCAATGGTGGGGAAGCAGATCCTATCTGCAAAAACAATGTGGAATACTCTGTCTGTGTCCAAGGTAAGGCTATCCTTGTCATCATGCCTACCTAGAGTTCACACCGTCTAACCCGTCCCTAGGCATTCAGCGCGACCTCGTCACGGCCACTGCCGCTATTGCTGCACTCTCTTCATTTGCGTTTGGCTTCTTATCGAACCTCCCCGTATCACTTGCTCCGGGCATGGGATTAAACGCCTACTTTACATATCAAGTCGTTGGCTTCCATGGATCTGGCACTGTCCCGTACCGACTTGCCCTCACGGCTGTCTTTGTGGAGGGTCTCATCTTTGTGTTCCTCGCGTTGACAGGGATGAGACAATGGCTCGTGAAGCTTGTCCCATCCTCGCTGAAGATCGCTGCCACTTCTGGCATTGGGCTGTTCCTCGCGCTCATTGGTCTATCTACCACAGGAGGAGTCGGACTCATTACTGGCTCCGCGAACCATCCGACTGATCTTGGGGGATGCCCTCCCCAATATCTAGATGAATTTGGTGCCTGTACTAGCCACAAGATGCTTAGTCCAACAGTGAGTCCTTCTCAAGAACACCACCCTATTTTCTAGCTAACGGCCTCCGTCTAGGTATGGATAGGGATTTGCTGCGGAGGGTTCGTTAGCGCCCTCCTGATGATGTACAAGGTAAAACTTCTTGTCGACTTCGCGTTACTCCCCGAGACTAACCAAGACCAGGTTCGAGGCGCCATCTTCTATGGTATCGCGATCGTCTCGATCATGTCGTGGCCTAGAAATTCTTCCTTCACATATTTCCCCCATACACCAGAAGGTGACGATCGTTTCAACTACTTCAAGAACGTTGTTGGTTTCCATGCAATCAAAGACACCCTCGTCGCTCAAGAATGGAACCTTTCCGGTGCTACCGGTTCTCAATTTGCCCTGGCGCTTTTCACATTCTTGTGAGTGATGCTATGCTAGCCTCGACATGACCTTCATGCTAACAAAACGATCATAGGTATGTCGACATCCTTGATGCCACTGGCACACTTTATTCTATGGCTCGATTCGCAGGGGTAGTTGATCCAGAAGATGGTTCATTCCCCCGCTCAACGGTTGCCTTCTGCACAGATGCGATCTGTATCTCCATCGCTTCCCTCTTTGGCTCCTCGCCCGTCACGGCCTTCGTGGAGTCAGGCGCAGGCATCGCTGCAGGTGGAAGAAGCGGCCTTACAAGCATGACCACCGGTGTTTTCTTCTTTATCTCTCTATTCTTCGCTCCCATTTTCAGCAACATCCCCACCTGGGCTACAGGATGTGCATTAGTGTTGGTAAGTCGCTCACGTGAAATGGACCATGATGTTCCACGGTTGCTAATTGCTAAACAACAGATTGGTTGCCTCATGCTTCGTTCCATGGTTGATGTCAATTGGTCTTATGCGGGAGATGCCCTCCCTGCTGCCATCACCCTCCTTTTCATTCCCTTCAGCTACTCAGTGGCCTACGGTCTCATCGCGTGAGTACCCCTGTTGACTTGAGAGCACACCTTAACCTGAGCTTCCTAACATTTGCTGCCTAGTGGCCTCATGACCTACACTGTCCTCAACGGTGTCCCGGCTCTTTTGAAACTAGCCACTGGTGGCAAGCTAATCCCAGCTGATTACGAGCAGCGTGAATACTGGACATGTAAGACTCACTCACACTTAAACCTTTCTCCTTTCTCCATGCCCATTTGTTACAACATGCTAATGCCATCGCGACTCGATCAGATAAACTACGAGGCAAGAACGCACCGTGGTTCCTGCGCGCCTCAAAATGGAGCTACCAGAGCTTCTGGCATGGGCAGACCGTTGTCGCCTCTAATGCTGCACAGAAGTCAGACTCTGCAAGCGAAGACGAGACCGCCAGCACAGTGCACATAACTGAGCTGACAAAACAAGGGACTTCTGTGAGGCGTGATATCGAATCTGCGGATCAGCCACGGCAAATTTCCCGCTTTGATTGATTGTTCGAGCAGAATTAGAATGACAAGAATTGAAGACAACTATAATTCAGCTCTCCATCTATGTCTCTACGAGGCGGCTTCGTTTCCGGTGCAATATGTCACTGAGGTTCCTGCCATCGATAGAATGGAATGAAAGGGGACATCGGAAACCAGTTTCGGAGCGATGGACCAATGCTATTAGGTAAATATGATGTAATTTGTATTCTGAAGTACGCGTAGTGTAAAGAAATACATGGCTGCGAAACTTAAAGTCGGCCACCTAGAACTCCTGACTATTAACTATCTAGAGTTCATTTGTGGATAAGGCGCGTGCCAGTCCCGGCGGGCTCTCAGGTATCATGCACCATGTATGTACTTTTCTGCTCCACTAGATTCTTGCTGGGGGACTCGGGCACTGCGGTGCACTCAGCTAAGCGAGATAAGGGAAACGTTCTAGAACCAGGGTTTTAGTGGGCATGTGAGAAAGTATATAATATGTATTTAGAGTTATAGTTATACCATTATCCTAAGTGCAAAGGTTATTCGTAGCTAAGCATGTTAAGTTGATGATAAAGATTCCGATCCAGAGAAACGCCGGATGCATCCATTGTCCCAATGCTCATATGAGTCAAAACTCCATGCTGACGAATATGAACGTCCAAAGCCAAAACATAGGTGTTTGTATGCGTGAGTACGTGTCGTGACTACCAAACAGCTCAGCAATCTCAAACCACAGGCAGCAGCAGTATCTCCCAATCCAGGTCCCATCCTCACAATTCCTTCAGTAGCAAGAATCGCGGGGCCCCAAAGCGTTGGCTGTGAGAGCGGAATGGAGATCGTTGATTAGGGATGGGGGGTAGGGGAGGACAATAATTTCAGCTTCGCTTCGTACCCAACGCCTGCTCGGCCGACACACACAACCGCCCCTCTTTCATTCCATATCATCATTTTTGCAACCCATTGCGGGTTGCGAAAAAGATTTCAAGATGGCTCTCTCTCGCTCGGTACGTTGCTAAATATTAACACATTCTTGAAAAGCTCCCGGGTCCTTTTACTTCTTCATTGAGGAAGAGACCTGGCTGAAGATACCGCTGCCGGAGGAGGCAGCACCGCCCTTGTTCTTCTTGTTCTTCTTGCCTTTCTTCGCGTAGTCTTCGGTCAGGGATCCCAAGATGGCACCGCCCAGCGCGCCCAGCACACCGTGACCTCGCGTCTTGTGGCCCGCGTACGCCCCCGCGGCACCGCCGGCCATCGCGCCGAGCAGGCCGCGGTCTTGTGTGCCGTCTGGGTTCATCTGTCCTGGTTGTTGGGTGTTGTTGTAGTATGGATCGGCATCACCGGGGCCGGTTTGGGGTTGGTAGTAGGAGTTGGCTTGTTGGTTCTGATAGCCGTAGCTTTGGTTGCTATTGTCGCCGTAGTAGGGCTGGGGCTGAGCGAAGCCTGATGAGGGGTAAGTGGATTGATATTGGTTGTTGTACCCATTGTTAGGGGCGTAGTAAGAGTTGTTGTGGCCGGACATCTTTAGATGAGATTTGATTGGAAAGGAGATGATTGCGATTTGGCTTGTTATGTAGAGATTTGTGCGAGGGATGTTGTTGTAGCTTTGTTCTGAACCAATGATGTTTGATAACTGGAATGAGGAATGACTCACAGACTGAGAAGGAATGAGAATATATATACTGGGGGATCTACCTGTCGTGGGGTATCTACATTAGCAGAATCAAAGGGCCACGTATGGAGAGGAGGCGTCAATCCCCCCACAGCCCACCGAGTTTCCAGACATGACAGCTGAGGCACAAGCTAGAGATCATCTAGAATATGACCCGTTGCCGCAACTCGGACCAAATCCCCTCGGAATGAATTGGGAAACAAACGAGGAAGTTGAATAGAAGTAGGACAGGGAGGAGATTGTGGCAGATGAGCTTAACGCTGATTGGTAGTCGGGGATATCGTGGCGCAGTGGGGCTCAGCAAGGCTGTGCTGGAAGATCCATTTACTAGCCACTCGACTTCATCAAACTCGCCATTTCTATGACAAAGCCGTTGTGGCTAAACTAACCCGCTGACTCGGCAATAACTTTGCAGGGACGTACTATTGGGCAGATCGCTTGTTGGGGATCCTCAAGAACCCGCCTAAGGCCTCTGCGTGATCACTGATCGGGACTACGTTGGTCTGCAAGGCTGAGTGGAAGACAAGTACTAGCCACTTATGACGAGCCATGCGAAAGAAATGCTTCTGCCTTGCCGTAGTAGGGCCAAACCCAATTATGTACTCCGTAGATGTTCACTGTTGTTTGACTATATTTTGAGATTCTTGCATACGAGAAATTTCTACGTCCGCAACAGCAGCTCTTTGGCGGCTCAAAACATGGACATCGGAGCAAAGGGCGGGGCCCTGGGGGCCAACTTTGCATGAAAAGATTTCATTCAATCGTATCTGCCACTCACAACAGCGGCCAATGTATTGAAGCGTCGAGGGTGTGTAAAGCCGTGAAATTGGACCCTGAGCAAGACCACCAGCACCCGTAATAGTCCCCCCTTCCACCCTCACCAGTCATAGGATTGCAAACCCACGCACATGAGATTTCCAGAGTGACATTGACAGCGCAGAAGCTCCATAACAAGACTTCATTCAGCCTGCTCACGAACCGTCTGTAGAGGACTATGCGGGAAAACTTCTCCATTGGCGCTGTCCTCACTCAACCAAGATCTCAATCGGGGATTATCCTTGTCAATGTCCAGTCCAACACTGTTTCCATCGGGAACACGCAGTCCCAACAGGCGTTCGGCGTTTTTATGAGCGATACTTGTGAAGTCCTCATCGTTGATCATACCACTTTCCCGCAGACCGGATATGAAGTTCAATCCTTCTTCATTGCTGCAGAAGGGGTAGTCCACGCTGTAAAGGACCTTGTCGGCGCAGCACATATGGATTAGACATGCCATTGGGGCCAAACTAAACATTCCACTTGTTGTCACGTAAATGTTTTCGTGCCAAACTTGCAACAAGTGTCGTTGAGGCCGCGCGGCGAGTGGCCAAGTTTTCTGAATCAACCGATGTTGTCGGTCTAACGTGTACGGGAGATGCTCGCCCATGCGGCCTAGGATCATCTTCAAATGAGAATACTTGTCAAAAAGGCGTGAAGCAAAGAGCTTCAAGACATGCAGTGCCACCTCCGAGTGCCAGCCAAATCCATGATTAGCCAGAAAGTCGGACACGTCAGATGGGTAATTCCCATGAAACACAGAGGAGTCCTCTAGCAGATGAGGCGCACCATGCAGATACACTGGCACATCCAGCTGCTCATGTGCGGCGAAAATAGGCCAGAAGAATTCATCATCATAGTATCTGTCGTTAGTCGTGTTGTCGATCATCGAGCCAACAAAGTCAAGCTTCTCAACACACCGTTTTAGTTCTTTGGTGGCCGCGTCTGGATGTGCCGTTGGAAGGATTGCGAAGGCAGCGAAGCGGGTTGGATCGGGACAATTTTGGATGGCATCGTAGAGCTCGTTGTTTGCTGCAGTACATATCTCGAGGGGGAGTGCCAGTGTATTTGGCATGTGTGAGATGACTTGTATACTGATTCTGCCAATATCCATTGACTTCAATCGTTTAGTGCCGAGCTCAAGAAGTTTTGCCATAATGTCACCCTGTTTTTCTGGAACGGCTTGTTCCTGGTTTTGAGAGGCATAGTAGTCCACAACAGCTTTAGAGACAAAGTGTTCCTCGATCGTAATCAGCGGAATCCTGTTCGCCATGTTGTTCCGCCCGAGTGCAGTAGCCTCCCCAGGTCCTCGTTCGGATATCGCTATCCGGCTCGTTCTCAAGCCTTTTGGTAGGCAACTAAATATATGAGATAGATTGCCGGGAAGAGTCCCTTTCTTGCTTTCTGGATCCAGATCAATACTTACCAGACTGAAATCATTTAAATATAGGAAAGCGAGCCGATGTCAGATGGGATGAGAATATCAAAGTGCATGCAGAGCTGAAGATGGGGTCTCTTTATTCCCACCGCTGACTGTCACTCCGCATCCAATGAACAAACGGAATGCATGTGACGACATGGGTAAAAGCCCGACGAGGGGTAACCATTTGGTTTGATTTTTGTTTCTTTGTGTCAACTGCGGAGGTGGCGATCCAGGAGGCCATTCTGGCTCGGTTGTGGTGTGATACGAGAATTCACGCTCAAAAACAGGGAAGGTATCAGGGTAGGTGATTGGTAGGATGAGTACGGGAGGTTGAGGACGGTTTGGTAACGGGGGCTGGTTGATGACTGAATGTTCCCTCCCTCATTCGCATCGTTTGAGCAAGCCTAGACGTTTGACCAGGCTGCAAGACTCATTTCAGATAAGTAAGGTTGATGTCAGTCAGACGCTGGCAGGTCAACTTGGGGGACGTGGTGACGAGGGTTGATAAACCTGATATGCCAGATCCCCTATTATTTCGCGACTTGTGACATGTGAGCCCGCCCACGCCAAATGCCCAACTGCACTGTAGTGCCCACTCCCCGTCGCTACTTCCCTAACTCGGTCTTGGCGCGTCTTCAATGGCCCGAACTTGAATGTCCCAAAAGAGACGTAGCCAGCAATAAAGTCGTCGCTTGAGGACATTATACCACTTGCTATAGTAGGAGAGGCAACATTACTGCCATTTCTCCTCATAATCCTTCCTTGATCTTCGTGTTATCTTCTCAACTCTAGGCTGATGCGGCAACATATCATCTAGCTGTCGCCGAATCTCCTGCAGTCCTTCCGCGTCAGCCCTCATCGCCAGCACACGAGCGTACTCTCCTCTCATCCTTAGCCAAAACAGCACTCTACTCTACCCCATTTATCCCTAGTGAGGCACTGAAACCCCACTCTGATGGCCTCCCAAGGAGGCCTCACGCGGCGACGTGGTGGCGGAGGTGCAGCCGCTCCCAATGCTGAAGACGAATCTTCCTCAAGCCGTGTCACGTCCCCTGCCCCAAAAACCTACAATGATCGGTCCCCCGAGACCGCCTATGAAAATAGCGAGAACGGGCACAAGATTGCGTACGACCCGAGGGACATCAGTGAGAGCGAAGAACGGAGTAGGCAACCAAAATTGACCTTGATGGAGGATATATTACTACTCGGTTTGAAGGACAAACAGGTATGCTAGATAACAGTCCAGAACCAGGGAATCGTTTTAACAAAGTTGACGACAGGGCTATTTGTCGTTCTGGAATGATAATATCTCATATGCTTTACGAGGCTGCATCGTAATCGAGCTTGCTTTTCGAGGTCGGATCAGCATGCAGAATGATTCTTCCAGACGACGCTTTCCCTTGGCCGATCGGATAATCGAAGTCATCGATGATACTCTTACTGGTGAGGTTCTGCTCGACGAAGCCCTCAAAATGATGAAGTCAAGCGAGAAGATGAGTGTGAGCTCGTGGATTGATCTTATGAGCGGTGAGCCCTTCATCCACAAGCCTTGGGCATGATGACAGACTGATTGTTTACAGGCGAAACATGGAACTTGATGAAGATCGGCTACCAATTGAAACAGGTCCGTGAGCGTCTTGCGAAAGGCCTAGTCGACAAAGGCATTCTCCGCACCGAGAAGCGGAATTTCCTACTTTTCGACATGGCTACACATCCCGTAGTCGATGCCGCAGCTAAAGACGAGATCCGCAAAAGGGTTCGGAATGTCTGTTCAAACCGCACCGTTGTCCTTCCCCCATCCCAGTTTCTCCCAGCGGAACTCGACTTCCGTATGCTGCGGACGATAAGCATGGTCTGCGCTTCATATGCGGCTAACGTCCTGGAAAACGCACTCGTCACAATGAGCCACGAGGCACGAGAACGAGCCTTCGCACAGGTTGACGAATTACTCGCTGAATACAGTCAGTGGCCATTTGCGAAAAGAGCTGGTGGGGGTCAAGGCATAGGGGCCAATATCGGCCAGGTGATTGCTGATGAGGTGGAGAAGAACAAGGACAAAGAATTACAGCTGGAGGTAAGATATGTAACTTTCTACTCCATTAACTACCGGCTGACACGTGTAATAGGTTGTGGCTGCCTGCCTCAGCGTCTTCACCCGCTTGGATTCCTTGCTATGATGTGACCAAATAAATGTGGTCAACTACTGTTTCACGAACGAAGGGGTGGCTCTTGCTCCATTCGTTCATAAAAGAATTACAGTGACAACAGAGGGATTGTCAACAAACGGCGAAAATCTGAACTCCTACCTTTGTTCATGGGATTATAAGGACTGGATTGACTCGGGGCCTTTTTGGGAATTAGGACAGAACTAGTTGCCCCTGCTTCCAGAGACGGCTGGATTTCTATGATTATCATTTCTCTTCGAACCCCAGTTTAAACTCAATAAATCCCGCTTGGTAGCTACCTAGATCTGTGTTATTATTCTTCTAGATGCAACCAAGTCTAAGTCGAAAAAGAATCTAGAATGGTTTCGTACAGACCGTCTTTAAGTCGATATGTTTTGCTTTGGTAAATGAACTTCAGCGGCTTTGGTCAAATCATAGAACCAACCATGGCTTTATATTGAAATCTTCTCAGCCATGACGACGAGAATCATAGATGGAATAGAATTAAGTGCCCTAAACCGATTATTGGAGGCTAAAGTGACAACAATACTTCGATATGATAGGACATCAAACACGCTGGCATGTCAATGGAATATAAGAAAGGTAGTATCTCGAGACTCTAGGCCGCTATGGCCTCATCAATGCACGCTTCATACAAAGTTTCCACGTTTTGGTATTTTATCGTACTGTACACATCCCGACTCTGTACATGCACCCGTCCATGAGTCAGTCTACTGCCTCGTTTGAACGAGGGGGCCAAAATTACAATCGTCCAGGCAAGAAACGAACTCATGGCTTAACTATTTCACGCCGCAGCTGTAGCCTTCGTGGTCTTCGTCCGGTCGTTGGACATGTTCTCCTGGGAATCGAGCTCGACCAGATTCCGGGCAATCTGGAGGGCCTGTTCGACATGGTCGGCCGAGTATGTCATCTTGCCAGCCTCGGCAGCTTCCAAACGTTGCCGCTGGCCCTCCTTCGCGGCGTGAGCGAGTAGCCCCGCAATCAAAGCGACCGACCGCAGCGAATCGTCGTTCGCAGGAATGGGGTACGTGACCCAGGTCGGGTTGGCGTCGGTGTCGATGATGCCGATGGTCGGAATGGTGAAGAGGCCGCATTCGTGCAGTAGGACCTCGTTCTCGAGCGGGTTCATGCACACCACCAGGTCCGGCCGCATCACCTGGTGACGGTTCTGCGCCAGCAAGTCATCATACTCGCTGATCCTCACGTCATGTCGGTCGACCACTTCAACCGCACACCGACCGAGGATCTGTTGTCCGTTCGTAAGCGTACCTGGCACCCACCGGTCGAAGATATGATAGCCCCGGGCTTCCTTTGCTGCCCGTACAATGATGTCGCGCATCCCGTCTCTTGTGCCCACGAACAGGATGAGTCCACCACGCTTCGCAATTTCTTGCACCACTTTCGCCGCCCGTTTGAGGTATGCGTACGTGATGTCCAGAGAGATGATGTGGATTCCGTCTCGAACGCCGGTGATGTAGGCGCTGTTGGCGGGATTCCATAGAGACGTGGCGTGGCCCAGATGGGTCTGGTTCGCGAGTAGCATGGGCAGGGTGAGTTCCTCTGGGGTGGGTGGGTGAGTGATGTTCTTGGAAGGGTCGTAGCGGTCTATGTTATCCAAACCCCTTTGTTTCCGTGCCATATGTCCCGCAAAGTATCTGTCTAGCTCGTGGAGATTTTTCTTGTATGGGGGCCAGTAGTCGACGAAACCGGGATCTCGTGGCCATTTGGCAGGCTTGAGAGAGTGAGGGTCGAAAGGAGCACTTGCTGGCTCTTCAACTTCGGTTTCCGTTGATTGATTTTCTGTCTCGTATTTCGTAGTGAGATCATCCATCTTCATGACTCGGTCTGCGCGAGCGAATGTACGTGCTTGGGCTCCTATACCCTTCAATTGATCTGCGCTCGCCTCGATTGCATCTTTGAGCCATCTCGTTGCAGAGGTAGGTTCATCCGGATGGCCTGGTAGGGACTCTCTTGATTTTCCATCTTCAGCGGAAGGTTGGGATATGGGATTGTCGACATTGATGCTTGAGGCGGATCTCTGTGAGGTCCGCCTTGATTGAGACAGTACAGTTCGCCCTGTGAGAGATCAGCTGGGTATTTCTATTGATACACAAGACGCTCCTACCATGCCGGGCGCAAAATTGTCTTACTATCATCTTCGTTGACGACAACCAGCTTTCATGAAAGTATTGAGAACGAATGCTAGAACTGTTTTCAAAGCTTCCCCAAAGGCGCAGGGATACAACTTGGCATGGGGTTCCACTACAACACGTGATGCCAAATTTACGAATACTGGAATCAGTAGAGGCAGAACTCTACTTCTACATTTTGACATCAACTGCCCTGATTATTAAGAGGTAACATATATGCTGTAATATCAATTTCACCCAGGCACTTTCTCTTTAGCACGTTGCGCAAGCAAAGGTAATGATGAGCCAGGGGCTAGGCGGACCAAAGTCCAGCAGGAGGATGAAAGATATCTTCCGCGATGTGCAATGGAGAAACACCCCTATAGCAGACTCGCTTCTTGTCTGAGTCGCCCTAAGTCAACCTTTTTCAACTTCATTGTATTAGGGAGAAGACGAACACGTATTATGTATGAAGGAAGGTAAAATCATATGGATGCCTGTCGCACCGCAAATGTTCTGTGTTTACAATGCCAAGCCGCTAAACATAGGGCTTGGCAAGTTTGCTTCTCGACGAGCCTGACAAGCCCACACTTGATGACACGTGATATCAATGGTGAGGGGAGAACTTGATTGCCCCCAAGTTTCAGACGTGTATAAGGCTTGCCTGCGGGCCATTCCGTACCTCAAGAATGTATGAGTACGACTAGGTACGGAGGATTATGCACACCAGCCAGTATGCAGATAGCACAAATAACCATATCCGTGATATATCCGTGCCCTCCTGCATTGGTTATCAAACAATTTTGGTGAGATGTGACCTACTAGACGGTCCTTCAATGCATTTTGAAGAAATAATCTCTTGAGAGCTTCCGTGGGAGGTGATACAGCTGGCCGCTTACTGGTCGTGGCTAGCCAGCAGAGTGAATCATTTTCAAACACGAAACCCCCTTGAGCCATAGACCTCGGAAAATCACCTATCCGTGACGGCATCCTACCAACACGAAACAAATCATGATCAATTGTCTGCATTCTACCGCTGCTTGATCATGACCGCCCTTTCTCGGATGCTGTCATGCTTTGAATCTCCACTGACAACCACGTTTGGCGAATGTTTGATCTCTCGGATGCCTTTTGTGCCAAGCTCCGGCTGGCTGAGGGGATGGTATGTAGACATAAAGACCAGGTGTACCTGAATTGTCACTATCATCAGCCTGCTCAAGTCTCGATACTCAGTATTCTCCGATCGTTAAAACAGTCACTCGTTTAGCTTTCCTTTCGTAATGGAGACGGACCAAGCGGACCTTGGCGTAAGTAGATCTTCTTGGACACTACCAACCCTACCTAATACTAATAATGAGCGAACCATTCTAGGATCGTCCACGTCGGAATTTCAACCCGAAGAAAACCAGACGTTATGGCCGACAAACCTTTGAGCCAGACCAGCTAGTCAAGTACAGCCCAAAATGGCAATACGGTAGACTGTATAATTTTCCATTTCCGGGAGCTCATTGGCAACCGCGCATGAGGTCGCTTGTTCTATCAGTCGACGGCGGCTCTCGTGGGAATAATCGATCCGACAGCAAATCTCGAGCAGCCTGGGGTGTCTACTTCGGACCCGACTGTCGACGCAACCAATACGGTCTGCTTGAGCAGGAGGCTCCCCAGACTAGTTCTCGTGCTGAGCTTGAAGCCGTCCGCAAGGCTCTGGGCATAATTGAAAGCATGAGGGCCAGTGGCGAGTTGGATGGCTGGCGGGAAATCATCATCAAGTTGGATTCAGATTACGTGGCCAGAGCACTGGGTGAATGGATATGGAGCTGGGAGCGAAATGGATTCGTGACCAGAAAAGGAACCGCTGTGGAACATGGCGCTGTGATTCGGGAGATGAACGAAACTCTCAAGTCCCTGGAGAAAGACATGGCGGTCCGCTTCTGGAGGGTTGGAAGAGAGTGGAATCAAGAAGCAGATGCGTTGGTGAACCAGGCACTCGACGACGCTGCTGACAGTGGGTACGGAGGTTGTGAATCTTGACCGTGGAGGAGTCGCCTCGTTCCATCGAGGGATTGCATGTTGCGAGGCCCGCCTTGGAATTCTGTCGCTGTATTATCAAGTTATTATTATATTCAATTCGAAGTGAAGGAAGTCGGTCGTTTGCCAGAACAATATTTGTGAACATCTGTAGCAATTTTCCAGTATAGGAGCTAATAATCAAACCTGCTTTTCAGATGACCATGGCATGAACCTCCCCCTCGCTAATGGCGTTGCAGTGAGTACTCCGTACTCCGTACGCAAGGTGGAATCCCCCAAACTAGTGCTCGCTACGAATAGGTACTCCGTATGTTAGTCGGTACTGGCGTTGGCCATATATCGGTACTCCGTATCTGCACCAGGCACTGGGGAAGTTCAATCTTTCTGTGGATGTTGTGGATTTCGTCACGCGGAAAGCTAAGAATAGATATTCTGGCGAGATCGAGAGTCTTTTGGATCTTCAGGAAACCAAAAACAGGGATCAACTTGCGTTGATACCGAGAACTCGTTCACTGTCACATGTCCAGGGGCCATCCCTGTGTTGTACGACCTGACAGTGCCACCACTACGAGCGCTCCATACCGTCGGCCCAGTGCTCGGTCATATACGAATATGGATCCCTCACATGATAATAGTTCGCACAATTTCTTACGACATTGCCTTGAGGATGGTAGACCCCGCTGTTTTTGATGTCTTGCAGTCTTGGAAGAGTCGGGCCATAGGCTAGGAAGAAACCAGGAGAAGCCCTCCAACCGAAAATAAGAATTTAAAATTTGACCAGATGAGACGACCTAGGATAACGCCACTTGTTAGCGCAACCGAGAAAAATGATCAAGGTTTTGGTGAGGCTGTCGATTGAGGATCAGCGAGGATTGAAGAGGGTTGTTGAAGATGCGGCTGTTACGCCCCTATTCAGGTGAAGGCTCCACTCTATCCAATCTCCTGAATCTGGCTGGCTCAGCCTTGGCAATCAACACCAGCAACATCAACTGGTTTTTTCTCCTTCAACCACTCCCCAGCCCCCGGTCTGGCGCTCATGCTATGTCGAGACCATCTGAAGCCCGTTGCCTCGCCGTCTGTCGCCTGCCCCTGCTTGGTTGTCTGCTATCTCTGTGTTCCCCATCAATTTTTCGATTTGGGGGGTTGCACCCAAATGGCGGGTTGACTATGTATGTATTCTTATTGGTCCAGCCTTGTCCACCCGTCAAATCTAACCACTCACAACTGACTTGGGCCCTCGATGCGCCATGTGTCTCGTGAGCCTACCCTTGACGCCGCAATCTCTGGCCCGCTTCTCGTAGCCCAGACCTGTTCCTGAGCTGTTCCTGCGCCGGACCGTCAAGCCACTTGTGGTAGCAGCCAGTCTGGAAAGGAAGCGGGCCATTTCGCTACATGCTGGCTTCACGCCGCCTGTCCCAAAGACAGCTTGGTGCTGCTCGGCGTGCCTGACAGGGCCGGCCAGATTGCAATCTTGTGTGGTGACTGTGTTGAATCGATCAAGCCGTTGGCTACCCCAATACGAACTACATATCGTGTGCCCATCCCCTTCCCCAGCGCGGCTCGTTCTTTTTGACTCTTCCCTGCCCCGTGAAACTTCAACACTCCGCCTCTTACATATTCGACTCACCGTCAGTCTTTTGAGCTTGCCCACTCACTAACTCAGGGCGTCCTCTCTTTGATCAACCATATTCTGCCGACCAAATCGCCTTCTAGACGCAAAACGAGTCCAACTCTGCTTTAATCAATACATATTCGAAGTAAACCTCAAAACACCCAACAAACCATTCAAAATGCGCTCATTCTTCTTCATCGCCGCTCTTCCCCTCCTCGTCTCGGCCTGGAACGAGAACATCCTCATCGGCCGTGCTACCAGCGGCAATGCCACCCAGTGTGCCTCTGGCGACAAAGTCTGCGGTGAATTCTGCATTCCCAGCACCTATACCTGCTGTCCCGATCTGGAGGGTGGATGTGCCGCCAACACGGAATGCCAAAAGGGTGACAACGGTGTTTACGGCTGCTGCGCGAGCGGAAACACCTGCACGGGTGACGGTGGCTCAGAATACCTAGATGAAGCATCCTCATCCAGTTCCTCCACAGCAACCTCCTCCTCAGGAGGCGCCTCAAAGACCGGAAGCGCCACTAACGGTGTCGATGCCGTTGTCCTGAACAAGGGCGTCGTCGTTGCTGCTGCCGCCGCCGGTTTCTTCTTCGGCCTATAGATCACTGCCTCATCTTGAATCAGTTAATTCAATCAGTCTATCACTTCCCCGCACTGGTTTCAGTCCTCATCGCAGTCGGGGCCAACATGCATATGAAAAGAATGCCTTCCAACCTCACAAGGGTTGGCCGAGGGCAGCAAGCAGCATTAGGCGTCATGAGTTCGTTTTGGTCGCAGGTGTGAAAAACAAACGGTTTTTCATTTTTTATGTATTGATATCCCCCTTCCGGGAGTGTTTCCCGGGATAATCTTTTGTCTATTGCTGGTGTGATGTACCCTGTCCCAGCCAGCCAGCAGCTGTACCTACCGAATGTTCATGCTTTCATTTGGGATTAGCCAGTTCTCATGTGCATGATCAATCAAATCAATTCAATATCAAAACCTACATAATATTATCGTATGTCCAAATCCAAGTTTCCAACGAGTTCCTTGGTGTCTCTTCGTGCTCCGTATGGAGTACTGAGCCTGGATTCAGGAGTAAGTCGCGCCACCACGTAGTGTGCCAACCGTGTAGTGTGCCAACCACTCGATACAATCATATATTGTCTACTCTACAGCGTCATAAATACTAAATTGATTGATGTACGGGGCGAGTACGTCGTCTGTCCGTGCATCCCGTGTAGCATTAGCTGTAGGCAAGCGTGATGTCGTCGTCGCCGTCGCCCGTAAGGCCTCCATACCCTCCCTCGCTTGCCTGATTGTCTCGATACTCGCAAATACCTCATTACAGTCGATTGCGACTCGCCGTTGCCTCCTAGTATCCAGCTCATCCAGTCGTAGGCGTTGATGAATAAGTTGTTGCGATTTTATAGTATTATCCCACTGTAGTCGATCAAATGCCTTGCCCGTTCTTTGAAGTAGTCGACGTACTCCATCGAGTAAAAGTAGTCGATAGTCGTCCGTTGCCGTTTATAGGATGAATATTTAACGTAGCCAGGCTAAACCAATATCGTTTGAGGTCCATCCATTAGGTGAAACCGTGTAGGAGTAGTCAGGAGTGTCAGGCCCGGTAAACCAGGTCGTTTAGAGCGTTTTCCCTTTAAATATAATGAGACATTGAAGCCGACGGTCAATCACTGAAATAGTCTCGATAATTGAGACCCATTCGCGGTTTTCTGGTGTTGCCTTGTTTAATGAGGTAGTAGTTGTCTTACCAACTACTTGTTGATTACTATAGACACCTAATGCGATGCCTGTTTCATCCATATTAAAGATATTCTCCCAGGAAACGCGATATTGCTCTCGAATAGTATTAAAATGCTCAAACCAGCGATTCAAGGACTCATAAGAGGTGCTCTGGAGACGTATACCATGAATCCTTTTACCTACCTTAGAGCGAATTTCTGGATGACGTTGTATAAATCGTGAGATCTAGCTTTGACCGATACTCGATGGCGCCGTAGGGTCATCTCGAATAATGACGACGAGATCTCGTACTTAAGTAAAGCTAGGAGGGTGTCCTTGTGCCTCTAAGTCAAGTATCTATTGCATAAGGATTTGCTCTTGTTGATTTAATAGTAGTTGCTGTGGTTCACGAGCAATTGCTCGTAAAGTACCGCCTTGGAGTCGATGGCTTAGGGTCATGCGATTGACGTCATTTGCGGCGGCGGCGGCGCGAATAGTTGGATGTCGACGACTTTGATGGTCTAGGATAGCTTGCTGGATTCTGGTCTCTTGATTTGATGCCATTTTAGCTATAGAATAAGTGCTATGTGCGAGTAGTTGTAAGTGAAAGAGGATGAGTAGTTGGAAAACGCGACTTGATACGCGTGGCACACTACACGGTTGGCACACTAGGTGGTGGCGCGACTTACGGAGAGTTTCGCTCCGAATTGATCATTTCACAAACAATCGATAATTGATGCAGGAACGGACCCACAGGTCACCCGTAGGCTGCGAATTTACTCCGTACAGACAGATGTGTGGCATGATTAAGGCATCAAGGTTTCCCCTTCCCGGATTTCACGTCAGTGAGCACTAAAAAACCCATAGTTGTCTTCGTACAGTAGGAGAAAGTCCAATGCAAGGGGGGGAGGGTCGGGGCAGAATCCCACCTCGGGGCGCCCTTATTTGAGTGCCATTATTGGTATGTAATTAGGCGGCATATGCTGTAATGTGAGACAAAAGCAGATGATACTTCGCACCAACCACTATGAGTAGTTGAGCGAATTCGAAAAGCTTCGGGAATTTGTATGTTTAGGGAGTGCTGATGATCTCCAGCAGGGCGCCCAGGGCATCAGAGCTGTCGTGAGGCAATCCTTTCTGGTGAAAGGCATCCACCCCATCAAATCAAACTAAAGCTTCTTGCCCCTACGAGTAGTTCACATCCTTGGAGATACTCCCTGCTCGTGCCCTCGACCAGGCAGCGAGGCCACCAAGTGTTCCCAGGCCTTCTTGATTAGATAGCAAGGACTGGCAGCCATCCTCTCTCTCTAACTCTGCAAGGCGAAGTTCACATGTGTCGCAGATTCTGATCTTTGTCAACAATGAGGAGGATCATTCAGCGTAGTGGCAGCAGAACCTGCCGTGCTGGAAGCCGTGGGTAAGATTCGCCTGTTCTGAACAATCACTCATGCCATACTTCGCAAGTTCACATTCCCAACACAACCAGCCTCAGGGAGGAATCGATGGCACCGTAAAGCCATACATTGTGCGGGATCATCAGCATAGACAGGTTCTCGTCGGACTGCAAGAAGTTCATCCTGAAGAAAGGCTAGGCTGGGCAAAGAGTTTGTATTGGTTCAAGATAAGCTGCATATTTTGCCCTTGCTCTCGAAGATACTTACTGAATGGGATATCGCGGGCAGAAATCACCTGAATATGCTATCGTCATATCATTATCATTAGGAAATAGGGACAACACCTTTGTTTTCCAACATAGCAGCAGGGTAGAGGGGAAAGGAACAGTCCAGCGGCCGCTCGCATTAGGTGTCACGAAAGAGGAGATACCATCATGCTGTGCAGACCTCGCTCATTTCCATGACATGAACATAAGTACTTGGGCTCAACCAGACATTTGCATTACTCCGTTAATCAGAATTTCTCTCCTCTCTGATCGTCGCGCGAAGCGACAATCCTCGCTGGACGAAAACGCCAAAGCACTGGCTGTGGAATCCTCTCTGCGGATCGATCATACACCAATCAAACTCTCTCAACAGGACAGGAATCACCTTGTCCAGTTCGATCAGAGCGATATGCCGTCCCAAGCAGCCAAAGCGGCCCGATCCGAAAATAAGTTCAAGAGTAGATTCCATAAGTGTGAGACGGGTTTGGGTGGATTTTGTTGAGGTCGTAGTTTGCCGCTTTTCGGGGTCGATATCCTCGCCTCCCTGAACGATATCGTTGCGGAGTCCGTCGTTTCCACATTGCCCTGCCTCAACGTCAGCAGCGGCCTCAAGCCATCTCTCTGGGCGGAAAAATTCTGCGTCGTTGCCGTATATCTCCTTTCGACGTTGGGCGGTATACGCGTTGTGGCAGACTTCAATGCCGCCTGAAACAAAGTCAGTCCAACTGAAAATAAAAAAGGCTCAAAATTCGATATACAGCATGCGAGTTATTGGGACGCTAGGTGTGTCCAAATCACTCTTCCCGTTTCCTAACAGCATCATTCGCTCTCTCGTGGAAGGTCACTTACCCGGAATATACACGCCATTCACCGTCTCTCCTCCTGGCGGGGAGAGCTTCGAGTTGAGAGCTTGTAATGGCGGCCACATTCGCAGACCTTCTTTGATACATGCTTGCAAATATGGCAGTCTACGACTGTTCGCGCTGGTAATCAACGAGCCGTCAAATAGGCCGCCATTATCTTCTAATTCATTCCGTAGTTTGGCGTAGACAACAGGGCTCGTGGCTATGTATAGGATGATCATTCGAATTGCAGTAGCGGTTGAGTCTGAGCCACCGAGGACTTGTACCATAGCTTCGGACTCTGCTTCCTGCTGGGTCAGGCCACACTTCACGAAAGACCCAAGCATATCCTGTTCCACTTTGCAACCAGGGCCGTAGCGTTCAGAAACGGCTCTCCTCGCCATCCCCATCATTGCACCCATCCCATCCTTGTCCGTCGGCGTTGGCCGCATTGGAGCCATGAGAGGGGAGTCGAGAATCTTTTGAATGAAAGAGCTATTCGCTCCTAATTCAAGCACTTGCAAAAAGTCGGATACTGTGCGGATGTAGGAATATACGTCTTTGTTTTGCGTTAAGTAGCCAATAGGGGATGAGAAGGCGATGTGTGTTAGTACATCAAGGGTGAAGTATTGCGCAAGGCTCGAGAAATCTATTGGCCTACCAGCGGCTGACTCAGTGCGGATGAGTTTGACCAAATTGGTAATGTTGGAGTCAATATCGGACTCGAGCTTTGGGAGATCCTTCCCAGAGTAGCCTCTGATGAGTTTTGCGCGAAGCGTGTTGTGGAGCTTTTCGTCTTTTTGAGACAAGACGTTCTTGAGTGGTGGCTGGAGAGAGAAGGCATCGTAAAAGGTGCCGCGGCGGAAGTTGGAGCGAGGTGCGCTCATGTGCCTGAGGATGATGGGGTCATTGGTGAGGATCTTGTCGGGCGCAATGCGTACGGGTGAGCCATATTTATCGAGCATAGCAGCATTATACTGGTTCAGCTTTCCCGAAAAAGTATGAATCAACAGCCATAATGTCGAGATCTTTGCCAAAAAAGGGCCAGGAAACTGTGGGGCCTTGTTGAAGTTGTGATAACAGCGCACAACAACGTAAAGGCACAAAGCGATGAACGCCCAAGGAAGGCCCCAGAGTGGAATTCTAACCTCGCGCTCCATTTGAGCGCTTGCGGATGCTGACTTCAGGCGAGGTCAAAGGATGAAACCTGCGAGGGCTGGACTGGAAGGAAACCAGACAGGAAAACTTGAGTGGAAAGACATGGTGACCTGGTGACTCTGCGCAGAAAGAGAGTTTGTCCCATGCAGAGGGAGGGTGAAAGCTCCAAGCACCCTCATCATACGACTTTGCGATGCCTGAGGGCCTTTGGCAGAGGGTTGACGGGCCGTTTGATTTGGCTAAATCGTAAACCTAAGGTCAAAGAAGCCAAAAGGACACGGGACACAGAGGTGGATAAAAGGATGCGCAACTGATTCGTGTGGATTGGCAACGGATGCATCGGATGTGCATTGCTTGTGCCTACCCGAGGCCAGCACATTGCTCCCCCCGCCTAGAGACATCGTTGTGATAGGTTGTGATGCGATGAAAGCTCTTAGTAGTAGATAGCTCGAAGTCTAAATCCTTGGCTGCCTTGTCACTCGCGCTCGTGTAGGCAAAGTGTTCCGACCTGACGAGGTCTTCCCAAATGGCAAACCTTCCTTCTTCTAAATATTCTCTTTTCCACACAGCAGAATGGCTGAAACAGATGGCGCTGAGGTCGACGACAGTCACTCCATATCTGGGGATTCGGCTTATTCGGGGTATAGTGAATCTATGTGCAGCACCGAATCTATCAGTTCCAGTATATTTGATTATGAAGTCAAGCATGGCCGGACATATCACGCGTACCATCCCGACAAATATTACATGCCAAATGATGAGGGGGAGCAAGAGCGATTAGATCTGCATTATCATGCCCTTCGTCTTGCAATCGAGGACAAAATCACATTTGCGCCCATTCCCCAGCCTCATGCTATTCTTGACGTAGGGACTGGTACAGGTATTTGGGCTATGGATGCTGCCGACGCCTGGCCGGAAGCTGAGGTTATCGGACTGGATCTATCTCCAATCCAATCAAACTGGGTACCGCCCAATTTGAAATTCGAAGTTGCTGACGCCGATGAGCCATGGGGCTTTGCTCCTGATCGGTTCTCATTAGTGCACACCAGAATCATGAATGGGTTCGGAGTGTCTTCATGGCCTCATTTTTACCGTGAAGCCTTCTCATGCCTGAAACCCGGCGGATGGGTTGAGAATCAGGAGTTCGATTGCACTATCGTTAGCGATGATGGCTCCCTTCCTGAGAACACCAAACTTGTTGAGTGGGCCAGGCTCTGGAATCAAAGTGTCGAGCAAATTGGCAAGACGGGGCGATGCGATGCACAAAAGATGGTTGACCAGATGACGGACGCTGGCTTCATCAACACTCGTATCGTCGTCAAAAAGATGCCAATTGGCTATTGGCCAAAAGATCCGATGTTGAAAGAATCTGGGAAATTTGGTCTGGTCGCACTTTATCAGGGTGTGTACGGTATGAGTGTACGACTCTTTAAGGATGTTCTCGGATGGAGTGAGGAGCAGCTGCAAGTGTTTCTAGCAGAGTTTCGAAGGGAGTTGAGGATGAAGTCGATCCACAGCTATTGGCCAACGTATGTAGTCCCAGCTCTTCGAGTGGACAAACACTAATTACTTCAGATACATCGTGATGGGACAGAAACCTCCATCTCCTGATCCTTGAACCGCCATCTGCCGGACGAGTGAGCGCCCGCGAGCCTAGGTTCAAAGCGGTCCTTGAGGGCAGTTACATTCATGAATCTTCAAGGTTCATCATTATTCAAGAAGATGAAAATAACCCCCACCACTAGAGCTGATCCTCCAGTTTTCATATGCAGCCAGACTGCAAGTGCTTAGATACTTGCTCTCCTGGGTGCCATGGCGCGGAGTAATTTTTTTCCCTCGGCATCACTACCGCCTCCCCAAGCATCAATGACACCCTTGAACTCACCCTCACTCTTCAGCCTCGCTAGAAATTCCTTGGCGTAGGCGTATCCTACCTCATAGATCTCCTCGAACTTTGCGAAGTCCAGGGTACCATATGCATCAATTGGTGGGCGCATGTAGAGACAACCAGGAGTATTCTTTGCTCGTTCCAGTGCATCGACGGAGCTAACGTAGGCAAGCCGAGCTTGAATATCAGACAGTGAAGGAGGATTGGGGATGGAGGAGAAAGGATTCCACCTGTTCAACAATGCCCAGAATCCTGAGAGGGTATCCCCGTACTGTTGGGGTGTATCGTCATCGAGACTACCCACATCAACGGCAAAGACAAGGTCGGTGCCGAGGCTTTTCATGTGCGCCACAGTAAGGTTGTCAATGTACCCGCCGTCCAGCAACATCGACCCTTCGTCACAGATCGGCGGTATTAAGCCTGCGAGGGACATGCTTGCTCTGACGTAACGCCACGCATAACCCGAGGTGTGGATTTCAGCACGAGACTTGCTGATGTTAGTAGTATTGCAATAAAAAGACAGCCAGAAGTCTTCGATCTGACTATCGCCAAAGGTTTTGAAGATACCACGGTTGAATTCGTGGCCAGTCGTGTAGGATGCGGAGGGATATGTGAGATCCAAGGCGAACCTCCACATACTACCCATGCGACCAGCAAACTTCTTTGCCCGTCCGTACATTGGTACGACATCTGCATCACGAGCATAAAGAGCGCCGATAAAAGCACCAATAGAGGTTCCACCGACCACATCGATTGGAATACCTGCTTCCTCAAGGGCACGAATAACGCCGACGTGAGCAATTCCACGAGCTCCACCACCTCCAAGGACAAGACCTACAGACTTGCCACATAATCGCCTTGCGAGACGGTGGAGATCTCCCTTGAAAGGAGAGTCAGCTGAGTACAGTGGTGCTGGACGCACTCGTCTAGATGTGTATTTCTGTATCTCCGCCTGAATGACCTGGACTCGGTGTTTGATCGCAATACCCAGTCGTCGGGGCTGGGCATGAGGGGTTGCTTCAGAACTAATCCTGAACGCCATCTGGATATGGTGGTGGCCTCCATTTATCCATACCCGGTTCCGCAACCACTTCCTGGTAAGTCCTGGTTGGGGAAATCGATCCGTATGGAGAAGCACCAAATCTTTCCGAGCAGTACTCTTCATGCCGAGAAGGAATCTTTCGTATTCTCCAATATTTGGTGAGCTCTCAGCCAGCCCAACTAGAAGGATGCAATCTGCCTGTGCGATACACGTCTGGGTCCAAGGAGCATTGACATTCGTATCGGCGACATAAAGAAGCATGCCATACTTTTCTTCAAGATCTGCGAGATACTGAGATAGCTTCAAACGTCCCATCCGGCTGAAAGCGTGCCGACCAAGGTGATTCAAGATGATTGCTTGATTCAGAAGTGAAACACCGTTCGGCACACCAATTTGACTCAAGGCTGCTGTAAGTCGATTACCAAACTCCATCACAGGAACTCCAACGGTGACTGGTAAAATGGCTACCGTTCGCAAATTCAATGTGGAGGTGCTAGAATCGGATAATGCTGCTGACTTTCTACCGAGTCCGGGATCCGCAAATGGTTCTTCTACCAAAGTGCGCATTCTCTGCGCTATCAACTTGGAGATCTGGATCGTGATGCTCGGATGTTCTTGAGCTAGACTGTTGAAAAGTGTTCTCGGAAACTTGGCCATTTCGGTATCTCTGATAGCGTGGAGAGTAGCAGGCCTTAACCCATCGGTCATGACCTCTAGCTCGCCAATACTCTCACCCTGGCCATATTCTCCAGTGACACGCATTGTTCCACCCTCGAGCTCACGTACAGCTCGAAGTCGACCGTTGAGAACGATGTAAATAGCGTCACTGTCATCACCTTGATGGTGGATGACCTGCCCTGCATTGACCTGCAACCACTCCAAGGCAAAGTCGATATGGAGGATCAAGCGCGGCAATAGACTTGTCAGTCTTTTCGCCATCGTGAGCAGGACAATGGGATATTTTTCGGCCACTCTCTCGAGTGAGGACCGGGGAAGAAAGCCAACGTATACATCGGTTTTCGCTGTGACGTCTGTGAAAGATCTGTACGAGGACAATGTACCTATGTATCCGGCAATGCCTCCAGGCTTCACTAGAAATAAAGATTTGTTGATCAGACGCTTACTTTCTTTAGGTTGACCTGGTACTGATGAAGCACGTGATGAAGCTGTCTTTGTTCTTCGAAGTCGCGGGAAGCTCTCGTCGCGAGGCCCTCCTCGTGTATTTGAATGAGGGTGTAGATGCTTGTCCTCCTTTTCCTCGACTGGAATACTCACGTCCAAGAAACCATCAATCACATAGTACAAGCCGGGATTTCTCTCGCCCTGTTCGACCAAGACAGAGCCTTTCGGAAAGAAGACTATTTCGACATCGTCGATTAATTCTTCATTCAGGGTTCTCCCGGGACCCATGCTTGCAACCGAGGTTGAAATTGATTCAGAGTCACCATCGACGGAGTCGTCATATGGGTCAATAAAACCAAAAGCATTGTTGAAAATGGCAGTCTGGCGTTTGGAGTCATAAGAGACAAGCCTGGGAGACTGCTCTACTGAGGCTGCACCGCGCTTTAGCGGTTGATTGCCATCCTCACTAAGGCCAAGCGCTTTAGCCATGCATGCCAGCACGGATTCTCGAAATAAACTGTCTTCGTTGAAAGATTCCTGCCGATGGGGGACATTGTTCTCGAAGGACGGACGAAATAATTGTGACTCCCGTACTGCCATTGGGCTGCCAAGATCCAGGCTTGAGACTTCTGGAGACATGCTCAGGTTGTTCCAATTGGCAGAATTTTTCAGATGAAGACTGACAGGATGCTGGGATGGTCTGGAGGGCGTATGAAGATCCCCAGTGCTGACGTTTGTGGTGTCAATCTTGGGCAATGCTTGCGCTTGCTTTTGCAGCCCAGCAGTCTGGGCTCCTCTCATGGCAGCCAGTCTCGCGGTTGTGGCTGCCTGGTTACGAAGTCCACTCGAAGATCTATGACGATGGATAGCCGTTGGATTATGCAACGCAATTCCTTTTGTCCCTTCCTCGGGGCCAATTCGATCCCTCTCCTTGGCGAATTTATCTCTCAATCGATTCAACGCATCGCCACGAAGACGACTTGGAAGGTCGTAACTAGTGAACTTGTTCATCGACTTTTCGATCTGCAGTACTTCTGATGTCAGGCCTAGATATTGATGGGCAGTAGATAATGTCACTCGATGTAACCTGGTAAGGATGACCTGGACTATATGTGCAGTGGCTTTCGGGTATACCCTCGTGAGACGGCGGAATGCACTTGCTGGAATGATCGCGACAGTCGTATCGACCACCGCTCTGGCGACTACGTCTGGATGGGCCGAGGGACCTGAAGTGGATTTCTCAGACTTTGATTTTGATTTCATTTCCTCGAATGCAGGTTCCAAAGCGAGTGAGGGTACCCTGGCTAATCTTGGCTTGTTGGTAGTTCCCCGAACATCAGATAGAGGCATTGCTGGGGTGGACGGTTGAGTGACTGGACTTGCAAAATCCGACTCGGGGGTATGCACAATGTGATCAGGAAACTGTGGATCGGTAGCATCGGAATCGCCATGTCGCAGCTTTACATCTTCAGTGAACAGTGACAGAATTGAGAAAAGTGAGGACATGGAAGCGCCATTCTTGACTTCAGTCAGTAGCTGATATCCCTGGTTACCTTCGTGGTATCCTTCGTCCTCGTCGAACAAATCGACACGATCGAGATTATTGCCGACTGACTCCCGTATGGACTTGACAAAAATCTGTACAAGCCCATCCACGACGAGGCAAAACCCCTTCTCTTCCTCTAGTAACAAGGTTTCACCAGCAATGAGTTTCCTGGTCTGCATCGTTCGCGTCAATTCGTGAAAGACCGGCCGTTCGAGGTATCCGAAGACTTTGATGGCGCTAAGAAACTCGTCCAGATAGTTGGCTAACCCAGGCTTTGAGTCCCCATCTTGTGTATCTGGAAACAGATCTATCTGCGGCTCTTTCCTTTGCGGTTCTTGTGGTAAACGTGTATAGACATTGAGGTAGCGATAGCGGATGACCCAGCTGATGGTGGATACTATAGCAAGCGCTATCAAGAGCCTGGTATATGTTAGAAGAAACATTTCAGTGCAGGCAGAGATACACACAGCGTGGTAAAGTTCATGGTGAAGGTCAGACTCATGGAAAAGAGCGTGAACAACCATGTCGGCAGTGTTATTGTGGTAAATGTGATGAGCCATAACAGAGCACCAGGCAGGAAGCTCAAGACCGAGAAGATAGCATATCCAAAGCCTTTTGAGCTGCCCGCCTGTATTTGATCTCTCGTAGCGTTCATCGACGAGGACATGGCCGCGAGGGTGGAGGAGAGGGAGAGGAGTTCACCGGCCATTGACGGCGTGGCAGTTGACCCCAGCGAATCCATGGTTGAATTATAGGAGGATCACAAGGTATAGGCATTTCTTTTGCTGATTGCCGAACGAATGAAGGCAATGGCATGTTTGTTGACCAACGTGCAAGATCACGCCGTGTTACTTTGCTGCGAATGAAGAGCCCCCTCGGCCCACGTGAAAGAATGACGTGTGTGTCGGACGGAAATGATATCCGTACTTAGATAAGCCAACATGTGCTGTCCTTGATGGGTGCTTGTATTCTCATAATACCAACCAGATACTCCGTACTATAGTTGTAAGATAGCTCATCACTGATTCATAACCCTGGTAATTTCGTATAAACCAGTACGGCTGGTGTTGCCAACTCATAAATTCCAAAGACCTGACCAGCCTCTCATCACGATCTTCGCTCATGGACCAGTCTTCCACCCACCCATACCCTGCTAACATTTCTATCGTCACCATTCCAAACCCATTTGGCGACTCTATTCTCCCAATCCTCCCACCCGAAAATATCCACGCCTGTATCCTCGCCATCTCCATCCCCCTTGACATCGCCTAGTACAATTTCTTGCACATCCCACAACATTCCCTCCTCAAATCCACCGAGTCGACGGTCCATGCCCACCACCTTGGCCCCGCCAACTGTGCCCAGCCATAGCCCTTCTGCCACTCCAAGATTATATCGACTATCACCACCATTGACGAATCCGACGTGTCGGCTAACGATGCAAGCGTTCCTGACAGCATCTAGGATACTTGCGCTGTAACCCCCACTAACATCAGTGCCCAGGCCGACGTCAATCCCTTCATCCAACATTACTCGCACAGGACAGAATCCACTTCCCAGAGCGCTGTTACTGGCAGGACAATGACTAACTTTCGTTTTCCGCTGTTTGATGACCTGCATCTCCTCCCTGCTTAAGTGTACGGCGTGTGCAAGGATGGTGCGTGGTGTCAGCAGTCCATGATGATCATAGACGTCGGCGTAGGTTTTCTGATCCGGGAAGAGCTCCTTCACCAACTTCACCTCATTCAAATTCTCTGAGATGTGCGTCTGTACCCTGAGATCCTCCTCCTTTGCCAAAGCAGCCAACTGAGTCAAAGTCTCTGGCAAACAGCTCGGTGCAAACCGCGGTGTGATGATGTGAGCCAGGAGCTCGCTAGTCGGATCCAACGATTTGCAATATTCGATGCTAGCCTTCGTGTTTGCAATCGATGCCTCTGTACTTTCGTCACGGTAGTAGTCCGGGCAAGTCTCCGGTCGATCCATACATACTCTTCCAATGTAGGCTCTTTGGCCCTTTTCGAATGCAATGTCAGCCAGCAAATTGGTGGCCTCGACGTGGATTGTAGCGTAGTATGATGCAGTGGTAGTTCCATGTGCTAAAGTCCGTGATACGACGCGGTTATAAACAGCTTTGGCTCGACTTAAGGGATCTGGTGTATCATTCGAGTTCTTGTACATGGGGGACTTGACATTGCCCAATGAGGACTCCAAGGGGAAAGTGTAGGTTGTCAACCAATCTAAGAGAGTTGATTTGCCAAATATGCCTGCATTGGGGTATTGGGAAGCGTGGATATGCGTATCTGGGTATGGCAGTTAGTGATGAATGGATGTGAAACCTGGTTGTTGCGATCCAGACAACGCCTTGAGACCATGGAAGAAACTATGCGGCTTAAGATCTCGCATTTCCCGTGGATTTTTACATCGACTTGCAATTTGCAAAGACTTCCCCTCTTTTTGAATAGACTTACCAATGAAACCAGGAAAGAAGAACCCATCATCATGAGCAGTGATCACGGGAACCTCAATCCCAAACTTGCTAAGTGCATCATTGGGACCATTGACAGTCCAGTCCACCTTTTCAATGACGCCTCTTCCATCTCTGCTTGACACAAGAACAGCACCAATCTTTATCAGTAACTCGTCCGGCTTCGGTGCTGATATGAACCGTCCAAAGTAAATCGTCCTTGCCGCCATCCTTTCAGCAAACAAGTGGAAACCCCTACTGATCGAAAGAAAAGAACACTTCCTTGAAGGCCAAACCCCAAACTAGGAAGGGAAATAACTCCGGAAAGTTTATGGTCTATAACACGAAGAAACCAACAAATCCAGGTTGAATGCTTGCTTGCTCGAAACCCTTATCAAAATACGAATAAAGAAGCTTCGTGAGGATCAAGCCAATCGGACTTGGCCTTGGGCTTTACTAGGGTATCGGCGGATGCCGCTTTCTATCCGTGGACATCGCACAGGAATATGTATATGGAGGTCTTCGTACGGGTGTGCCGTCAATGTACGAGTGCCTAGGTTAACAAAGTTTCCACAACGTTGTACAACAGATTCACTGCTAAGATACCTACCTGGGATATGAATAACTGCTTCAAGGCTTGACCAATCCAGCCTTCCTACATTGGATATAATACTAAAGAGTAATAATTAAGTGATGGAAAGAGTGTAGTCATACCTAAAGCCTTAGCTAATCTGCCCCCCCGCACTTCAATGCTTGGCCAACTGCCCCTCCCACCATCAACATCTTCCCCTCGCTTCACCAAGTAGTAATTACGTACTTGGACGAGGCACCTAATTAAGCAAGTCCCTAACCTAGGTATCCGAACTAATAGCTGCACTATGAATACTTCTCGTATTAGTGACCTCCTCGTCATCCTCCGAAGCCAGCACCAGAGTGAACTTTCTTTTTTTCCAGAAAAGCATCAGTAGTCGGTTGACATTGATTCAAGACTTGTTGCCTATCTTCTCATCTTTAGCCTTCTATTCAATTCTTACCTAAACTCAATACTTCGACTCAAACATGGCCGAGCTATCTAACCAGCAGCGCTTCTTCAACTATTTTCAACAAGAGATCACAGGTATTGCCAGGTCATATTGTCCAATCCAGTCATACACTGACCCTCCTTTTGTGCAGCTTTGCAAGAACAGATGAACCGCCTGGCTGATACAGCCCTCATCGGTGGCGAACGCTCAGACGCCTCGGATCATTGTCTTGCAGGCATCACGCGACTCGCAGCCGAAGTCAAGGATGCTTCCAGCTATCTCCCTTCGTACGACCAGAGGACCTATGCTGAGGTATGGACGTCTCAAATGATTCTCCCCCCTTGCCGCCAGCCTTGTCGTCATTTCAAGCTTACCAGAAACCGCCACCTCTAGGCCATCAAAGCCCTCCAGGAGAAACTCGAAGAATCCAAAAAGTTGCACGCTCCCAAACCAAAGTTCTCCTTCAGGTCAACCCACAAAAGTCCATCTGCTCTCTCACTGAGCGATGCTGCCGAGCTAGCTGCTCAGAAGCGTCGAGATATCCCTGGCTACCTGTCTCCCAACTTTCAAGACTCCCCGAATGCCTCATTTCCCAATACCCCCGGGTATATCCATTCGCCTCCCAACGAGAAATCCTCCTCCTCAGATCAGACATCATCAAGCACAGAAGATGCCCATAGATCTGGCGGTAAAGCGGTAGTCGATCCTCCGTCGTCGTCGTCGTCACCCACAAAAGAGCGGCCGTTACTCTCCACATCCGCGACCTCCATATCCATCACCAACCAAAAGAACACCCACATCATTCTGCCGTCTTCAGCCCTCCACTCGCAGACTCCTTGCAATCTCCAGCGCCTCACCAGCTGTGTTGTCGATATCTCTGTCCCCAGCACCGCGACCGGCCCCTTTGCGAGCCTGACCATCAACTCTGCGACCTCCTCACTACTCATCTGCGGCTCAGTCTCTGGCCCAGCCCATATTACAGGAGTCAAGAACAGCGTCATAGTCCTCAAGTCCCGTCAATTCCGGATGCATGAGTGCGAAAACATCGACGTCTATCTTCACTGCACCAGCAGGCCCATCATCGAAGATTGCACGGGTATTCGGTTCTCCACCCTGCCTAAATTCCAAGTACGTCTCCTGTTCTTCCTTGTGGCCTCCCCTCTTTCAATTTGAGAGCGACGCCCACTAACTCTTCCTCCCTTCTCCAACAGTCCGAATTACTCTTATCGCCATCCCAAGCCCCCCAAGGCCAGAGCGCTGGCAGCGAGCCCCCGAATCAGTGGGACCAAGTTGACGACTTCAAATGGATCAAGTCTGAACCCTCACCCAACTGGTCCATCCTTCCGCCTGAAGCCAACATCCCTGACGAAACGTGGCGAGAAGTCGTCCCCGGCGGGCCAGGTTGGAGCACATCACAGATTCTGAGTGCCGTCGGCATCAATATTGGAGGTTGAGAAATACTTCACACACGGGATTTCTGAAAAGAGGGGCCAAAACATCGAGAAGAAGGGAACGACAGGGTTTAATTCCACGTTTCCAACCTCGCATGAAGAGTTGTTGCTCCAACCAGGACATGGCACGTCAAGGATTGAAATGGCAGCAGGGAGCAGAAACAAACCGCGAGATGAATGACTTATTAAAGCCAAGGACGATCGCCCGCGCGGTTTGCCTCCGTATAACACGAACAGCAGCACTTAGCAGTTGGATCTTTCGATCACCACAGCGTCAGCCGCAAGTCAACAACGGCGACTGGCAAGCTCCCTCAAAATATCTGCTATGTGCAACTCGGCCGGCCCACGCGGCGCGGCACGGCGCGATGTGCCGAGATGCGAGAAACCCGAGGCCCGAAGCTTGAACGAAGGTAGATGGGCACGCCATGCATTCCATCATCTGGCCAGGAGGGAGGAACAAAGGAAGGAAGACTCAAGTCGAGTCGAGTCGGGTCGAGTCAAGTCAAGTCAATCGGCAGATGGCCTGTAATCTGGGAAGGTATAGTGCTTACTACCACACCTGGTGTATAAGAAGTCATGCAACAAGAAACACGCACAAAAGAGAGAATAAGACTGTACGAAGAGAAAGGACAACGCGAGCGCCAGAGACACGGACAGTGACCGAAGACGGATCGATAGGGAATGATGGGTATGGGGTAGGTAATAAGCTTGCTGCCGTTACGAGCGGGTATGGACTACTGGCAAAGCCACACCTAATAGCAGTTTCTATCCTGAGTATGGAGTGCATGTATCTAAGTAGGGGCCTATTTGCAGTCGAGTCTTGATCTGACTTCTATAGCTATGTATTATTGATTGCTAGCATGCCACTGCAAATGAAATCAAATCAAAGTACGGACACTTTTACTCTCCGTCAGGGGGCAATGGAGAGCAGAGAAGGATCTCTGTACCCAATTTTTCGAACTTTGACACAGCAGCAGCCACATTACAAAGCATTGGGTCCACGCACGCTTGTCGGCGGGTCTGAGAACCTTGATGGAAATGGGGCTAGGTACAGAGCACTCGATACTATAGAACTGCTACTTCGTACATTCGATGGTAGGCGAAACAGGTACCTACATGGTTGAAAAAGAAACCCAAAAGGAGGCTTGGTAGTAGTAATGGTAGTTGGTAGTATAATAGTACATATAGATATACCTCCTGGTAGTATTGGTTATAGACGACAAGATATGACTTTTTCCTTCGATCGAACGCCGATGGTACACCAAGGACCATCTGTCATTCGTCGTCCTTGTCATAACGTGAATCTGGAGGTAAATGGCGAGTTAAAAAGGGATACAGGATATAGACAAACCATGTCGTCCACCGGTCATCTCAAAGCCTGTCACAGACTCAGGGAAACTTCTTTCTTCTTTCTCACCATGCCATCCCCAATTGTGTCATCGTATTATCCTCAAGATAATAATCTGGGAACTTGTCTCACTGGGCCTGTCATACGTTTTGTGTGCGAGTATTAGATATATCCATATCTTTCCCGTATGACCGACCCCGCTCTTGTTCTGACTTTGTAATGGTTAGAAGCAGATGCTTTCGTCCCAACACTCTGTCGAACTCAACATTGGTCCAGGGCCACACTTGCATCCTCCATGCTTCTATTCCTGTCCAATCAAAACACACAAAAGACTTCTAGGTTTGTCCAAAGACATCAACCCGCGAGCCACCAACTCCTGAGCTATGCCATCCGCCACTGATAAGGAGCGTCTTTCTCTAATAATCCCAAAAGGTAAACCAAACAATAAGATAAAATAAGGATCGTCGTCATTTCAATTGGACTGCTGAAATGTGAGCAGTGCATAGGTAGCAGGATCTTCGGATCAGGTCGTAAAGGTGCTCGAGTACACGCGAAGGGGTTTAGTAGCTCTAGTGTTGAAAAGCTGTAAGAGAGGCGTTTGATCAGGTCGGCCAACATCCATCATCATGAGATGGGCAATGAGCTGAGGAATAAATTGCAAAAACTGGTGTTGCCTAAACTGAACAAAGCTATCATGCCATTGTCGACCGAACCGAATCGCGATCTGGATTCCGTACCTGAGAGAGAAAAGATTAGCCTGCAGTTGAGCAAGGAACGAACTGGTAGACATACCTGCAATATCCTCCTTGAGAAGTCTCGTTCATCAGCAATACTGCCGATGCTTTGACGACCGTTAACATTGATGGACGGATCGAGTCGTTGATCTGGTAAAGATTTGTCGGATTTGCCAGATAGGAAGGAGTTGGCAGCATTACGGCGATGCTCCTCTTCAATCTCTCGGTTTCGCTTTCTCTTGATGATGAAGACCACGACTCCGATGATGGCCGCAAGGGCGATAACTCCGACAACGACACCTACAGCGATGCCAACTTTGTTGGGACCGCTATTGGATGACTTTTGTGGAGAGTCTGAACTGCCAGTGGGTGTGACGAAGACCGTCTCACCAGGTTTTGTAACAATTGCTGGTTGGGTTGAACTTGAAGATCCCGAAGCGCTGGTTGTACTGTTGGGAGCGGTTTGTACGTTGGCGCCTAGTCCTGTGAGATAAAGTTGGTAGAAGCCCATGCCTCCACAATCTTCTAGCCCGTAGCCCATGCATTTGACGTTGCACTTGGAGTCATCCACGAGCTGATCCAAAGCAGGAAGCTCGTTTCCACAATAGCAGCTGACACCTCCACTGGTTGCCATAACAAGTGCAGGGTCAGGTAGCGATGTGCAGTTGCCTCGACAATAGCCAGATGATTGACCAGTCGCATCGCCAAATTTAGTCAATGTGCCTACTGATGAATAGCAGCCTAGGGTTTGGATGGCACCAGGAGCAATTGTCGCTGATTGTGCCATAGCTGGAGAAGCTGCCAATGCGAGTGCCAATGCCACGGCAATGGTCCGTCGTAGTCGGTTCGACATATTGAATCAGGCTTTATTGGTAGCTTGAGGAGAGAAATCGACGACGCGGTATGAAGGAGATCAGATGCTGGTTACGAACAGACCAGCATCTACGAGAACACGAATCGACAGTCGCAAAGGAGAGATGGGCGGCTTCGAATGGAGCGCGGCTCGAGGTCTCTTGGTAGTTGTTTGTTGTGAACGGCCGGAGACTCAAGAGTGAAGCTGGTTGGTGCTATTGTTCTTTGTTTGCTCCAGGGCAGTGACCTGCACTGCTCCTTCTCTAACGCCTTTTGTTGGTGTCTTGAATGAGGAGGAGGAGGAGGAGGAGGATGATGAGGATGACGATGTAGCGGAGAGGATTGTACAAGGAGAACAAGAACCGAGAGGAAGGAGTAGTATTGCCAGAGAGGTTTGAGGAGTCGGGCTGGCAGATCTTGGCTGGGAATGCGGGTTGTTTCAAAGTTGACGCGGAGGCCCCTGAGATGGGCCAAAGCAGTAATGAAGCTAAGCGAATGGATAAATTGAGATATCAGAGGCCAGATGCGAAAATAGGAGGTGCTTGCTTTGTTGGAAACGTGATGAAAGAATAGAATATGCCTCGATGGCGATGTGATGTTGGTTGTTGAGAATGAGTCTGGTCGAAATGAATGTGTAGGACGGGAGTATATTGGCAGGCAGGAAGGAGGGAAGGAGCAGAGAGGGAAACAAGGACGAGGCAGGCACGCACCAGCTCAGGTACAAGCACGCACCACAAGCGGGCTGGAAAGGGAAAGACGTGGTTTGACGAGAACTTGGCAAGAGGGGAGACGACTACGGGTTGGGTCGAGGAGACGAGACAGGCACCAGGCACAGGCACAGGGCAGGTACGGAGTACTCCTCCTACTGATACTGGCCAGGCGGTAGGGGCGCCTGGCACCCGCCTGGAACCGACTAGGGTTCCTCAAGAGTATCGACAACTCGGAAGCAGGAGAATGCGAGCAAAGCAGACGGCCACCCACTCACTGGCTGCACAGCCATGAGGATGAGTCGGAAATTGGTTTCAGAGGGCTCCTCATGTCTAATCACCTTTTGGGCTTGGTGCTGGATGGGCGATGGACGGTGGGGGGTGGGTGGCCCATCTCCCCTAAACTGCGTCTGGCCTAGCCCCATCCTTAGCCAGGAACCGCCGAAAAGCCACCCAGACGCCCACCTACTGGCAGTCCGTTCCCAATTCTAATCCCATGCCTGGCAATCACGTTAATCTTTGAGAGGTTTTCATTGTTTAATTTCTATTTTAACACAGCCTCGACCACGATCAAGCAATCTTCTGATAGCGGTATCGACTACGCGGATCACGCACATGCGACTGCGAGAATGCACCTGGAACTCGGCTGATTTATGATTTAATCATCCGTACAAGAAGTAGACAGATCGGGTCGTACATGCGAAGCACAGGGTGATCTTGACCCCCTCCGATTGTGCTTCCTTACTCGTCGACTCTAAGCTGTATTTGGTAAGAGTGTCTTCCCTGCAGTGGAGGAAAAGAAGAAAGAAAAAAGACAACGTTGTCACTCGTAAGACGCGTACCTGCATTGGTGCCCATATGATTTGACAGCCTGAGGTCCCCATTGCTGTCGCTGACATGCACGTCTCTCTCCTCGCTCTCGTTCTCGTTCTCATGTCGCCACTCACTCCTTGGACTCTTAAATCTTATTACGAGTTACTGACATCCGTTTTCTGCTGTTCATGTGCAGGATTTTGCTTACCGCCGCTTTGTGTGCCAATGCTAAGGCGCTCATCACCGCAACTTCCAAGACTCCATGAGTGCATGACCGTTGCATGACTCTCCCCCTCTCCACCCGCCAGGGCCACCAGCCACTAACAACACTCTTCGCCCCAAGCCCTCCATCCTGGTGGCGCCGCCGTGGCGCTCCAATGGCGTTGGACTAGGAGCATCGCGAGACAACGCGACTGCTTCAAACATCCTGACCCCGTCGACTCTCCTGCGTCCATCTTTCAATTCTCACTGTCTCACTGCTCACTGTCAGCTGTGTTGTTCTCGAATCCATCGCTGATTGTCCCCTTGTATCCTCGATAGCACTGCAGAAGCCACTCAGCCACTCTACTTTAAACCCCTTTGAGTTTAACTAACAAAACCCAAGGCAGATTTCAATCGATACCCTCCCTCCGTCTGCATCACATGCTCCTTCCCGGACGGAGTACGGAGTACGGAGTTATACTCCATAATAATACTCCGTATACTGTGCTCCTAATACTGGTGAGATGGACTGTAGGAAGCAATACTCCGTACTCCATCCTTTTGACCACGTTTGTACGGAGAACCTGGTACGCAGAACACCCCAGACGGCATACGCAGACTCTCTTTAATTAGAAGCCAACAGTAGCACTCCTCTAAACAATTCAATTATGGATTCATAGTCTAGGACTTATCATTTCTCGTGCACTGGCATGAGGTTGAAAAGGGCTCTGAGCTGCCTCCAATCCTATCAATTATGTACTTAGGCCATAGTCGTAGCTGGCCGATGGTCCCCTCGGGCCACGTAGACTCTGCGGAGGCTTGTAATTACGAAAATTGTATTTCGGCGTGCCTTGTTTACTCCCTCAGATCCACCACCTCAAACTCCATGCCTTTTGCCTCCACCACATGTCCTGGCCGCAATGCGTCCGTGTAAATATTGTCAACATCATGAGGGTGGAAAATTCCAGGGTTGTCGCAACTAAGAATTGCCTTTTTTCCAGGAGGATCTGTCAGTCGATAGACGCCCCAGTCCCCACCGTGGTAGGTATCTCCTTTGTTCGGTGCGCACACAATTGCCACACTCTCAGCCAGCATCATTTGATATCCAGCATGCGTATGGAGATCCCGGCTGCTCATAAAGCATGTTTGCGTGGGATGAGTGTGAATCCACCCTAAGATCATCAAGTCTTCTGTGTCCACATAGTCGAATAATTGAGATTCATTCGTCATCTCGCAAGTATCCGAAGTCGCCGTCTGCGAGGGTATAATCAGTCGACTAATGAAGAACGCGTTGGCGATCAGTGTTCCCCCAAGAAATCCACACGTCTCGAGGTTGGCCGACGTGTTCTTTTGTGCTATTCTCAAAAATGTTGTCCGTAATGTCGGTGGGAGGAAAACCGTTCTAAGTGGAGTCCCATTTTCAAGATATGCTGCTGGCGCGAAGATATGAGACAGCTCTGGAGTGGAGGATCTGCCTGATGGCGCGTCTGTAACCTTGTCCGGACGCGGTGGTGGTACGGCGCTTGAAAGTCCACCTTCCTTGGGGGGTCTTGCTGGTGGTGCCGACAGTCTGCTTTGAAATGCTTCAGCAAATGACTGCCTCTCGACTACCGGCGAGCCCATGGATGGCTGAGCATGATGTGAAGGGATGCTTGGGTATTGGTAGTTCGCCGGCATGGTTCGAGGACTCCTATCTGTCTCATATTGGGTATTTCCATCAACACGAGCCCGAATTTCTTGCAGTCTTCTTGACAGATCATCGCCATCGGACCCGGAAGCCAAGGCCGCTTGCCGGCTCGCAGCTCTTCTTGAAATCTCCTTCTGCGCTATTCTTACAGCCAATTCCTTATTCTCATGACCTTGAATTCGTTGAGTCCGCTGCTCTAGGGCAGGCTGTCGTGGAGGCAATGCTGCAGCGGCTCGGCTCTCAGCATGGGCGAGCCGCCTTGCCTCCCTCTCACTTAAAATTTGCTGGAAACGCTCATATCGATCATTGATCCTTGGTTTGAGTAGATCAAGAACCTTGAAGTTACGATTCACGTCCTTCTCGGCGTCTTTGAGCAGCAGCTTTCCGGCCTTGTCTCGAGCCTGAGGATGAGCCGGTAACTGGGACAGGATCAGGTGGGCATGGCGGAACAGTAGTAAATATGTGGTTTCTTCGTCTCCTTCACGGACATATATCTCTGCCTAAAAGAGATCAGACAACTGGTGGAGTGGGTAAGAGAAGTTACCTACCTCTTTCAGCATGGCCTGCGCAGAACGCAGCCAGTAACGGAGAGGTATAGAGGCATCATATTCATATTCTTGAGCCGCTTCGGCAATCTGCTGCACACTCCGGGGTTTATGTATGGGACCGAGCTCTCCCAGATTGCCAGACATTGTTGTTTCTCAGGCAGGGAAAAGTGTTGGAGGGGCTGGATGGTGCATGTGAGGGGTGGATCGGCCAAGTCAGCCAGCATCTAGAACCGCTAGCAGATTGCATACAAAGACCGGTGGGTGCACATATCGCGTGTGGCTGAGCAGATTCGAACGCAAGTTAACACAGGTTGTGAGTATGATGTGGTCTTGCATCTTGGTCAGGCGTTGGCATCAAATTGCTGTTCAACACTGTGATCCCCGAGCCACGCCGCAGGCGTCACCCATTCCCTCTTGCCACTTTTTGTCCAGGGCAAGTTTGCCGAGTATACCTTCTCTCAAAGCTCCAACACGTTGACCCTTTCCAAGACGTGATACAACTCCCTCAATTCCAGCTATGGGGCAGAATCTCTTTCTTGGTATAGCCATCCAAAGGTCTAGCGATGGGAGCCGTCTCATTTCATCTATCAAAAGGTAGGTGATCGGGCCAATGAGGCCGTCTGGTCGGATTTCGATACGCATCCGAGGATCCGCCTACGACAAATGACCAATATGACGCTTTGTTACGCTCTCCCTCGCTTCTGATTCGACCAGGCGCCTCATGCTTGACCGACTCCGGCCGAGGTCTCGAGCTTCAAGCGGTGTAACCGAAAAGCCGTCTGGCACATCTTGACTTCAATGGACAGGATGGGCCTCATTAATGGCTATCCCCAAGATCTAGTCCCTACCATTCGACTGCTGACAAAAGTACCGCGTTTATTTTCATTGATGTAACCAGCCAAGCGAGTTGGTCCCTCAAGGCCGCGATATACATGGCCCGACGGCCTCACTATATAATTCTTACCTCGTTACCAGATCTGTTTCCGTCACTCTTCGTAGAAACGCCATCCTGACAGGCATTCAACATCGATTCAGTTAGCCCAACATGTCTTCCTCCATTGAACCCTATCAGATTTCGATCCCAGAATCACGCATCGCCGAACTCAATAACAAGCTCGATCAGGCACATTTCCCCGACGAGCTTGAAGCCGCCGAATGGGATCTCGGTGCTCCTTTGGCCGATGTGAAACGACTCACTAAGTACTGGCGAGACGGATTCAGCTGGCGCAAGGCTGAGGAGAAGTTGAACCAACTCCCTCACTTCGCCACATCGATACAGTGTGAAGGATATGAAAACCTAAAAATCCATTTCCTCCACAAAAAGAGTAATATTAAAGGCGCGATCCCCTTGCTCTTCGTCCATGGATGGCCTGGCAATTTTCTGGAAGTGACCAAGATCATGGATGCTCTGACCAACCCTGCTGAAGGCCAAATCGCCTTCGACCTAATAGCACCATCCCTCCCAAACTATGGATTCTCAGAGGGAACCAAGAAGCGTGGATTCTCTATCAATCAATATGCGGAGACGTGCCACAAATTAATGATTCGACTCGGATATAATCAATACGTCACACAAGGCGGCGACTGGGGTTACAATATTACCCGCGCATTATCCATATTGTATCCTGACCATGCCAAAGCCACTCACTTCAACATGGACTCAGGAAAAGCACCTGAGTTTCTCAAGAACCCATTCCTCGCAGCTGAAAACGCTCTGAAGCCTCTCAGCAAGCGAGAAAAGGACGGTGTCGCCCGTTCCGAATGGTTCAAGAAAGAAGGATTCGGTTACAACCTACTCCACCGCACTAAACCCCAAACTATTGGGTATGCTTTGGCCGACAGCCCTGTCGCCCTACTAGCTTGGATATACGAAAAACTCCATGACTGGACTGACTCATACCCGTGGACTGACGAAGAAGTCTGCACCTGGATCAGTATCTACTGGTTTAGCACTGCAGGCCCCGCCGCGAACGTCAGGATATACTACGAATTTGGCCGCAGTGGGTTCTGGGGCCAGAGACTCAGCAGAGATCAAATCCTCCAGTGGCAGTCTACAGTCAAGATCGGCATTAGTCATTTCCCGAAAGATATCTCAGTTATGCGGAGTACGTGGACACGCACGGTCGGGAATTGTGTCTTCGAGAGGGATCACCCGACCGGTGGCCACTTCGCAGCGTGGGAACGCCCAGATGAGATTGTGGGGGACTTGCGGGAGATGTTTGGCAAGGGTGGTGGTGCGTACAATGTGGTTCATGGACGAAGTGGTTATGGGCCTCTAGCTTCACAGCTGTGAGCTTGGGGTTGATACAGAAGGAATACTTGAACATCGTCCTGCAAAGAGGTTTGGAATCGATTAAAAACATGGAATATCGCGCTTGTTTTATTTAAGCCTATTTTGGGTAGATATCTCGAGTTTTAGCACCCACATGACGACTACCCCTTAATAAACTGCCAAGGATTGGCACATAACAAGGAGAGAAAACATTACCACTCTGTTCAGGCAAAGGGCCTTCTTCACTAAGCTTATTAGTACATTCGATTGCAATTGCGGTCTGATAATACCAAATCCAACACCATGGACTACTAACTCACTTATTTCTTGCCTTTCCCAGAGTATCCACTGGGTCCAGCCTTGCCCTCGGCCTCCAACTTATCAGCATCATCATGGAAACCTGAATTGCCGTCATCTCTCGGAAGCATGCCCAGCCCCAGCATACCCATGAGATTCCCACCTGGGCCCGCTGTCCCAGCCTGCGATTTGAGACTCTCAAGCAAATTGCGTGCTAGGTTGATGTCGATGTCATTATCATCGTCATCGTCGGAGGAAAGTTCGTCGACTTTTCCACTACCACTACCACTACCACTACCTGTCGCGTCGTGGAGAGCTGCCGCCTGCTTCCCACGCTTCGAAGACGACGAGGATGATGGGTTCAGATTGAGCACGCCGGTGCCTCGTAATTCGGCTTCCATCTGCTTCATGAATGCTTGCATATCTTCATCCTCCTCATTATCGTCGTTGCTCAGGTCATCCTCGAGACCACCCTCAATGATGCGCCCAGTCCCGGCGGCAGGTTCACGCAGCCCAGCGCGATTTGCCGGGTCCTGCGCCCCGGGCCCCAGCTTGCCCGACATGATCTCCTTCATCACCTCGGGTGGCATACCCATCATCTCCTGCATCATTTTCGTAAAATCGTCTTCGTTGAAGCTGGCGTCCTTGTCTTCGCCGTCGTCGTCATCATCAAGGTCATCAAGATCGTCGTCGTCGCTGTCCTCGTCAAACATGCCCGCTCCATCCAGTCCCGCATTATCGTCGTTGAGAAATTGTTCAAATTGCTTGACGATCCTCTGCAGATTTTCCTGGGCTGCTTTGTCGCCGAAATTACCTTTCTTGCCCGTGCTTGTTTGACCCTTGCGTCCGCCGCCAAGTTCGTTGTCGAGGTCGTCGAAACTGATGTCTAGCCATTTGTCGTCGTCTTCTCGTTGCTCCCATCCTTCGATCTCGGAGGACGTGGGCAAGACTTCGTCCCCAGACTCAAGATCCTCTAGAAGCATCTTCATCTCTCGGACGGCCGGTTTGTCCTGGAATTGAGAATCGGACACGAGCATCTCGAAGCCGCAGGCTACCTTCATCCCTGTCTCTGCCCGAGCGTAAGATTTGGAGTCTGTTCGCGAAGGCATCACGCCTGCGAACACAGCGGGCGGTGGAAAGTCCTGTGACTTTACTTGGGCATAGGCTACCCGAGGGAACTTTACGCTGGCGGACACGAGGTCTTCGGGTACGAAGGTCATTTTGTCCTTGTTGTCCATCGAGTGTAGTGGTTTGAGAGCGATAGGGTCCCGGAGATAGAAGGCTTCGACAGCAGGGCTGATGTATGCTGGCTTTTGATGGAGTAAGAACGCTATCTTTCGAGGAATCGTGATGATTGCATGGTGCATGTTCTCCGTAATCTGCTTTGGGTAGTTTCGCAGCCGGAAGAAAGCCTCTTCCTCCATGCTCGTGGAGTGCATTATGCGCTTTGGCTCGTTGAAGATAATCTCCCTCGCTTGTTGGAGTGAAAGTTTCTCGTCGGTCCGTTTCGAGCTTCGCGAGTTTGCGGCCGGCTTGATGATCCGGAGCCGTCCATTGTTGATCCAGACACGGTTCTCTGCTACCTCAGGCTCCAGCCAGGCTGGAAGCGTACCAGAAGCCTCGATCAGCAGGAACTCGCCATCACTATCCGTGACTTTAACCCAAAGGTCACTGAACTTCTTGGTCAGTTCTCTGAGGACCCATACAATGACCCATTCGTCTTCGACCGAGTCGCCATACTCTGTACGTCCACGGAGAAAGCTCACTCCTGCGGGTAGCGTTAGTTGATTCCCGGCTGTCCTACTGTAATGCACAACAGACCTCACCATCTTCTTTGTTTAGTTCAAGCGAGAACCCCTGTCTTTGCCAGATGTAATCTTTGAGGTATCGCTTTTGTAGATCAGTCGCATGTTTTTGTATGTCCCGTAGCCGTAAGCGCAATTCTGAATCATTGTTTGCATCCAGGGAAGTCGATAGAAAATATAAAGTATATTCGATGCAATCATCTGGAAGTGCAGGTTTTGGTATAGGGTGGAACGTGGACCGCAGCCATGCCAGATCTTCCTCTGTGGGCGGCATCACTGCTTCACTGCTTATCTAAATAAACCTATTCAAGGACACACGTGTAGAGTGGTTACAAAAATCTTGCCACAATTGTTTCGATGTCGAAGATGTGAGAGGTGGCTGCTGATGTAAACCCGCCAAGGCTAAATGCGGCACTACCCGAATGCGCCTTTCCCTTCGTGGAATTATCAATAAACATCCAGGATTGGCGGTACATACATACATACGAACTTCTCCGAAGCATAACAGTATGTTTAGTTTTGGTTGTTAACACTTCTCTTGAATATTTTGTTGTACACTTGTTGATCGCCTCGGTCACTGAGACGCGTACTATAGGCACCATGAAACCATATATTAGTACGCCACAAGCGAGCGAAGCCTCAATACTGACGAAAACCATCGATAATCTCGACTCCCTCTCGCCTGAGAAATCGTTCAATGTTCCTGCGCGTGGAGCAGATCTAATCAGTCAGATGAGAAGTGCAAAAGGACGCGGAATGAATCTAAAAACTCCTAGAACCGGCGGTCGAGATCCACTGCGACTGCTTCCCAATGATAACCAAGGGAGATCAGAGTTCACTCCGTTGATGAGGAGCGTCACAAAGAATAACATTGCGAGAAGGCTATCTAGTAAAAAGCCTGGCGCCGCATATACACCGCGACTTTCTCTGCTGAATCCGGGCGACCTTTCTACCTTTGATCCTGAAAACACTTCCAGTTCCGCAGGCAACCTAGCCGATGACACACCCGTGCCACATCAAGCTAGCAGTGCGCAGAGTACACCACTTGCTCAACTTCCTACGCGCGACGGCGGTGGTCTTGTCAGCGATGGCAACATGATGACATTACGCGAACAAGAGAACATTATTGATAAGATTGAGAAGGAGAATTTTGGACTCAAGATGAAGATTCACTTTCTAGAAGAGGCATTGTCCAAGCGGGGAGGTGAATTCAACCAGGCAGCTCTGAAGGAGAATACAGACTTGAAAGTTAACAGAATAACAATGCAACGCGAACTACACAAATTCAAGAAGAACATTGCTCAAGCAGAGAAAGACGCGGAGGTTTACAGACTACAACTTGAAGAGTTCAAGGAACGCATCAGACGAAAACAGGTGGATGAAAGTGTTCGAATTGAACTTCACAAACTCCGCTCCGAAGTTGAAGCAAAAGACCAAAAGCTGAAGAAGATGGAGCGCGAGTCAAGTCAAACTTCTCATGATGATCAGTCGCAGATCCAGAAATTGAAGGACGAAGTTGATGACCTGCAAGCTGACCTTCGAGAGAAGGATCGACTGATTGATGAACGGGACGACCAGATTGATTCTCTCAAAGCAGAAGTCAGCAAAGATTCCAATGAAGTTGTTGAAGTCGAAGAGGAATTGCGATATGCCAAAGAAGAGGTCGAGGAGCTCAAGCAAAACCTCGACCGGGTCAAAACTGAACTTCAAGAGGCAAAAGAAGATCGACAAGAGGCCATTGATGACAAGAGAAGAGCCGAAGAAGACTTGGATGAGCTCCGGGATGAAATGGCTAACAAATCTTTCAACACAAAAGGGCTCAGTAGGCAGTTAGAAGAGAAGGCAAACAAGCTAGAAGACGACTTCCAAGATTTGCAGCAGCGATATGAAGCTCTCCAAGCGGATCTTGCCTCCAAGTCAGATGCTGAAAAGCAGTTGCGAGACCGCGTCCGTGAACTGGAAAAGGAAGGAGCTTCAGAAGCACGCAGGAGTCACCAAGATCTCGAACTTTCCCAGCAACAACGCGAAACTCTCGAGCGCAAGCTGAACAACATGGCCAAGCAACTCGAGACGACTGAACGAGATTTGCAAGACAAGACGGATGAGAAGGAGCTCCTCCAATCACGTCATGATGCATTGACCAAGGAGTCGGCGGAGCTTCAAAAGGATCTTTCTAGATCCCAAAAAGCCGTTCGTGAACTTGAGAAGTCCCTAGAGGAAGAACGACAGCAGTCTGCACTCAATGACAACTTACTGCGAACAAATCACAAGCATGAACTGGATCTCCTCAATGAACAAATCGATGGTCTTCACCGCGAGGTCAATAGCAAGGAAAATGCACATGCAGCTGATTTGGAGGAATGGGTAGCTCAAAGACATTCCCTAGAAAGTGCTTCTCAAAAGGCCGAAGAGAAAGCCAAAGGTTTACAGCGTACATTAGACAAACTTCAGGACGCGCAAGGAACCCTGTCTGGCCGTGAGATGAAGCTGCAAGAAGCACTTGAAAGTGAAAATGAACGCCATCGGCAAGAAGAGAAGATTCTGTCCAAGGAGATCCAAGAACTCCAGCAGGACCTCACAGCGAAGCGGCAAGCGGCGGATGAAAGTCGAATTGAGCTCAACAATGCGAAGGAGGAACTTCGTATCTCGATAAGAGAGCAAGCGCTGCTAAAAGAAAAGGTAGTCGAGCTCGAAGATGAGATCGAAATTCTCCAAGCCGACATTGAACAGGAGCATGAGATCGCGCAGATGCAACAACAGAAGTCTTCTAGCCATTCTGATGCCCAAGTACAAAAGCTTCGACAAGAAAAGCAGTCCTTGCAGGAGCAGCTCACTACTGTCAATTTGGAATTGAAGGAGGCCCGCTCAACACTGAAATCTGGCGAGCGTGATCGTGAGGAGCTTGAGAAGAGGCTTGAGAAAGTGCAGAAATCCAGCGATGACACTTTCAATATCGATCAAGAAAAGCGTGATCTTAAACGAACGAAGATCAAGCTCGAGAAAGAAATTGTGCGTTTGACATCTGAGCGTGATTCACTGGCACAAGCAAACAATGTTCTTGAGGAAGAGATCAACACTGAAATGGACCGAGCAAATGAAGAGGAGAACCGCCTGAACGCAGAGATCGAGTCTCTCCGGAACCGGAAAGCCTCAGGGGCGGACCTCAAGGACAGAGAACTGACTTCTGCTCGGAATAAGATCACCCGACTAGAAAATCGGGTGAAGGACTTAGAGGAGATGATCGACAACCACTCAAAAGTCATATCCCCTTCTGCCGATATGTCGGAACTCAGACACGATCTCACAGAAGCAAGGGATACTGTAACCTTGCATGCCAAGCGTGAGTCGGAATTGAAAGCGTCTAACCGGGATCTCAAGATGCGAGTGAATGATCTTGAAAAAGACCTCCACGAAGCTAGGCTTTCGCAGTACAAGGCTAAGTCTCCATCTGCCTCACCACCCCCGTCGCATTCCAAGGAGCTGGCACAGATTCGCCAGAATCTAATTGACGCCCAAAGCGAAATCAAAGTCCTTTCATCAGAAAATCGCGAGTTGAAGCACGCAGCACGAAGATCCTCTTCGAACGAGACGGAGCTTGTGGAGCTTCAGTCTGCTGCCCGGTCTCGACTCGATGAAGTTGAGAGTCTGAACAAAAGGCTCTCCGAGCAAAATAAGATTGTGGATGATCTGCGAGAGAAATTGGAGCTCCTCCAAGAAGAGCAGGATGGCAACGAGGACTTAGCTGCCAGCATCCGCAAGCGTGACAGGCAAATCCAGGATCTGAGACAGCAAGTCAAGCATCTCCGTGATGGACAGGTGGAACTCAACGATGTTTCCATACGGTTGTCGGCCCGTGGAGGGGAAGCTCAAGAAATGAAACGAGAGCTCAGACGGCTGAGGGAAGAACGCGGACTGGCCAAAAAGAGAGCCGACGAAATTGGGACCGAGCTGGACGCATTGCAAAGCAAGTACGAAGGCATCTTAGAGAAATTGAGTTCTGGAAAACTATCTTCCAAAGACGATGTCCGAGAGAAAGAGATGAGAGGCCTCATCAAAGAGATCATGTGGTTAAAGGCCAAGTGCAAGAGAGAGGAGCGCCTCAGAAGAGACCTTGCCTGGAGTAAAGAATTCCTGAAACAGGGTGAGGTTATGAGGTCTCAGTGGTACGTTCATGCTAACCCCCATTACGTCCTTCCACCGCTAATGGATGTACCAGTAATCAAGTCGATCTTCGCATCTTGGGCGAGATGGGTGTCTCGCTGGAGCAACGCAAGTACGAGTCAAAGCTACGACCAGTGCAAAAGTTCAGAGCGGGTGTTTTTGCGGTCATTGCTGCTATTCGGATGAGCAATATGGAGGAGTCTTGGAGAGACGCTAAACTAATGGGCGAAGAGCTGAGATTGATGCGCGCAAAGCAGACCAAATCACGCACAAGGGTGCGAATTCTGGAGGTATGAGTATCAGCCTCTGCATGGCATGTCCTGGTGGTCTGCTGCTTGCATATTCGAGCATTCCATTTTGAGCGATGCTGTTGCGAGTTCCTTCGGCTTTGGAACGCCGTGTATAGGTCGATCAGGATGTTTTTATCGTTTTAGGCGTTGGTTTCAAAGCAGCAGCTTTACGAGGTTATGAACAAACAGGCATAGCATCAGACTCAGGCTATGGATTTGAATCGAATCAATTGGTGCCCTTCTTTATGCAAAGACACTTTCCCCTTGATCAATTCAAGGGCCAAGGGCCGCTATTTTTGCATGACATATGTAGATTGACAATATTGCTTGAAGTATAGATTCCAGAGGGCCGCCAACAGATTATGGAAGGCCTGCCACTTACCTGCCCTAACATGAAGATGCTTAAGTATCCATCCTTAGCCGTGAAACCGTCTTACTGGTAAGTTGCGAAGAGATACGTTTCATGAATTCCATCGTCAGACACACGGCCTCACAAGCTGCATCTGTGCAACATGGATAGCACGGGTGCGTTGCACGGGCAACCGGGACACCGCGGTGTTTGACCAGCCCCAGTCACCCACCCAGTCACCCAATGCCTGGAAAGCCACGTTGGAATAAGCAGCGCCCCGTGTGTCCAGGTTGCTCACCCAGAGCCTGTGAGTCCATGACCAAGCCGTGGGCCCAGGCGTATTACTGAAGGAATCAACATTGCATCATTGCCCATACAAGGCCCTCTCCTCTCACCCTCTTCACAACATTTCATACAGTTGAGAAAGTCAACAGTCATATTCAAACTCATCTGACCACCTTGGAACACCTGTTTGCTGTGACCTGTCGACCGTTGCACTGGCCTGAGACACATGCCAAGTGGCTATTTCAAGCGAGGCCGCCATTGAGCGTTGCAAACCCCCGAACCGAACAAGATCAGATCAGATGTCCTAGGGGCTAGAGGCCTACCGTGCTCCGAGCAAACCCACACCTGTTCGCCGCCATCTCATCGCATGCTCCCGCATCGTGGTTGCTTCTCATTGAACGAATTACACCTCACCAGACTGCACGTCCTCTGTTCTTTTGGGTAGCTGGACACTCTCGCAACCCAACCTGACTCACTGCGCCATTGCGATCGCCCATCATCACCACTGCATAAAGACTACGAGCGATTTGTGTGTGATCTTCTTCTTCCACACCCCTCGTTTACCCTTGAAACAAACAACCTCCATGCGCTTCACCTCACGAAGATAGCCAGCGGCTTGTTTACCACTCAGGATTACCGCTCCGCTCCGCAGAGCGTCATTACAATTGAACACCTCTAGTCCACGCGATAACTTCCCTCTACACGCCCCAAGAAACCCCGAAAGATGGCGACCGAGGTGGTATACCGCGAGACGCGTCGCCGCTACCGGTGGCCTGAAGTACAGTTAAATCTGTGGATCTTCATCGTCCTAGCAGGCGCATCTACAGTCCTGGGTATTAACGCATGGTTCATATCCGTCCAACAACAACTGAGAATCGGAATTCCATGGTATGTTGCCAACTCGCACCCGCGACGTTTATTTTTCTCCAAGAAGCCAAGGACTAACCCTCTCTTCCTCTCACGTAGGCTTTTCACCTTCGCAGTAGTCACCGGCAGCCTGACAATCCTCTTCCTCGTGATCATCCTCGTGCTTGCTGCGCGTCGGATGCTAATACCAGGGGGCATATTACTCGGCGCATTCATCCTTTTTGTCCTGTGGGTCACCACGCTGATTGAGACCGCCATCCAGCTGTATGGTCGGGGGAATGTGAACGGAAACTGCAACAACTACGTCACGGGGCAGGAATACACCGGCGTGTCGATAGAGACACTGGCCTGGCTGACCCAGGACAATATATGTTCCTGTTGGAAAGCTTCGTTCGCATGGTCCATCATTCTTGCTGTCCTGTTTCTATGGATGATGGTGCTCTCTTACCAGGTGCAAAACTATGATTGAAAGTGAGTGAGCAAAGGAAGGTGCGGTCACGGGCTCATGGATGAAGTTTTCTTTTCTCTCTGCTTTTGCGAGAAAATTCTCCTTTTTCAAGTGTTTTTCTCTAATGTCGACATGGGATAATTTATGGATGAGCCATCTCTTTACGAGAATTTGGAGGGGACAGATGCATTATGGATGGAAGTTCCTTGTGGGGGTTTGCACATGACATGATATATATGCATTGAGCATGGAGTTCTCTTTTTTTATATCCAGGAACAAAAATGTTTGGAGAGCGCGCCTGAGCTTTTGACCTGGATGTCCATATCTATCCGAGCATTAGCGAAAGACTAATGCTATCATATATTGGTTGAGAAAATTATTTGACTTGACGATTGGGAATACTTTCGTCGTTACGAGCACCTCTGTTAAGGCCCGGCGGTCCCCCCTTCGCTTGGTACTTTCCTATCATATGTGGAGGGATCAAGGCAGTGGTGATGCTCAATCCCCAGCAGTCGTGCTGGCAACATCATCCCCTCATCCTCAAGACAGCTTATTCCTCACTCAAGAACCGCCCAATCCTCTCATTCAAGAAAGCGGTATCGGGAGGGTTCAGACCTCCACCAGCAACATGGCCCCAGGTGCTCTCAATGACCTCAACACGGGTATTCTGCAAGTACTCGGCCTCGATCTCTGAATCCTCGGGCGGGAAGTACTGGTCCGTACGACAAGGCATCAGGAGGACCTTTGCCTTGATACTCCTCAAAGCCTTCTCATACCTCTCATCCTCGGGGACCTTATATCCCAAGTCCTTCATCCCTTTCACCTCTTCACCCGGAATAGCATCACCAATATCACCCAACTGCCACATTCTCGCGAGGACAAGGAGGTCCTGTGCGTCCCAGATCATGTAACCGTCCTCCCTAGCAGTCATCCAGTCGTTGAGGCTGCCAAAACCACTGAAGGGTCCTTTACTCCACTCGCGGTCCCTAAACCACGCAGCGCTCGTCAACCATGCTGCATACGTCCTTGCAAAGGCCCTAATCCCATTCTTTGGCACCACATCCTTCATATTCTGGCCCACCTCTTCGCCGCGCGCGAGCTTGGCTTTCATCGCGCGCCAGGCGATGTAATCAATTGAGTTCGTCAGCGCAGCGATCGGTCCCTCTAGGAACGCATAGTTGTGCGCCGACGTGCGTGCGCTCGAGCAGATCGCTATCACGTGCGACACGAAGTCCGGGTACATGACTGCCCAGTGGTACGCTTGTTGGCCGCCCATGCTGAAACCCATCACGGCAACGAGACTGGAGATCTTGAGGTGCTCCGTTAGGAGTTGATATTGCGCGCGCACGACGTCTTGATACCGCAGCTCGCCTGGCTCCGGAAAGAACGCCTTGTTGCTGTGGCTAGAGCTCTCGCCGTTACCGAGCATAGCGACCACCACGACATGGTACTTCGCCAGTGCGTCGTTTGGGGCAGGTCCAGTAAGTGTAAGCGTCGTGTTGATGAACCCGCCGTAGCATGTCGGGATCAGGATCGTGCCTGCTGGTGATTCCGCATTGAATCGCCGGTATGCGACTTTTACGTCGTGAAGGGTTGTGCCAGAGGTGAATGTGAATGTCGGGATTGTGTAGTACTCGATTCCCCTTGGGTCGTATTGCTGTGGTTGAGACATGACCGCGGCAGCCTTTGAAATCTGCGGGATGTGAGTATCTGGCCAGGAGATAAATTGCTAGACAACTTAAGGCCCCGTTGTATTGTGTATTTCAAACACTTGACAGCGAATGGTTCGAGGCGGGGCACTTCCGATATATATTTTTCTGGATGCGGAGATGTTGGACTGCCAGGCCTGACTGAGCTGTGTCCCGCTCCTGGACAGGCAGTTACTACCACCTTATGAGTTATATGCTCCTTCTTGAGTGATTAATTATTCACAACATAATTGACCCTATTGAGTCTGAGTTTCTGAACTCGCCAGTGCGGGCTGTGGCAAAATCAAGTTGGAGCCAGCCAGCGCAAGCCCGTCGTAAAATGCAAGTTGGTCAATGACGCAACATACACCAAGGTTGCAGGCACCCAGCAGGCAGACGGCCTCGCCTTGGCGTCAGACACCGTCTCTGCTTAGCGGGGTGCATCTTGAAACTCTCAAAGTCATCCATTAGCTACTATTTTCATACGCAAGCCTAGGCAAACTAGATGCCAGAAAATTTGTGAACCGTTGGTTGCGAGCAAAGGACCGAGTCAAAGGTACTGCCATCGAGTACCCCAAGTTCAAGGCCACTTAGGCATGGCTTTCCGCAAGACATCACACCATTCCCATGCGTGTCCCTCCTAGCTTAAGGTAGGTAGGCAACACTTGGGCCAAGCCACAAATTTGCAGCAGAACTGCAGTTAAGAGACACAATAGTGCCAGACTGACCGGAAACCAAGCTTCTTGCAGTGGATGTCCTTGATATTACTAATGTACCTCCTCCCGTCCAAGCTGATGCGTTCAGATAACCGAAAACTCGGCTGTGGAAATTAGGTGATACAGAACAGCTATTTCGAGGGCCTGGTCAAGACGCTCCAGGATACAGGTTGTGTCGGCCCCCAGGGTGGTGACTTGGCCTTGGTCACTCTTCTGGCTTCGTTCATCCATCACGATATCCTCCCTCCAGATGCTTAGGTCACTCAGTATTGCGACATTCCCTGGAAGAAACATTGGTATCAAGACAGTGTTTCTGCCAATTTAGTACGACGTTTGCAAAGAATCGATTGGCATTTGAAATGTTTGCGATATTTAGTAATCTTAATTCAGACATGGTAGTCTGTATATGATAGATGTCTATGTATAGAGCCATCTCATAGTCGAGTGGTACATACATAAGAGTGGCCTTTGTGTGTCAGTTTTCGTCATCCTGTACTTGTTTGCTTGGGGATCGAGAAGGCTGTGCAAGGCTGGTTGCCCCTCGCAACAACGGAAGCCTTGGCATCAACCCTTCTGGCAGGTCCTCATGCCTTCTCCGACCTGCACCCTCCCACCCCATCCTATAGTATGAGACCATAATCCAAATTGGAAACATAGATCTATTCTTCCTTGAGGCACCCACCACACTCCAAAATGAGTGTCCGAGTCGTCGCACGTATCCGACCTCTCCTGAAGTCCGAAATTGAGAAAGACCAGATCGTTTCCACTCACGATGGGCCAGATGGAAAGCCAGCAATCGTCAAACTCCCCAACCCCAAGAACTTTGCCGAGGAATACAGCTTCCAGTTCAACAGTGTCTACGGTCAAGAGTCGACACAGCAGGAGATCTTCGAGGCTGAGGGTATGTGATTACCAGCTCCCAAAGATCATTGGCAATAATGAAAACTCAACTCACACCCTCAACAGTGACCCCAACAGTGAAGCACCTCTTTCTCGGCTACGACGTCACAATATTCGCCTACGGTTCCACAGGCACAGGCAAAACCCATACCATGCGCGGTGGAAAATCGCTACAAGACAGAGGAATGATCCCTCGCTTGCTGAGCAGCATCTATCGCAAGAGTCGGGCTCTGGAGAAGAGTAGCCAGGGCGAAACATCCGTCCATGTTTCCATGAGCTACTACGAAATATACAATGATCGCGTATTTGATCTGTTCGAAGGGCCCGAGAAACGTACCCCAACTGGATTGCCCATCAGAGAAGCCGAAGGCGGGAAAACCGTGGTCGTTGGATTGACAGAGCTTCCTTGTTCATCGCTGAAAGAGTTCGAATCGCTCTACGACAAGGCAAATTCAAACCGGAGTACGGGCGCAACGAAACTAAATGCACACTCATCTCGCTCCCATGCGATTCTCTGCGTCAAAGTTACTATAGCAACTCCCGATGAAACGAGGGTTAGTACAGCATGTGCGATTGATCTTGCCGGTTCTGAAGACAATCGAAGAACTGGGAATGGTAAGGACCGGATGGTGGAATCCGCCAGTATTAACAAATCTTTATTTGTCCTAGCGCAATGTGTCGAGGCCATTAGCAAGAAACAACAACGTATTCCTTACCGGGAATCCAAAATGACCAGAATTCTCTCCTTGGGCCAGAGCAATGGTTTCACTGTCATGATTCTCAACCTCGCCCCAGTCAAAGCATGCCATCTCGACACACTAAGCTCCCTCAACTTTGCCAATAGGACGAAGAAGATCGAAGTCCGTGAAGTGGAGAATGAGCCTATCTTTAAAGGACCTCCTCGCCCAGTGCCCACCGCTCCTATAGCCGGCCCAAACATTCAACGGCAACCGCTTCGACCTCTCACTCACCACATTAACGTGAATATCATTGCAAATCGAGATACGGGTGCAAAGAACGAGAAGCCCCCAAAAGCCTTTTCTGTGTATTCAGACCGAAGTAGGACCGCAATGGCCTCCAAACCAACTGTTCAGCGATCATCTCCTCTAAAACGTGGTGCGGATGCCTCAGTCTTTTCAGCGCGGCCCACCAAGATATCACGACCCACACCAAGCTTTATCCGACGAGGTCCAGAAACCAGTGCTATGACTCAAGCATCAATTGAGACCCTAGTGGAAAAGAAAGTATCCGAAATCCTAGCTGCACGCGCGATAAACGCACCAAACCCAGCGCCTACAAAGGCAATCTCGGACGAAGTGCAGAAGCGCCTGGACAGCATCGAGAAGCGGCTGGAAGGCCAAGACGGAGAACGAGCCGAAGGACTGAGCTACCTGTTCATGGCAAAGCAGCACCAGGCGCGTGGCGAGGACTTCAGTGCCTTGAAGATGTACGAGCTGGCCCAGCCGCATTTCCCGGACAACGAGAAACTTGAAGGGAAGATTGAGCGGTTGAGAGAACGACTTCAACGGAAAAAGTTTGAGTCTGAGGATGTAGTGCCCCAACAGGATACAGCCTCACCCGTCGCACGAAAGCCCACTAAGCATATGACAATCGACGGCATCGGCGCAAACGAGGATGAGAGCTACCATGAAGAAAGTAACGAGTCCGAGTACCACAGCGACGATGAAGATGGTAGCATGTCCTTCAGAGCGCGACCTCGGCGGCAGAAGCAGAAACGCAGACAGCGAGGCTCCTCACCAGACCCCGTAGCCCAACCAGAAGCTGGAGTGATTACACCTCGTACTCAGCACCTGCTAGATGTGATCAATACTCGAGATGTATCACAGATCAAATCGCTCAATGGCCTGGGCGCCAAGCGTGCCGAAGGTATCGTCGAATATCTCAACTCTCAACTTGAAGCCGAAGGCGACGCGGGCCTACGATCCTGGAATGATCTCTCGAAGCTGAAAGGCGTGGGCAAGAAAACTCTGGAAAGCATGAGGGAGGGTGTTTTCGTCTAATTTCTGACTCTGACTCTGATGGTCGTTGGACTTTGTGTGTTTGCGAGCCAATCAATTCTTTTTAGCCTTTCTAGATCACCTTCGTTCTCGAATTGTGCTTTGCTGGCGGGTAGGCAGAACGCCTATGGCAGGTGGATGATTGCCGAATGAAACAAAAATCGTTTACTCATAGTTATCGATGTCCTCGTCCTCTGTTTACTTGCATCACCCCCATCTCTACCAAGGTTTAGTTGCCGCGTAGGGTGACTGAACCTGGGGGAAACCAATATGCTTCGAAATTGTCTCCACAATGACGAGCTCTATAGGTTGCAGGTATCGGCGTCACCCAGTGACAATATCTTGACCTCTGTGGTCAAATGAACCACTCCAGGCTGGAAGGATAGGCCTCGTACATCCTTTAGTCAAGAGAGCCCATCAATCTCGTCGATACCACTCCGGCCACTGGGGCTTCCAACTAAAACCTTATGTGAGGGTGGCAATGCATCGACTTTCTCATTAATTCGGGAGATTAGATCTGAGTCTCCCGACTCTTCAGCTGCCTTAAGAATGCAGCTTGTATCTTGTCCTTCGTAAAGTCCATGAATATTGGTACGTCACCGTTTTTCCTGATTGGAAGTTGGGAATGCCCAGGGCATCCTGAGCTCAGGTAGGTACCAGGTACCTGTAGCCACAGAAGTGTCTCTGACGAACGTGTTCAAATGACGGCTTCGCGTTGCTGCCTCCACCCACAAACCTGAGTTAGGTACCTAGCGACCTAGGCAGGTACAGAGCACCTACCTTTCAATAGGTATAACTTGGTACTCAAGCATACCCGTTTATGAAACGGCAAGACCAACCCACACAACTATCCTAGGATGCAAGCATCACCATCAAAAGCCCGCGCCCAAGCGCTAGAAACACACTCGTGGTCTCTCATCACATCATGGCTCTCCAAACTCTACCATCCAGCGCCAATCCCATCGTTTGAACGCAATACCGCCACACTCCAGGCGCTGCAGGCTCTAATAGCCGAGAACGCAGCAGCAGATAAATTGCGAGAACTCGTCTATGACGCTCAGCGCGAAGAGCTTCAGGAGTCAAGAGTGCGAACTACCGTTGTCGCTCCCGTTGACCAGAACGAGGCGGGAGGCGCCGACACTGGGGAGTTGTTACAGGTTGTGGAATCGTCGCTTTCGGATGTTGCGTCGCTGGCATTGGATTCGCTAGCGCGCTCGGCTGTCTTGCTCGCGTGCGAGAAGACATCGTCAACCATAGGATCTATAGACCGAGATCTACGATCCAGGATCCTGAGCTTATCTCAGGAGATCTTCACACTAGAATCCCAGATCCGATCTCTGGACGAACAGATATCCCGCCTTCAAAGATCGCAACAAGGATCAGCCCAACAGCAGCAAAGCCAGAATCAGCCCGATCACGATCATCGATCCAATCCCCTCGATCCCGACGACCCAGAAATCGACTGTGAAATTTCAACTACAATCCCAGATACATCGACACTCCACGCCCAAACCCTCCAAAATCAGCGCGAAACGAAGCAGCTCTCTCTAAAAGCGCAGGAATACCGCGAAAGAGTAGCGCAACTCTCACGCCAGCTCACACAGCTCTCGCAGGCTAATCCCCAGCGATCTAGCCTGACGATGTCGACAGTCGCCGCGAAGCAGACCCACTTGGACAAGTGCAGGGAGGAGATCCAGAAACTGGAGAGCACGATCCGCGCGTTTCATGGATTGCCGCCGGATGTGCAAGCGTCGAGGGAGGAGGTTCGGCGCGCGACGGTGGAATTGGAGCGATTGAGGGCGAGGAGAGATGAGTTATTTGAGAGATTGGGGAGTGGTGACGGGGCTGTACTCTCTCAGGTTGTTGAGTGTGATGTTACCTACATGAGTAGATAGATAGACACAGAGATAGGCATGCCATGCAGCAAAATTCCCTGCAAGAAATTATCCCCCTGAATCTCGAGCTTGATTATCTTTTCTCTCATTGCTATGGACAAGTCTGTTTTCTTCATACCTGTGACTCGAGGTGGGAGACGTTGCGGCCACATGCTCATCTCAACCCGAGAGGAAGTTACCTAAAGTACTCAAACACAATCTTCGGCCATCGGGTCCTATTTCTAATTAGGACAATGCCGGAAAGCAGCTCTCCAGAAATTTTGTTGTTCGAGCTTTGCTTGAAGTATTCGTACACATCCATTCGTCCACGATCCGGTTCAAGCAAAGTAAAATCAACCTGTCCGTGACATTACAGGACTAACGCACATCACATAACCGCCCCCAACAGAAAAAACACTCTAGGGTGGAATTGGAAACATTAATATCTTTCGCCTTTGAATCCCTTACCCCAAATATCCCTGCTGAAGCTGGTGTCATAGGTAGGAGGGTTGTGACACTTTGAAAGCATCTCTTCTCGAGCCTTTTGTTTCTCTGCATCCTTCTTGGCGCGTTCCTGACGCCTCAATTGGTCTTCTTCGAAATATTCCTTCCAGTGGTCACCATATCTTGACTTGTACTCGATGATAGTCTGGGTATTCATGCTTTCAATCCACTTCTGCATGGTGTTCACCAATCCTGTGGCAACAGTATCAGTAGTGGGTTTCTTTTGTTTGATGCCTTGGCTACTGCTGCTGCTTCCTTGCACATGTGAAGCTTGGGTGCTGTTGGAATGAATCTCATTTGGTTGGCTGCTGCCGTTGACAAGCCCATTTTTGACACGTTTGGGATCATTTCGGCCATTCTGCTCTTCGATGGCTCGTTTCTTCGCTGCAATAAGCTTGTCGCGTTCGGCTTTAGCAGCCAAATACTTCTCACTGTGGGCTAAGAGTTTGGGCTTGGTGCCAGCCTGCGTATCATAAATCGCCTCATCTGCGACAACTGGTGGCTTGGTGAAGAATAACACTCGTCCTTCCGAGTCTTGTGGGAATTGATCGCGGATTGATTTCGGGATGGATTCGTTCGCTGCATCTGGTAATACGAATACTTGCTGCTCTCGGTTTGGAGGTACTATGGCAGCACCATAGGGATTGTACGCCTGGACTGGCTGAACTGGAGGACGAGTATATACCTGCGCCGGAGGGATCGCGGGTGTGTAGTTCGTGGGATGAGCAGCTGTAAGAGCTGGTGTTGGGTGCAGTTGCTGACTAGCAGCATAAGCTAGAGGCAGGGGCTGTGTTGGAGTTTGAGGAGGAACGGCCCGATGTGTTGCAGTCGGTGTCTGTTGGAAGGAAGTTTGTCGAAGGTATTGAGGCCCGGGAGAAATGGATTGTGCTTGGTAAGGAGACATTTGAGGTGCCACAGCAGGTGAGGGGCGAGTGAGTTGGGGCAGGATACCTGAACCGCTACTCGATCGGGCATCCACGCTTGGACGGTGTTGTTGATGGGACATGCTGTTTGTAGACGGCTGTCGGACTACCTGAGCCGGAGGAGTGGGAGGAGGTGGAGGTGTAGGCTCAGGCGGTGGTGATTGCTGCGAGGAGGAAGAAGTCAGTCAGTCAGTCAAGTTGGTATAAACAGAATTCAGAGCGCTATCTTGATATATCGCCAAGGACCATAACCGCCAAGCGCAGATAGAGGTACGCGCGATGACACGGCACGCGTCTAGGTCTGACGGTGGTGAAGACGGGCTTTTTAAGGCAGGCGCACTTACATTCTCATCGCGTGGCTGCTTGTGAATGCCACCCACCAACGGAGGTGCGTTTGGATGACCCCATTGAGGAGCAGGGATCTCATCTGTGGCTTTGGCATCACTCTTAAGTAGATGCTTGAGAGGGCTAGGGACCTTCTTTATCCTCCGAGGCGTATCAAACAGGTCCATTTCATAGTCTTTGTCTCGGACCTCATCTGGTAAACAGCTAGCCCATGTCTTGATCTTGTTGAATCGGTGTTTTTCTTCATTGTATCTCGCTTCGCAGACATAGACCTCTTTGCTGGGTTCTAGTGACCGTGGTCGACCCCGGCTGAATCGTGTAAAGAACATAACAAAACACCGATCGATCACCTCTTCAATCTGATGGTCCCGGTATTGCCCAGTCTTTACCACTTCATTAGGGAAGAAGTGCTTCTCATACTGATGCACAGTCTGCTCGGGTCGATAGTACCAGCAAGCGTTGATCCACTTTTGTCCATCGGTGTCCTCCCATGTTCGATAAATCTGAGCAACGATGGGTTTGGTCACGTCATTGGGATTCTTGATGTGGACCCAATCCCCGACTTTCCAAAGCTCATTGTTGTGTAAAATTCCAGAAGGAAGAGGTCTTCTTCCGTCCTCCATCAAGTATTCTTCGTCTGGCTTTGCCTTTTCAATGTCCAAGAGCCGGAGTGCCTCAGCAGACAACTCAACCGCATCCTGGTATATCTCACTGGAGTCTTCATTGAAATCCTTTGCATTGTTGAAGAGCAGATCGATGTCCTTCATGAAGTGCTCGAGGGATTGATACTTCTTTCTTTTGGCCTTCTTCTTGATAGTGTCAAGGGCAATGGGCTCCTTGATCTCGATAAAGTATGCTGGATACTCTGCCTTGTCAGGCAACCGCTCAAAGTGTCTCACCCTGAGATTTCCAGCTTTATCTTTGGGTTTGCGAATGCCTTTGAGGATTGCTTTGATTCGAGCTTCCATGGGCGTATCAACTTTGGGCGGCCTTCCTCGACGCTTTCGAATATCTGCGTCGTTCAGTTTGTTGTCGTCATCGTCATCACGACCTTTGCGACCAGATATGCTAGCTCTGCCTCTTCGCCCTCTGCGCTTTCGCCGATCGTCATCCGAATCATCGCCGTCGCCATCATCATCGTCATCGTCCTCATCCTGGTCGTCTTCGTTCTCATCCTCCTCCTCTGAGACGGGGTCTGGTTCAGGTGTAGCATAGGGGATTTCTCCCAGATCTGGAAATTCAACCTCCTCCACTTTGATTAAGCAACTTTCGACAAGTGTCTGCAACTCGGCCTTGAAAAGTCTCTGTAGCTCGAACACGTCGCGGACCGGCGCGGAATTAGGTCGATTGTAGACTTGGGCATTGTGAACAATCAAGGCAAAATCCCGAACGAACTCAGGGATGCCAGTGTATTGCTTCCTCTGTATCTTCCCCTTGAGCGTACTGAGGGCGACGGGATCTTTGATGACCTCGTGATAGTCGGGGAGGTTTCTTCGATTTGGTATGCGACGGAACAGGGTGGAGGGATAATGGTCCCTGCAAGCATATTAGTGGCTATTATGTGTTATTTTGTCCCAAAAGGAAGAGCCTACTCATCGCCCTTCACCTTGACCTTGTAGTTGGTTAGGATATCTGTGATGCTCTTCAAGGCTTTGTATTGATCGTTCGAGACGGGTCGCTCCCCTCCTGCTTCGTCTTCGTGTGCATCAGCTTCATTGTCGGACTTTTCATCGGCCGGTTCTTCATCTTTAATCTCTGCGACAACCTCGATGGAGTCAACAGGGTCTGGAGACTTGGCCCTCGGCACCTCTTCAGTAGTCGAGGGGTCTGCCATCTTCGAGTCGTAAGTTTGCGCCGAGCGCGTCAGATTAGGATGGGAGGCCTCCAAACAATTCAGGGTGGGATCATGGGCGTATGATGGGCACTGGCTACGGGTTGGAGGTGTCCTTGAGATGTCTAGCCCCGTGCAAAGGGCATGAGAGGATTGGGTAGGCTCAGGCGATACAACCACAAACGCGCATTTTGCACCGAGCGGGATCGCCTGCACTTCACGTTTCTAGGGACAAAGTTGAAAGTCTTGGCGCACTCCCTGTGCACCAAATCCCCAATGGAAAAGGCGTTTCATAGACACTTAATGCACCTTTTGCTGGCGATTTTATTTTTACTTGTGTTTGCGCGAGCGACTTCCTGAGTGATAACAAGGCTTGAAAAATAAACTTAGTTGCATTTACGCGTTTCTGGGGGTGCGAAGATCGTGTGGGAACAAGGTCTTACTAAGTCAGGCTTGGGGGAATAATTTAATATCTAACATGACTACCACCACTTCATTAGCATTATCTAATGCATCACAAGCCGATCTAGATCATGTAATTCTCATTTAGTTCCATTTGCTGTTATCGATCTGACACATTTGACTGTATCGCTTGTATTCTCGATCTAAATTTAAAGGAAACAAATCAGCGACTGCCCTTCTCCCAACGTCGATCCCCTTCCACGTGGCAATATCTGTCTATCACGGACACAGATTCTTTCCTGATAGTCAGGTCAGGGTGAACACATCATCTCTGACATCATTTCTTGCAAAGAACATTAGCTTTCTGCATTGCCCCAACCACCTCTCTACCCTGTCGCAAGCATCTCGCCGATATGAGAATCCGGATCCGGGGTCCTACTGGGAAGTCCTCAACCATCACTCTGGGCAACTCTGCCACGATAGAGACACTACGAGAAGCCATTACTGCGGAAACCAATCTGACCTCGTTCGAGATCAAGTATGGATTCCCTCCAAAGACTCTCGATATCAACCAGTATCCTTCGACCAGCCTTGTTTCCGAGATAGATGTTAAGCTTAATGGGGAACAACTCATCGTGAACAACGCCGCTCCTACACCTTCGCAGCAGAAATCCGAGCCTAATAGGCAACCTCAGCCATCAAAGGAAAGCCAGGGATCTTCAAAACCGTCTTCAACGGTGCCTCAGCCCAAGTCTGACCCGAAGCCACAACAACCAGCAGCAGCACCTCTTTCACTTTCCCGGAAGCAGAATCCAGCAATGGACGACCCACCTGAGGTATTCATGCCAGAAGTTGGTGGAACTCTTGTATTGCGAATCATGCCAGACGACAACTCTTGCCTGTTTCGAGCAGTCTCCTCAGCCGCCATCTCAGACTTGGATGCTGTGACAGAACTGAGATCCGTTATCGCTCAGGCTATCCACAACAATCCTGAGAAATATTCAAAAGTCATTCTTGACGACAAAGAGCCAGAGGCATACTGCCAATGGATTCAAACAGAGGATGCCTGGGGTGGCCAAATTGAGCTTGATATCCTAAGCCAACATTTTGACATTGAGATTTGCAGTATCGATGTGCAAACGTTACGTGTGGATAGATACAACGAGCAAGCTTCTCGACGTTGCTTTGTGGTGTACTCGGGGATACATTATGACACTATTGCGCTGAGTCTTTTCGACAGTCCAGCACCAGAACAAGATATCAAGCAGTTCCCTGCCCCCCTGTCGGACGAGATCTTACAGTCAGCAGTGACACTATGTGAGAGGTTACAGGCGAGGCATTACTACACTGACACGGCGGGTTTCCAGCTGAAATGCAACGACTGTGGAGCAACATGCATTGGCGAGGCAGGGGCCACCAGGCATGCAGAACAGACTGGCCACTACAACTTCGGAGAAGCGAGTTAACCAACTTTATTGGGTATGAATTCACAAGATGCCAACAAACTTATGAGAAACTCATGTTTAGCAAGGGGTACATCTCTTACACGTACTTAGGTATAAAGCCGCTCCTGGGAGAATCCTAGGACGGAAGCTATGGCTCGAGCCGCTGCCAGAAGGCCTGAAATACAATATGCACACTGTCTTCTGGCTCTTGTCAAAGTTTGCACCTTGCTGACACAGAAGCCGCAGGTTAATGCCGGGCCGGAGGATGTTGGCAAAGGGACAAGGCTCGATGACAACATTCCTGAGCATGTCCAAATTCAGTAACGGGAAGCCTGACCTTGAAGCCAACTACTTAGTGCAAAGCTCGAAAGAGCTTCTTTTGGCGAACAAATTCTTCAACTGCTCTAGCATTTTCCACTACGTCGTTCTTTAGCGGCTACTTGCAGATCAGCGGCTTGATTATTATTCATACCTTGGATGGCGATAGCCATACGGTAGTTTGAGGTAGCTAACGATCTGACTAAACAACATGGCCAATCTCACACAAAATGGGGTAAGAAACCTAACTAGATGCGCACGTCGACGGGTTTAACTAAGGGGAATGCTACTCTGTATTGTAAGATCCAAATCATCCACCTCCACGTAGTCCAGCCAGAATGTTGACGCAGGCCATTCATAAAGATGCGAGGTATCCATTTCAAAATATAGGACTGTGTAGCCCTGAGGCAGGATAATTAGCTGGACTACTGAATGGCTACCTACCTACGACTCCCTACCTACATAGGTACTCAGGGTACAATTAAGTTGAGAGAGACTGTTGCGCGAGAAATCGAAATAGGAATGCGGCTGTGTACCGTAAGCCCGAAATGATACCCCGTACTTCAGAACTGACTCGAATGAACGAGGCCTTCTCTTAAGTACATACCTGGCCAGCGCCCCTCCTCGTATGAATTGGCGGGGTACTCGGTAAGGGACCCCATGCTTGGGACCAATTACGGATCTCTAGTAAGCCCTAGGGACTCAAGGGTGTATTTCCACGCTTTTGGCTTCACGTCCACTGTTTTTTCACTTTTGACGTCTGTTCCACGATGCACATTCATCGGATCTGAACTCCCCCTCTAGTGACCGTAGCCGAGGTAGAGCCATGCCTGACATACAAATACCAACCGCGCTGCACAGCGAGGGACTGAGTCTGGAACTAGGTCAATCTTTAGAGTCAGAATTATTTGATCGTCATTGAAACCTTCCACTCAACCCTCTCTATCTCTCGCTCAGAGCTTCAAGATGAGTTATACACAATCATGGCTAGATGTAAGCATGTTATTTCCCATATTTCACAGATTGTCCGTTGACACATGCTACAGTTGGAGAAATCTACGGGTGGTCGTGTCGTGATGCATGGAACGGTCAAGGACATGCGTGACATGGTTGACAATCTGGTGGCCATGCTCCTCCCACAGCTGCCACCACCGTCGGATGCCACCGAAAGCGTGGATGGTGAAGTCGAAGGAATCAAGTATCGCGTGTACACTCCCAAGGAGGCGGCCAAACAAGGTCCTCTTCCAGTTGCCATCTGGACCCACGGAGGAGGATGGATGACAGGCGATCTCAACACAGACGATCTCCTCTGCAGGGTCATTGCTGAACACGCCCCTTCTATCATTGTCAATGTCGACTATCGTCTTGCCCCTGAGCACAAAGTCCCCACACAATTGGAAGATACATTGAAAGTGTACCGATGGGTAAGTCATCACCCACTAGCACTGGTGTAACCCGACTCCTACAACTGGGACCACTTTCATCCTTCATGCTGACTGACAACCAAATCAGGCTCGTGAGAACGCGGCCTCAATTGGTGGAGATTTTAACAAGTTCTACACCATTGGGGGTTCCGCTGGAGGTGCTTTGGCCCTTCAGGTTGCCAATCGAATTGTCAAGGACCCAGCAACACGCGGTAACATCAAAGGAATCGCTGCGCTAGTGCCATGCACAACTCACTGGGACAACGTGCCTGAAGAGCACAAGTCCATCTACAAGTCGTACGAGGAGAACAAGGAAGGCGTTCCCATCATCGATAAGGAGTCGATGGAAATCTTCTATAGAGAAGCTGGAGTCGACCCTAAGGATAGCGACATCTTCACCGCTCTGGCCACGGACAACCACAAGAATTATCCGCCCACGTACATTACCAGCTGCGAGTATGATCCCTTGAGAGATGATGCATATGTGATCGAGGCGGCCCTGAAAAAGGCCGGCGTTCCGACCAAGCATGATCACTACAAGGGCCTGCCTCATTATTTCTGGATCTTCCCTTCCTTACCGGAAGGTCAGCAGTTCGTTGGCAACCTTATTGGAGGTGTCAAGTGGCTGATCTCCCAAATGTAGAGATTCATAGATAGAACAATCGAAGAATGAAGATAATGCCAACCCTGAATAAATATACACACGTGGCTCAGGGCTCCTTCTCGTAAATTTGAGAGCTGCTGCAGGGCCCTCGGCCCAAAACAGCCCAGTAACGCAGAAAACCTGACTCCTGAAGCCCGACTCCTGAGGCCTAAGTAGTTAGTTGACGAAGGATAGAGTGCGTTACCCATGTACTCCGTACGGAGAGTAAGCCATCCAACACCGATAATGCAGCCTCATTGGGCTAAGCGAGTCATGCACCGCCCGTTTCTCCAACTCCACCAGTCAGCGGCCCACTGCACCTCCGCAGTCCACAGTCCGTGCCAAAAGAACAACATCCCACTTTTTGACAATTTACAGCACTTAAGTCCAGAAGTTCATAAAGCCTTCACCAGCTAATTCCATGGCCACCACTACCGCCGGCTTTCTCAACGGCATTTCGGATAGCCCCATCACTCCCGGCGGTGCAGCAGATGGCCTCTCGTCCACCAAACGCTCCACCAACGCCCTGAGCACCAAGCTCACCAGCGTCCTCTCCTCATCGTACGCCGACTACGAGATCCGCGATGCCCTGCGGTTGCTGGATGAGCGGGGCGTGCGAAATGACGATGACACAAGGAGGGATCTCAAAGCTATTGCCCAGAGGGAAGTCATCGACTGTAATGCCATGATCGTCGACGATTTCGGGAAGGTTGCTGAAGTGCGTAAAGTCCAATTGGATCCACCCGTCTATCCCATTAAAAGAGCGGTCCGTTGAAACTCGCGTGATTGTAGCAATTGAAAAGAGTCGGCGCAATGATCACGACGTTGAACCAGACCTGCGCGAGCATGCGGGCACACATCATCGCCGCAAAGCAAGAGTCTGCACCTGTACTCGACGAAGCATCCACACTCATCTCGCGCAAGAAGGAAACCGAATCGAAGCAAGCCCTCCTCGACGCCTTCACGTCGCATTTCCTCGTCTCCACTGCCGACTTGAATATCTTGACTTCATCCGCCGAACCTCTTGACGACCGCTTCTTCACTGTCCTCACCCGCGTCAAAGAGATCCATCGCGACTGCGAGCTGCTCCTCGGCTCCGGCGATGATCACGACACCGCCTCCGGGGAGGCCCAGTCCCCGCGGCTCGGGCTCGAGCTGATGGAGCAGACCACCCGTAATCTTGACGCGGGCTTCAAGAAACTCTACACCTGGATCCAGCGGGAGTTCAAGGGCCTCGATCTGGAAGACCCGCACATCAGCGGCTCCATACGGCGCGCGCTACTGGTCCTCAGCGAGCGGCCAACACTCTTCCAGAACTGCCTGGACTTCTTCGCCGAGGCGCGGCAGGCCACGCTCGCTGAAGCCTTTCACGACGCCCTCATGGGTTCGGGTGCAAGCGGCGCGACGAAAGCCATCGAATTCTCGACGCACGAGCCCCTGCGATACATCGGTGACATGCTTGCGTGGGTACACTCGACAGCAGTCTCAGAGAAAGAAGCACTCGAAGGCCTATTCGTCTCCGACGCTGACGAGATCTCCCGCGGCCTCAGCGCCGGCAAGGCCAGCGAGCCTTGGGAGAGGATCAAGCGGCGGCAGACTAGCATCTCCCTGTCTAACACCATACCTGCCACATCACCCTCATCAGAAAGCTCTGACTCAGAAGATGAAGACGGCACTCGCAAGGAGCACATCTTTGACGGACGCAAGGCCCTCTCAGACCTGATCTCGCGCAACCTAGCGACAGTCTGTTCTACACTCCAGTCGCGTGTGGACGTGTCGGTGCGCAGCAGCGGCGACCCGGTACTACAGTTCAAGACATACAACCTGCTGGAATTCTACAGCGGGATCTTCGCAAAGCTGCTAGGCCAAAACGCCCCGCTTGTCCGCCTCGTCGCCGCCATGCAGGCTGGCACGCTCGCCCACTTTGAGGCCACCATGGCAGACGAGATCGCACACGCTACCAGTTCCGCTGCCAGCGGCGGCACAGATGCCACCCAGAGCCCGGGGCCCGACCTTGCCCCGCCGCCGTTCCTCGCGACCGCGCTCCGCCAGTTCGCTGAAGTGGCGCGCACTCGCGGCCCGCAGATGACAGAACCCGAGCTGGAGCGCCTGTT